>Ga0208220_1000084_pt1 | contig 34330 bp, 31 predicted proteins | sample NGESurdeep092012_9_FD_184484 | JGI IMG/M metagenome (GOLD analysis project Ga0208220, IMG submission 184484) | Arctic peat soil microbial communities from Barrow, Alaska - NGEE Surface sample F53-1 deep-092012 (SPAdes) | ecosystem: Environmental > Terrestrial > Soil > Wetlands > Peat ...
ATACTCCCTGTCGGCTTCGACTGATCCAGAGCGTCGTCGGCCTTGCCGCTGAACCCTGCTTCAACCTATCGCACTCGCGAGCGACTTTCATGCGATTCCGCGGCCCGTAGGGCCATGCTTACTCCCTTGCGGATGGGTCCTGATGAGCTTCAGCGAGCAAGCCGACGGCGGCCTTCAGTCCGGCACTCTCTGTAAGAGAGGCCACCAACCCCGCGGTGCGACGGGCATAGTCTTCGCCCGCGCGAATCAATAGTGCGTCGGAAGCTTGCAAGGACTCGCGCAGATCGGAAGTAATCTTCTGATGTAGCGCCGCGCTCAACGCGAGGAAACTGGCGCAGAGCACGAGGCACAGGGGTACGAAAGAGAACAGAAACGCGCGCGCGGTAAGAGATAGGCGCTGCACTACTTACCGGTTGTCCGGTTGCTCGTCCGGTATGGAGATTGTGAGGTTGATCCTTCCACTCTTGGGAACCAAAACGGCCTTATGGCTTAAACCGGCGAATCTTTGCCAAACTATGAAACGGTATTTCCCGGCAGGCACATTCGGCCAGTAAACCTGGCCATCAGAGGACGGTTTGGCGAACCAACGGCTGGAGGTTACAACGATTGCGCCGTACATGTTGGGGTGAACGTGGCAATAAACCTGGACGATTCCGGTGCGTGGGAAATTCACCGTTCGGCTCTTTCCTTGCGAGTAATAGCCGAGGTCGAAGGATCGCGCACGGGAGAGAGAAAAGATGTTGTGGAACATCGGATCGAAGTTTGGAAATTCGACGCTGGATCCCTCCGGTACGATCAAGAGCTCCGGTTGAAGACGGCGGTTTCGCTGCTCCATTTGGGCTCTGATTGGCGGAAGCGGAGCGGGCTTATCGGATTCTATCCAGACCGCCACGCGTTCAAACTCGCTTATTTCCAACGGCGCGCTGGAATCCGATAGAGCCATACCGCGCAAATCGTAAACGGCAGGCATAACGACCTTCTTGTGGAGGTCCTTTTGGAGTATGATGCGACCGGAGACCTCCGTGGCGAGGGCGCTCCAGGAGCAGACACACAGAAGAAAGATGAGGTAAGTGCTCGCCTTAGCCATAGCAACCGGCCGTCACATTTCTCATCGGACGGGGTTGACAAATCTGTAGAGGCGGTAATGCCTCCGATCTCCCGACCGGAGGCATAAATTTCAATTTCGCGACATTAGAGTGCGATTCAGGAGGCTAAAGCTGAGCCGTTGAGGATCAGGTTTAGTCGCCTGCAGACTTCTTTTAGGTACGCCGCATCTCCGCCGGGAAGCTCCGTCGTTGCCGTGCCGTGAAAGCCGATTTCTTTAAGAGCGAGGTAGATGGCTTTCCAGTCGATATCGCCTTCACCCAAGGGAACCCAATCCGCCACGCGCTTGTCGGTGGTGCGATCTTCCCGAAAGGAGAAATCCTTGATGTGCAGTTTGACAATGCGCGGGCCGAGCGTCCGGATCCAGTCCTGGGGATACCCATAGAGCACAACATTGCCTACATCGAAGTACGCACGCAGCCAGGGGCTCCGGAATTCATCGATGTAGCGCGCGAATTCGATCGGGCTGAGAAGGAATTTGTTCCATACTTCTTCGACAGCGAGTATCACGCGCAGCTCCTCCGCAAGAGGAAGGAGTGTGCGGATGCTTGCTTGGGATCGGGTGTACGCGGCGCTGTAGGATGTGTTTGCATCCACGACGCCGGGCACGATCAATACCGTAGTGGCGCCCCAAAAATGCGCGTTGTGAAGCGAGGTTTTCACTCCTTCCACGCTCTTTTGGACCACAGCGGGGTCGGGCGACGATAGCGGGTATTTCCAATGGTCCATGTTCATCACCCCATGAATTTTCAATCCTGTCTTTTCGGCTGCGTTCTTCATTTCTTCCGCTTGCCGCCGATCGGGAGTGGTGGGGCATTCAATTCTTTCGAACCCCGCGTCACGACCCATTTGAAACCGGTCGGCAATGCTGCCGGTCTCCGGCAACATACTATATTCGACAGCCGTAGAGATCGGAAGGCGTTCGGAGGTTGATGGTAAAGCCGCAAAAGCAGCTGTTGCCTGAAGAAAAGCGCGACGGTGCATCTGTCTGTTTTATCGCAATCGACGAAAAAATGCGAACGCCAGGCCGATTCGATCAATGCAAATGTTTTAATATCGATTGATCCTTCCAAACGGGTGAACAAATGAATAGCGAGCTACATCTATCGGACCGTCGTGAATTCCTGAAAAGTACGAGCGGAGCTCTGGGGGCTGCCCTGGTCTCCGGTTTTCCCGCCATTATCTCCGCTCAAACGGTGACAAATGCGATCAAAGTGGGGTTGGTGGGGTGTGGAGGACGCGGCACCGGCGCGGCATCGCAAGCGCTGCACGCGGACGACTACGCGGAACTCACCGCTGTCGCCGACATCAACGCGTCCCAAATCAAGAATTCGCTAGCCACGCTGAGCGCCGTCTCCAAGGTTGCCGAGCGAGTAAAGGTCGACCCGGCACAGCAATTCCTGGGACTCGATGCTTATAAGAAGGTCATTGACAGCGGCGTTGACGTAGTGCTGCTTGCTACGCCTCCTGGATTTCGCCCGACGCAGCTGGCCGCCTGCATCGATGCAAACAAGAATGTTTTTTGCGAGAAGCCGGTGTCGACGGATGCTCCAGGGATTCGGTGGGTGATGGAGACGTCGGAAAAAGCAAAGCAGAAGAATGTATCTTTGGTCGCGGGCTTTTGCTGGCGCTACAACAACATGATTCAGGACACGTTCCAGCAGATGTTCGATGGAGCTTTGGGCCGTGTCATAGCCTACTACGCGACATACTATACAAGCCCGGTGAAACCGATGCCCGCGGCAAGCACGCGTCCCGCCGGCATGAGCGATACGGAGTGGCAGATCCGCAATTGGTACAACTTCGTCTGGCTGTGCGGGGACAGCATTGTCGAGCAGGCCGTGCATAGCGCCGATAAGATCGCGTGGACCATGCACGATGAGCCACCCGTAAGTTGCGTGGCCGTGGGCGGGCGCGACATTCCCGCCGAGGGCGGCAACATCTATGACCATTTCGAGGTGAACTACATCTATCCGACGGGGGTTCGAGCTTTCCTCGCAAACCGCCAAATCGATGGTTGCTACAACGAGAATTCGGATTATATTCTCGGCACCGACTCCAGACTTACCATTGGCCGCGGTCCGGTCCCCCGGATTGAAGGCAAGACGAACTGGACCTGGAGCGGCCCTCATTACGACATGTACCAGCGTGAGCACGATGTGTTGTTCGCATCCATCCGCAAGCACCAGCCGGTGAACGACGGCAAGCGCATGGCAACCAGCACTCTGCTGGCCATGATGGGCCGCATGGCCGCATACACGGGACAAGAAGTCACTTGGGAACAGGCCCTCAATTCTCAGGAGAAGTTGTTTCCCGAAAACCTGGATTGGAATGGCAGTTTCCCGGTTGCGCCGCGCGCCCAGCCTGGGATTACAAAGCTGGTCTGATCAATCGATGATTCTTTGGCTGCTTCTGGGCTCCGGCTTGGCGATGTCGCCGCCGCGCGCGAAAGTGGATTTTCAGAACGACATCGCGCCTATTTTCGAGCAGAACTGCGTGGAGTGCCATCACGCCGGGCAATCCCGAACGCGCCTGGAACTCAGCTCGCGCCAGGAGATGCTCGATCGCAAGGCAGTTCTTCCGGGGAATCCGAGTGCCAGCCCGCTTTACACTTCGGTGCGTAATGGATCAATGCCTCCCGGAGGGCAAAAGCTGGACGCGGCCCAGATAGAGACGATTCGTCGCTGGATTGAAGAAGGCGCGCCGTGGCCCTCCGGCGCAACTTTGAAAGTAAGCGGGGCGAAGGCGCCGACACAAGCTCCGGCGTCCGTGAGAGCGAGCGCCGAGATACAAAACGTACGACAAATTCGGGAGCGGATTCTGGCGCGCCAGCAGGAAGAGCCCACTGCCAACGCGCAGGCGTATACAGTCTCCATTCCGAATACGACCGTCTCCTACGGTATGGCGCCCGTTCCCGCCGGCGATTTTCCGATGGGCTCGCCGGATTCCGATCCGCACCATAAGAAAGACGAACAGCCGCAACACACAGTGCATCTTGATGCGTTCTGGATGCAGACGCACGAGGTCACCTGGGATGAGTATCGCTTGTTCATGTTCGCTAATCAGGCGGGTGAGATCGCGCACAAAGACGAGGTGGTGGATGGAGTCAGCAGGCCGACGCGGCCCTACGTCGAAATGAGCTTTGGGATGGGAATTCTTGGCTATCCGGCGATCAGCATGACCCAGCATGCCGCAAACAAGTATGCGGAGTGGCTAAGCGCGAAAACCGGTGAATTCTACCGCCTGCCGACTGAAGCCGAATGGGAGTACGCTTGCCGCGCCGGTACGACGACGCCATACTATTTCGGCGCTGACGCTTCAAAACTGGCCGACTATGCCTGGTATTCCGCCAACAGCGGGGGCAAGTATCAAAAGGTAGCTACGAAAGCCCCAAACGCCTGGGGTCTTTACGACATGTTGGGCAACGCGATGGAGTGGACGCTCGATCAATACGCGCCCTATCCGGCCGGCTCCGAAACAGATCCATGGGTAAGAGCTACCAAGCCGTATCCGATAGCGGTACGCGGCGGATCGTGGAACGATCCCGCGGATGCGTTGCGTTGTGCCGCCAGGGTTCCATCCGACCCCTCCTGGAAACAGCAGGATCCGCAACTGCCGAAAAGCATCTGGTACGAAACGGACGCGCAGTGGCTTGGTTTCCGCTTGATACGTCCTGCGAAGGTTCCCGATGCGGACGAAATGTACAAATATTGGAACAGTGGCGTTGAACACGACGAGCAATAGGCGGCTGACCGGCATTATCATCGCCGCAGCTGCTTCGGCCCTTCTTTTCACCGTTCCCGCGCAGTCTCACGAGCCCGCGGCTGCATTACGCGCCTATGAAGCTGTTGAGCCACACATGGGAACTCTCGTTCGCATCAAGCTGTTTGCCGAAAACGAAGTTCAAGCACAGCGCGGGATGCGCGCCGCATTCGACCGCATCGCTCAACTCGACAATATTCTGTCGGATTACAAACCGGAGAGCGAGTTGAATCGAATCTGCCGCCTGGCTGTCGGCCACCGGGTGGGGGTTAGCGACGATCTGTTTCGAGTGGTTAGCGCTTCCGAGCGGCTTGCCGCTGAAACAGGGGGCGCCATCGATATCACCATCGGCCCGCTTACTCACTTGTGGCGCGAGGGACGTCAGAAAAATCGTTTGCCCGACATGGTCGCGGTGCGCGAAGCAGCCAGCCACTGCGGTTTCCGAAAGCTGCACGTAGATGCCGCCCGGCGCACAATTGAGCTCGACGAACCGGGAATGCAACTCGATGTGGGCGGGATTGCGAAAGGCTACGCGGCGGATGAAGCTTTAATCGTCCTTTCGAAACTCGGCATCCACAGTGCGCTGGTCGCGGCGAGCGGAGATCTAGCCTTCAGTGACGCGCCGCCGGGGAAAACAGGCTGGAAAATCGGGATCGATTCTTTCGACAGCGCCGAGGCCCCCTTCACCCGAGTTCTCCTGCTTGCAAACGGGGCGGTCTCCACTTCGGGCGATAGCGAGCAACATCTCGACGCGAACGGAACGCGCTACTCGCACATTATCGATCCCAACACCGGAATGGGACTTACGAAGGCGATCACTGTGACGATAGTGGCTCGACACGGAATCGATAGCGACGGAATGTCGACCGCGGTCAGCGTGCTTGGAGCGGCAAGGGGGCTGGCATTTATTGAGCGGCAGCCGGAGACCGCGGCGCTGATCGTGACGGGAGAACGCCCCGGAGTACGAGTGATAGAATCATCGCGGTTCGGGTCGCTGCCTAACAGTACAAATTGAATCTGGAATTGAGGAGAAACGCGTGTCAACGGCATTCGGAAGACGAACTTTTCTGGCAGCGGCCACGACGACGCCCATTGCGCTTTCGCTGCGGGCTGCGGCTGGCATCGCCCGGCCGCGTCTCGGTATCGTCGTCGGCGTTACGGGAGATACCACCCCTGAACAAGCCATCGCAAAGGTTCACGCCTTTGGCTTCCCGACCTGTCAGGTGAGTGTCGGCATGGCGCCCTCAACGAGCCTTGCAGGCCCTTTGAGTGAGGCGCTCTCAAAGTATCAGGTCGAAGCAACGGCGGTTATGACGCTCGGTCCTGGCCGCATGGTGTGGGATTTCTACGAAGGGCCCGAGACGATTGGTTTAGTGCCGCCGTCCACGCGGGCTGCGAGGATCGAGGCTCTCAAGCGAGCTTCAGATCTGGGGAAGCGGTGCGGCATAGGCGCTGTACACACGCATTGCGGCTTCATTCCTGAGAATCCAAACGATCCTCTTTACCCGCAGGCGGTGGAGGCCATTCGGGATGTGGGCAGTTATTGCAAGCAGCACGGCCAAATATTTCTGATGGAGACAGGTCAGGAAACGCCGATTACCATGCTGCGCGCCATTGAAGGTACAGGTCTGGATAACGTTTGCGTGAATCTCGACACTGCAAATTTAATCTTGTATGGGAAGGGCGAGCCGGTCGGCGCCCTTGAGGTAGTCGGCACGCGAGTGCGAGGTTTGCACGCAAAGGACGGCCTCTATCCCACCGATCCGAAAAAGCTTGGGAAAGAGGTGGCAATCGGTCGAGGGCGGGTGAATTTTCCGGAGGTGATACGAAGTCTGCGGCGCTTATCCTACTCCGGCCCAATCACGATCGAACGCGAAATCTCCGGTTCAGAGCAGGAGGCCGATATACGCGCATCGAAGGTGTATTTGGAGCGGCTCATCGACCGCGAGTACGGGCAATGACTTGTCCCGTCACGTTTGAGAAGTGAAACCAACTTTAGGATGGAATATCGTTGCGGTGTTTGCAGCGGCTTGGTTGTGCTACGCCGCCGGTGCTGAAAACAATGTTGCGCCGGTTCGTTTCGACGACGTAGCGCGCCAGGCCGGACTTAATTTCGTGCTGCACAACTGCCCTACTCCCCAAAAGCACATGATCGAGACCATGGCCGGAGGCATCGCGGTTTTCGATTATGACGGTGACGGCCGGCCCGACATCTTCTTCACCAATGGAGCGGAGTTGCCATCGCTTTCGAAGACGGGACCCCAATACTGGAATCGGCTTTACCACAACGATGGCAACATGCATTTTACAGATGTTACAGAGAGCGCTGGAGTGGGGGGAGAAGGGTACTCCATGGGGGCGGCGGCCGGCGATTACGACAACGATGGACATCCCGATCTCTTCGTTGCGGGGGTAAACCGGAATATTCTCTATCACAATCTTGGCAACGGAAAATTTGAGGACGTAACTGCAAAGGCGGGTATCAAAAGCGGCGAATGGGCCGTTGCCGCGGGGTGGTTTGATTTCGATAACGATGGCTTGCTTGATTTATGGGTAGTCCATTACGCGGAATGGTCGGTTAGCGACGACCGCTATTGCGGAGATCGGACGCGCGGCATCCGGATCTATTGCCACCCCAAATACTTCAAGGGTCTGGCGAGCACGCTCTATCGCAATCGCGGCGATGGCACGTTTGAAGACGTTTCGAAAAAGGCCGGTATTGCGGATTTCGCCGGCCGCGGCATGAGCGTTGCGTTCGCCGATTACGATCAGGACGGCTATCCGGATGTTTTTGTGACAAATGACAACATGCCGAATTTTCTTTTCCACAACCGGGGCAACGGCACATTTGAGGAAGTCGGTCTCGTGGCTGGCGTGGCTCTGCGGGAAGACGGCAAGGCTGTTGCAAGCATGGGCACGGACTTCCGGGATTACAACAACGACGGGCTGCCCGACATCTCCGTCACCGCGCTAGCGGGAGAGACGTTCCCGCTATTTCGCAATGCCGGCAAGGGGAATTTCGTGGATGCCACCTACCCCAGCCATATAGGGGCCCTCAGCATTCACCATAGCGGATGGGGCACGGGCCTGTTCGACTTCAACAATGACGGCTGGAAAGATCTGTTCACCTCAAATTCGCATGTCAACGATCGTGTCGAGCTTTTTGAGCCCGCCGTGTATAAAGAGCCGGATTCCATTTTCCTCAATCTCGGCAACGGTGTGTTCCGCGACTACTCGGCTGAAGCGGGCCTGAATGAGTCAAAAGCGCACCGGGGCAGCGCGTACGCCGATTTCGACAGCGACGGAAAAATCGATGTTGTAGTTTCGTCCCTCGAAGGATCCGCCGAGCTTTGGCATAACATCAGCCCCAACTCGAATCATTGGATCTCCCTCAAGCTTAGCGGTACGCACAGCAACCGGGACGGCATCGGCGCGCATGTTCGAATTGGAAATCAGTATAACGATATGACCAGCGCGGTCAGCTACGCGTCATCCAGTCTGGATAGCGTTCATTTCGGCCTTGGCGCCGCTTCGGTAATAGATCGAATCGAAATCTCATGGCCCAGTGGAAAGCGTCAAACACTTCGCAACGTCAAAGCCGACCAGGTGCTGCATGTGCGTGAACCGGAATAAGGATGCAGCTACGGCGAGGGAGCAGTGATCTCGGCCTCTTTTGCCAGTTCGTCGTTGATCTCCCGATTCTTTCTTTGAATCTTCTGGTACTGCTGCATGGTCTCCGCGGCAAGTTGACTGTCGCCCGCGGCACGATAGGCGCGAGCCAAGCTGTAATGCACGCTGCCGTCGTCATCCAGCGCGAGAGCTTTCTTGAGGTATGGGATGGCTTCGGCGTTTTTGTCAAGTGAGACCAGAGTAAACCCCAAGGCTGCGTCGGCGGTCAGCATATCCGCGTTACCCCGAACGGCCAGTTCCAGATATGGCAGGGCTTTTCCCGCCTGCTCGGTGCGAAATAGACTGGCGCCCATCAGATAGTTCAGCTCGGGTGCGTTGGGATCATGCGCGAGTTGTTCTTCGACCAACGGCATGGCGGACCGATAGTCTTTTGCGTCGAATAGCGCCGCGGCGAGTTGGCGCTTCAGGTTGGCGTCGCCGGGAGCAAGCTTTAGCGCGGCGCGCCACTCATCGGCGGATTCGAGATTCTGTTTGTGATCGTGCAGAATCTGCGCTTTCAACGCATGAATTTCCGCAGACTCAGGCAATTGACTCAGCCGGTCAAAGGCCTGTACAGCCAGTTGATTGTAGGCTTTGGTCGCCCAAAAAAGCGTGGCTGGAGAGGCGTTCGGGGGCGCGCTCTTGACAGCCTCAAGGAAATTCTGTGAGAGGAACGCGCACGCAGACATTTGCACCTTGCAATCGGACGCCGGCAGCGTTTCTTCGCGCTTTTTCTCAGCCGCAGCCCAGTCGGGGTGATCGGTCTCACGATAAACCTGAGCCAGGCCCGCGTGTATGCCGGGAAGATCCGGCGACTTGCTTTGCGCTTGGCGGTAGAAGAAGAAAGCGCTCCGATACTGACGGCGCTGCAGACGCGTGTCGGCGAGCAAAACCGCAACATAGGGGGATTCGGGCGCGCTCTGGTTCAAGCGATCGAAGGTGCGGTCGGCAAGAGATTCATAGGCTTTGCCCAGCCCATACCAAGCGCGCGGATCGGCCTCATTTCGCGCGGTTAATTCGCGGTAATCTCCGGCGGCCTCTTCGAATAACTTCTGGCTCATTTCCGCGTCCGCGAGCATGCCGATGGCGTCAAGATTCTCGGGATCGATCTTAATCACTTTGCGGAGAGGCGCGAGGGCGTCGCGGGATTGATTCAGTTGGAGGCGCGCCATGGACAGCGATAGGAGAGCCGGCATATTGTCCGGCTGAACTTTGAGGACCGCTTCGAAGTGCGGAACGGCGCGCGCAGGACGCCCCGCCATCTCTTCGGCCAGAGCTAGATTCAAGAGCAAGCCCGTGTTGCCCGGGAAGGCCTTTAGCAGACTTTCGTAAATCGGTATAGCTTCCGAGAAGTGGCTCGCCGCCATCAACTCCTTGGCGCGATGAGATTCGGCGGCTAAATCACTATCTTGTGAAAAGACCGCAGCGGGGGTGAGAGCAAGCAAGAAAGCGGCCTGCAGAGCAAGCCGCTTTCTCGAAACAACCATCAAACTTAATTCTAGAACTGAAGGTGCAGCGCGAACCGAACGTTCCTTTCGCCGTATGAGCTGCTAATCTGCATGAAGTTGCTGTCGTTCACATTCGTATCCGGACCGTTGAAATGCGAAGTATTCGGCAGATTATAGAATTCCGCGCGGAACTGAAGCTTCAACCTTTCCGTGACCGGAAAATTGCGGACAATATCCATGTCGGTATTCCAAGTACCGGGACCACGGAGGGTGTTTCGTCCTACGTTGCCGTAGGAAACAGTGTTAACCGGCGCAAAAGCGGCCGGGTTGTAATAAACAGCACCCGGTCCGATGCCGCCGATAAATGGAACGCTGGCCATCACTTGATTTGCGGTCTGGGTCTGATCGGGCGCGTTCAGCGAGCCGCCGCTAGCGGTGACAGTCATCGGTAGGCCGCTGTAGCAGGATTCAATCCCGCTGAACTGCCAGCCTCCGAGAACCTTCGAGACGAGCCCGGTGTTCAAGAATGCTTTACCTTTGCCGATGGGCAGCTCATAAACCCAGCCAAGCTGGAATACCTGGGTGCGATCAAAGCCGGCAGTGGCGCGGTTGCGGGAGAACTGGGAACCGTACCAATCCATTTCAGCCCAACCATCATCATCCGTGAAGTCAATGGCATGCGACCAGGTATAGGCGCCTTTCAGCATCAAGCCTTTTGAAAACTGCCGGTTTAAGGCAACCTGCAGCGAGTTGTATTCGGAACTCAGATAACCGGACGAATTGTAAACCTGGCTTATATCCCCGAAAGCCTGATACAGTGGCTGACCGGCTTGGCCAGATCCGGCATAGCCCGCGTTCAGGTCGTAATCGGCAAGCAAATGAGTGGAATGCTGGCCGACGTATCCGGCGGAGGCAACGATCTCGCCCGGCAACTGTCGTTCCACCGTGAAATTCCAGGATTGAATGTAGCCGCGCTTGAGTTCTCCCGCAAGCGGAGCACGCTCCTCTGCGTTCGGATCAAGCGGCACGATACCGGTGGACAGATCAGGTCCAATCACAGGTGGGATACCGCCCGACAACGTACCGGCGCCGGTTGCGGGCAGGAAGGTGTTCTTGCCAAGGTAGCTGTCGTTAATCGTCAACGGATAGAAACCACGCCACGGCCTGGAGTAGGGGAGCGGGTCGTAGTTCAGACCGTAGCCCGTGCGGATGACGGTTTTGTCATTCACGCGCCAGGCAATACCGGCACGCGGAGCGAACAGTTTATGGCTGACAGTTACGTTTGCGTCCTCCGGCACGCTGCCGCGGCCACCCATGTAGACGTCATTATTAGTGGGATCGTAGCTTTCAATGCCCTTGTTGTTGCTGCGCGTCATCAGCGGATAGAGTTCATAACGCACACCGAGCGTCACAGTCAGGTTGCGGGCTACCTGCCAGCGATCCTGGAAGAAAGCGCCAATCTGCCATTCGCGGCCCGTCATAAGAATGTATTGCTGGCCCTTTTGTGTATTGTCCGAGAGACCGAGCAGGAACTGGGCGTACTGGTTGTATTGATTGGCCGCCGGCGCTCCCGACGCGTTCAACGTGGTGATGACGCCGCCGAAATCGAAGTAGCCGCGCGGCCCACCGTTACTTAATTCCGGTTGCCAGTGATTGAGATGATGCCGCACCAAGTCGAAACCGACACGAAACTCATGCGCGCCTTTTGTATAGGTCAGCTTGTGGCTGGTGGTATAGGTCTCGTCGGTACGGAACAAAGGCATCCAGTTGGGCACGCCAAAGCCGGTATAACTACCGAGACTTATGTCGGGAAATCCACTATCGCGGATATCCGATCCATTCAGGCCCGGAATTCCCAAAATCGTCGAATAATTCGTGCCGTAGTCGGTTCCCTTCACATTTTGATTCAGCCGCTCGTAGCCGACGGTTCCATCCAAAACAAGATTCGGGGAGAACGTATAAGTGTGGCCGATAGAGGCTACCTGAACGGTGGTGAGGCCAAGCCCGGGGTCGCCATCCGGAGTTGGGCCGCCGGCAACGCCGAATATGCCGTTGCCGCCCGACTTCGCATCCATGAAGTCGTATTTGACAAAGATGGCGTGCCTTTCCGTGCGATTCCAGTTCACCTTAATGTCGGTTTGATAGCGGTCAAGAATCGGTCCCGCCGTGGCGGAATAGTTGTTGACCGTGCCAGGAAGATTGGGTGCCGGGTAATAGCTCTGAAGCTTCAGCGCCTGCGGACTGAAAAACGAAGCCGGTATAATTCCGCCTGCGAACACCGCGCGTCCCGAGCCATCCGGATTGCCGGTATACGGATTATAGATCGGCGTATTGTAGGCACTGAAGTTTCCGGCTTTTTGGTCGTCGGTAGGCACGGTAAACAACCCATTGCCGCCCTGTTTCTGATTTGTCCCGTCGAAGCTGCCGAAGTAGAAGAGCTTATTCTTCAAGATTGGGCCGCCGACGGCTCCGCCGTAGTTGTTGAAGATACCGACGGGAATAGAAGTATTCGGCTGAAGGAAGTAATTGCGCGCGTTCAGATGCTGGTCGTTGTGATATTCGAAGGCGCTGCCGTGTATCTCGTTAGTGCCGGACTTGGTTACGACCGTGATGGACGACGAGCCGGCGAGACCTTGCGATGCGTCCGCCGCGCTGGTGGTTACGTTGACCACGTCTACATCTTCGGCGGGAACCACGTAACCGGTATACTGCGGCAGCCACACATTGACACTTTCGGCGCCATCGATGGTCGTGATGTTGGTCTGACCGTTACCGCCGTTAATGTGTGTATTCAGCGGAATGCCAGGGACGTCGGTTTGAGAATTATAGAAGGTGGAGGGCTGGGCGCCGGGCGTCAGGTCAATCAGCGATTGATAATTTCGATATCCTGAACCGGAGATCGGCAGCTCCGCGACAGCTTTGGAAGTGATTTCCGTATGTGTGTCGGCCTTGTCGGTTTGGAGTTCCACAGCTTCCGCCGACACATTGATCTGCTCGGTTGCTTGGCCCACCTCAAGACGTACGTCGACGCGCTGGACGGTGTTGGGAGTGATTTGGATGCCGGTTTGCTCTATCGTCCGGAATCCTTTGGCAAGCACCCTGAGACTGTATGTCCCGGGCTCCAGACTGACCACGTTATATCGCCCGCTTGTGTCGGTCGCGGCCGTCTTCATCTGACCAGTTCCGGCATCGGTAAGAGTGATAGTCGCGTCGGGCACAACCGCCCCGCTCGGGTCGGTGGCCGTACCTACCAGCGAGCCATATAAAGCCTGGCCATTCGCCGGCAAGTGGAAACAAAATATCAGGAGCAAAACTCCTGAAAGAAGGCGAAGGCTAGTGCCGATTGTCTTGCGCTGACCTGAAGTTACTCTGTAAGCACTCATACATCTCCCCTGACATCAAAGTGTTTCGAGCTAGAAACGCCACAATAAAGCAACCAACTAACGCTTATGGTGATATTACATTACAGCAGTAGCTATTTAAATGCAAGACCCTCGAAAGATAAAATGTCTTGAGGCGTCCGGCTATTTGAGCATTGGAAACAGGCGGCGGAGTTCCTGTTCGTTCGGCTGCGAGCCGTATTCGCAAAGCTCAAACGCCTCGGCATGCTGTACCTTCGCTGCGCGCTCCGCTCCATACCACTTCTCCAGCGTCTGCCGTATCGCGGGAGTCGGCGAATCGCTATACGATGCGGCGAGCCACTTCTTGCGCTCGACGGGATCTTTCGGCACCTCGGACAACTTGCCGTCTACCCAGGGCAGCCACTCATAAACTTGCGAGACGTGTGCGTCGAGTGCATTGATCTTCTGTTGAAAAACATCGTCAATGTCAATCGCTACGTCCGGCCGGAAGGGAGCCGGCTTTTGAAAACGGTCCTCGTAATAGAAAAAAGCAGGATTCTTTCTTAGGGCCGGTGTCTCCGGGCAGATATCGGGAACGACGACCATATACGCCGCATCCTGCACCAGCACGCCCGTGTAACGGTGATCGGGATGGTAATCGTTCGGCCGCGGCGCCAGTACGATATCGGCGTTCCACTCCCGGATACGCCGGATAATCTGTCTACGAACTTCGAGAGTCGGAAGCAACTCACCGTCGTGGTTCCCCAGCACTTCGTAAGTCACGCCTAACCGCCGACCCGCTTCGTGGGCCTCGGCAGCGCGTCGAAGCGCAAGCGGCCCGCCGCCCTCGCTCTGATGGCCGGCGTCGCCATTCGTTACTGAAACAAACTTGACCGCATAACCGAGCGCAGCGAATTTCGCAGCAACGCCCCCGGCGCGAATATCGCAGTCATCCGGGTGCGCGCCAAAGGCGATGACTCTCACCTTTCCATTCTGTGCGATCATCGCGGCCGCGCCTATGAGAAACAGAAAGCTCAAGCGAAACATAAGCGAGATTATAATTCAATGCCCTTGAATCGCGGCCAATGCGTCTTTGGCCGGCTGAAAATTCGGATCGATCTTTACGGCTTCCTCGAACTCCAATTGGGCTTCCTTGACCCGATCGAGTTGGAGCAGAACGGCGCCGAGGCTGGTGTGCAACTCGGGATCGTCCGCGCGATACGCGAGCGCCTCCCGATACCGCAGCACCGCTTGCTGGTCATTGTGCGATTTTGCGAGATCGTCTCCCCACAGGAAAAGCACCTCGCCCAGGTGCTGGCGCGCTTTCGCGTTATCGGGCGCCTGGAGCAACACCGCTTTGAAGTCCGCGGCGGCGGATTCCCAGTTGCCGCCGGTTGCCTCTACGCTTGCCAGGTTATACCGCGCATCCGTATATTTGGGATCGAGCGCCAGCGCATGCTTGAACTGCTCGAGTCCTTCAGTTAACCTCGACGCGTCTACCAGCGCGACGCCCAATTCACTTGCAGCGAGGGCGCTGCCGGGCTGCGCTTCCGAGGCGCGCTGAAAGTAAGGAACCGCGGCATTGGCATTGTCCTGGCTCAGAAGCAGATCTCCCATGTCGAAGTTCGCCGAGAAATCACCCGGATACTTCTCGAGCCGCTGTTTTGTTAGCGCCTCCTGCAACACCGCGCGCTGGTCGCCTTCGCCCACCGGCAGCACTTGCAGCCAAAGATGCCCCATCTCATCAAGGGCTTGATTGCCGTTCCGGACGCGCTTAGGCGGCCTGTTTGGATTGCGAACGTTCTTCGCCGAGTTGTCGTAGTGATAACGCATCGAAATTACGGTTCCTCGTGGCAGATATACCGGTTCTTTGTAATGAAAGACACCCTGCCAATTCAAATCCCAGTCCGGAATACGGACCAGCCACTTTCGGCTGCCGTCCGGCAGCGTGGCGTAACCTTCCATCAGTTTGGCCAGATAATGCGCGTGCGGGTAAACCGCCAGGACGTTCAGATCGAGGGGCGTACGAAAATCGTCCGTCAGGAGGAAATCCGGGTCGCCCGGCGGAATGTCGATCGCGCCGTCATGCTCCAGTTGCACCAGCATCGGGAATTTCGTTTGGGGCTTGTCGGTAAAGTAAAGCCCAATGACCGGGCTGACGGTCTCTGGCTTGCCGGAAGGCCGAAGATGTACGTTGAGAATCAAATCCATGCCGGGATCGGCTCGCCAGGCCATGCCGTCAGGCTCGATTTCCGGCGCGCTGCCCGGTTTCCAGGAAAGGAAATGGCCGTCCGGATCAAACGTTTTTTCGGCCACTGTCAGGTCCATGCCGGGGAATCCCGCACCAGGTTCAATCTCGTTTGCTCGCGAAGAGCGCGAACGGTCGATGATGACGTTCGCATGATGGAAAACGCGAGGATTCCCAGGCCTCACCTCCATCGCTTTCACCCAGCGCGTGGTTGTGATCGGGACGGGAAGGATAAAGTTCCAGAAAACCTCCGGCCCGTCCGCATAAAGTTCATACGGCTTCGTTACCCGAAGCACCAGGTCGGGCGGACCCAACTGCCATTCCGAGCTGAATTTCGGAACTGCGGGCGCGTGTGTGCTCGATCCAGCCAATGCTCCCTGTTTCACCCAATCCTGGATGAGTTGGATCTGCGCATCCGTCAACCGGCGCTCCTCCTCAAAATCGCCATAGCCCGCTTCCGGCAACCACGGAGGCATGAAGCGGCGCTTGGTCACATCCGCGATCTGCGTCGCATGCCGCTTAGCGTCGTCGTAGCTGAGGAGCGAGAACGGCGCAGATTCGCCCGGCCTGTGACAAGGCGCGCAATTCCGGTAAACAATCGGCGCAATGTTGCTGTAGAACGTGATTTTCCGCGCTGGAGCTGGCTGTTTTGCTGCCGCGGGGATCAGTACAAGCAGCAGACACGAAAGGGAGCGAAGAGCATATTCCGGCAATTTAGGCCGGCCCCCGCGATGCCCGAGCGCCATGGGGTTGAAATCATCTCGCATGAAAAACCACCGGGAACTATCATGCTAGCCCAGAAAGATGAGGGGCGCGGAGTGTTTTAGAAAGACGAGCTATCCGACGTGGTCTACTCGCGCAGTTCCGCCAGATCGCGCTTGATCGCGAACTTTACCAGACCCGCTACATCGTGGATGTCCAATTTCCGCATTAAGCTGGAACGATAAGTATCGATGGTCTTGGGGCTGAGCGCGAGCCGAGCCGCAATCTCTTTCGCCCGAACGCCTTCGACAAGGAGTGAAAAGACCTGAAATTCCCGGCTGCTCAGCGACTCCAGCGGGTCTTCGCCGGGCCTCCGGCCGCTTTCACCGAAAAGCGACATGACTTCGATTTGGGGCGAAACATAAATTCCACCCTGCGTAAATTGACTCAGCGCATCCGCCATTTGCTCAGAGGTGGAGCTTTTCAAGAGGTATCCGCAGGCGCCCGTTCGCAGGACCTCGAGAACGGTCTTACGATCCTTCCGCACGGAAAACACGGCGCAGCGTGTACGGAGGCCCTGCTCGCGCACGCGCCGGATCACTTCAGTGGCAGCCAAGTCCGTCAGACCCAGGTCCAACAGCGCGATGTCGGGCTCCTCTTGTTGTATTTCGGCCAGCGCGGCCGCTGCGCTGCCTACCTGTGACATTACGTGAAATCCGGCAATGGAATTGCAGAGGGCCGCTAATCCTTCACGGACGAGCGTCAATTCATCCGCAATCAGAACCTGAGTAGGAGACGATTCAGGCGGCGGCAGAGCTATAGTTTGAGCGGCAGAGGCGGGCATAGGGTGTAGGAGTGTTGAGGTTGACACGCTTCTGGAGATACAGTGCCGCATTGCAAGCACTTCTCTCATCGTGCTTGCGGGTGAGGACTGTGAACGAACTTCTAAGTAATCGCCCGGCAACGCACTGCGCGGTGGCTTGGCAAGGATGAAGGAGATTACTTAGAAGCGTTGACCAAGCACCGCTTGGCTGCCAGGCTAGCTGAATATATCCGGGCCGTAGCCCGATGCGGGGCCTGCTCCGTTACAATTGATGTCGGAATCGCTCCGAATGGAAGATTTGGCTCCCCAGTCCGCCTCAGACCCGGAAATTCCGAACAAGTTGTATTTCCGGATAGGAGAAGTCGCCAAGCTGGCCGGTATCAAGCCCTATGTGCTGCGATTTTGGGAATCTGAATTTGGCGGCTTGGGACCGAAGAAATCGGGAACCGGACATCGGCTGTATCGACGCAAGGACGTCGAGCTAGTCCTCGAAATCAAGCGTCTCTTGTATGAGAAGCGATTCACGATCGAAGGCGCGCGGAAAGTTCTCGAGTCGAAACCCAAGAGGGAATCGGTTAAGCCCGCGCCGCAGCGGAGGCAGGCCGATTTGTTTGCGGGAACCTCCGCCTTTTACCAGGAATTGCGGCGGGAATTGACGGACATCCTGGACCTGCTCAGCCAGCCAAAGACGGAGCGATGAGTTAGGGTAGGGCTTCCGATGTGGGCCCGGCGAGGTATTCCGGATGGACTTTGCCGCCCATCGATTTCAATTGTTCGATCAGGAGCTCCGCGGCATTTTGGCTGGCGGCTTTCTTTGAACTGCCAGCGGCGCGGCTGACCAGGCGGTCGCCTATCCTCGCCTCGACCGTAAAAAGCTTGGCGTGCTCGGGGCCGCTTGTCCCGACTGTAGAATAGCGGGGCGCCGGCAAGCCCATGGCTTGTGTTCTCTCCTGCAGTACGCTCTTGTGGTTCAGGAGGCCGAGCAACTCGACTTCCTCCGGGTTCTCGAGCAGACTCAGAACGTGCTGTTCGATGAAGCTCCGTGTAGCGTCAATACCGCCGTCGATATACATTGCCGCGATCAGCGCCTCGAGAGCATTGGCCAGCAGAGTCTTCCGCCCTCGGCCGCCGTTCCGCTCCTCGCCCCGGCCCAAGATCAGGTAATCGCCCAAATTTAGCGCTAGCGCGCATTGGTGCAAATGAGTTGAACTAACCAGATGAGCTTTCCACTGGGATAGCTGGCCTTCCCGCGTCGACGGGTGTCTTAATACGAGAGTTTCGCTGGCGATAAACCCCAAAATCGAATCGCCGAGAAACTCCAGTTGTTCGTTATCGTCATGCCGGGGAACAGAGGGCGGGTGCTCCGATACACGGGAGCGGTGCGTCAAAGCGCGGACCAGCAGCTCCTGGTTAGCAAACCGGTATCCGAGCTTTAGTTCCAAGCCTTCGACCGGAGCTTTCATCGCTACGAAAAGTCCTATTTAGCGGGCGTTGCCTTCAGCTTGGCCGCTGCGTCCTTTTGCGCTTGAGCAAACTGCTTTACCGGGGCCGGAGCGTCACCGATTGCAAGCACTTTATCGGCGGTCGCGATGGCTTCGTCGTACTGCTTATTTTCCACATACGCTCTCGCAAGAAAGGCCATCGTCGTTGGGTTCGGGTGAGCGTCCTGGCTAAGAGCTGCCTTGTACTGCTCGATGGCTTCGGGATATTTCTTTTGAAGCTCACCGGCCTGACCCAGCGCTCCATGGGCCAGCCCAGCCTGATCTTTCTTGAAAGCCGCATAATCGGCGGCCGTGCCGTTAAATCCCGGCGGTGGGGTGTCGGGAGCCGTCTTGATCAAATCTAATCCCTTATTGGCGTAATCGTCTATTTTTTTTAAGCTCTGTTCTTTATCCAGATCGTTTTCGCGAGTGTGCTGCGCGATATCCGCGGCAAGCAGAATACGCGCGCTGAAATCGTTCGGGTCACTCTGAATGATTCGCTCTCCCCAAACCACGGTCTGCGGATAATCGCCCTTGCGTTGCGCTGCGTCCATAGCCATGCTGAGCAGCGTAGGTTTGAATTGCGTATCGACGAAATTTTCGAGCACGTAATTGATGGCGGCGATCTCGGCATCCCAATTGCTCGCCTGGGCGGCGGCCTGCACCTTTTGCAGCGCCTCCACCTCCTTTTGCGATTTTGGATGCGGACCTGGTTGAGCGGCCGGCTGCTGGGCCACCACAGGAAGGGCCATGAAAATCGCGACGGTGACTTGCGCGATGAATGGAATTCTCATTGCTTTTGTTCTCCTGAATTGCTCTGTAACGCTCTTTCAGCGGCTTCACGCGCCTTGGCGGAAGCCCCATCGATTGCGAGAGTCAGCTTGAATTGAGCTGCCGCCCGGTCCGAGTCTCCCGCCTTCAGCGCAAGCTGGCCGAGATAGTAGTGGGACCAGGCGCCAATTGACGAGGCGGGGTTGGCAGCGATCGCACGTTGCAGAAGATCCTGGGCCTCGTCCCAATGCTTCTCCTGAAGGTCGATCAGCGCCAATCCGTAGTATGCGCGGCCCTGCTTAGCCTTGTCTCCGGTCTGCTCGAAAACTCTTTTAAAGATCTTGCGGGCATTATCAAGATCATGTTGTTCGTATAGGCCTTCAGCGGTCTGCAGGGATTCGTCCGCAGGATCAATTTGGATCTTTGCCGGAGGGGCGATCACCCGCGTCGGCGCACTCGCCAAAAATTGTACCTTTTTGAGCCGCTTCTGTTCTTTCCCAATATCGACGGCGGATAGCAAATCGGGATAGTACAGCCGGAACGAATCCTGCTGCTTTTCATAAGCTGGAAGCAGATCCGCGAAAGCCGCCGTAAGAATGAACCCCTCCCGCATAGCCTCGTCAACAAAAGCCTGGCGCTTGTCAGGGCCGCCATGTATGAGCCGGCTATCGATTGCCTTGATTAAACACTTCGTCACGAGCAAAGAAAAGTCGTCCTTGTAGGCTAAGTCGAGCGCGGGAGCTTCATCCGCAAATTTTTGAAGCGGCTTCTTTTCTTTTATGATTTCACTGTATTTGAATGTCAAGGGATCCAGCAGGTACGCGAGATATGCATCCCGAATCTCATCCACAACCGGCGTGCTGGTAGGCGTGATCACGACGAAGTAGTCGTCACGGTAATTCCGCACCTGAACCTGATCCGGCGCGGCCAGCAGATCGAGATAAATCTGAAATCGCCTTCCCAGATATCTGGACGGGTTCCGCAAATAGCCGTTGGCTTCAAACAAGGTCCCGATCACCGCATCCTGATACTCCGCCATAGCGGCCTGATAGGCGCCTTGCGAGCGATTCCACAGGCTCTCGATATCCGCTTCCTTGTAAAACCGGGCTAGCAACTCGCTAAATCCGGTGAGCGATTGGACGTCGGGAGGCAATTCTCCCGCCGGCAGTTGAAAGTTCGGCGCATCTCCGGCTACCAGAGCAAACGAGATGTACTGACTCAGGTCCGCCGTGTCGGAAGGCTTTTTGTGCTCCTTATAAAACTCCCTAAGCTCCGGGAGGCACGGGATCTTTCGGCTTGCGAGAGCTGCACGAATTTGACTCCGCACCTTATAACGCGCGTTCAGGGGGGAATCCATCCCCGCGTCGTAGCCGGCCGCATTTATGGCAGCCAGCGTGGAAAAAAGAATGGCGCTGACGCTGAACTCATTTTCTCCAGGGCCGCTGTCGCCTTTAAAAGGCGCAGCAAAGCCAAGCAGCGCTCCGGCAGGTTGCCCGATCAATAAGAGAAGGATACAAAGGATGAGAAGGGAGGGGCGGCGGATCAAGACGACCTATAATAAATCCCTAGTGTAGCTTAATCCGGCAGTTCGGATGTGCAAAGCCTCTTCCGCCGGATCATCGACATTTTTCTGAAGCGCGCGACGGAAGACGCATGAATCAAAACTCTGAAAATCTCATCAAACGATAGGAGAACATCGTGGCTGGACCCAATACTTTGACCTTTACAGATGCGGACTTCGATAAGGACGTCTTGAACTCCGACGTTCCCGTACTTGTTGATTTTTGGGCTGAGTGGTGCGGCCCCTGCCGGATGATGGGCCCCACAGTGGACCAGGTTGCGACCGAGTATGCGGGCAAGGTAAAGGTTGGCAAACTGGACGTGGACACCAACCAGCAGACAGCATATCGCTACGGAATCCGGGGCATACCAACGTTGCTGCTGTTTAAGAACGGCCAGATCGTGGAGCAAAAGGTTGGAGCGATCGGCAAGCCTGAATTCCAGAAAATGCTGGAGAAGCACGTCTCGGCAGCCGTATCTTAACGGCAAGTTTTAGGATTCGCCGCGGCATTCCGCAGCGCTTTCGGATATGCTCCGGTGTTACGCTGTGGGCATGCTCGGGTCAGCCTTCCGCGGGGCATTCTGGCTGATCTTCGCAGCCTCTACTCTTCCTGTCACGGCGCTTATTCCCGGGCACATTTCCCAGACTCGCGGTCTCGAACCAGTCGCGCCGCAACAACGCGTCTCATTCGGTGACGCACTACATGCCGCCGTGCGCGCCGAGAAATTGGATGAAGTGAGGGGTCTCGTTGAAGCGGGCGCCGACGTAAATGCGCGGGATGCACTGGGTAGCACTCCGCTGCTCGACGCAGCGTGGTCGGGCGACATCGAGATCGCGAGCTTCCTGCTGGCTAACGGGGCCGAAGTAAATGCAATCCACACCGAGGCCGGCTCTACCGCGCTCGAGTATGCGGTTCTGAAGGGCAGCACCGGCATGGTGAAACTTTTGTTGGCTTCCGGCGCTCGCGTGGATTTCAGATATCGCAAACAACAGACGGTGCTTCATATTGCAGCCGCGCGCGGCAATCCTCAAGTGGTTGAACTGCTGCTATCGGCTCACGCCGAGGTGGGCAGCCTGGATGGAGACGGCAATACTGCGCTGGATGAAGCAGTGCTGCATGGCCAGTCGGCTATTGTCCCATTGCTTCTTTCGCATGGAGCGGATCCGAAACGTGTCCATCCGCTCGATGGACGCGGACCTTTGCACGAAGCCTGCGAGAAGGGTGTTGCGGACATAATCCAGGCGTTGGTGGATGCGGGAGCCGATCCGGTGCAACCCGACCGTTTTGGTCAGACTCCGCTCGATTTGGCTCTCGCCTACAAAAATATCAACGTCGTGACCGCGCTGCTGCACGTGGGCCTACGGCTGCGGCAGTCCGAAGCGGCGGCTGAGAAGGCCATGGAATCGGCGACTCTCCGCGGTCAAACGGAGATCGCCAAAATGCTGATCGAAAGCGGCTTCGATATCGATAAGCCGACCGCCGCGGGTTCCACGTACCTGCACGATGCGTCCTTGAAAGGTCGGAAAAAGATGGTTCAATTGCTTCTCGACCGGGGCGCTCGCTTGGACGCCCTGAACCAGACTGGCGGTACACCTCTTCACGATGCCGCCTTGGGAGGTAATACCGAGGTCATTAACCTGCTGCTCGATCGGGGGGCCAAAATCGATGCAACCGACCGGGAGGCGGGCGCGACTCCCCTGATGCTTGCGGCGTCTTTGGGTCGATCCAGCGCGGTAGCCCTCCTGCTGACACGCGGAGCTAACCCTGCGCTCAGAGATCATTCGGGCCGCACCGCGTTGGACCGCGCTAAGGATACGGACGATGAGGAGACGGTGAAATTGCTCGAAACCGCCGTTGCCCGCTCAAAATCGACTCAGCCCGGCAAGACCGGAGGCTGAGGGCGCTTCCCTGCGAGGAAAGTTACGGATTCAGTTTTCTAAAGACTCCCTAGTATTTCAGCCGATAAGGGTAAGGAATCGGGAAAAATGCTTTGGGACGCAGCAAGCGAATAAGCCAACTTTTAATAGCAGACAGTCATTTGCTGTTCCGCCGGGGACTGCGAACGTTGTTGTCGGTCGAGAGCGACCTGGAGGTTCTGGATGAGGCATGCGACGCCGCGGAAACTCTGGCGAAAGTGCGTTTATTGTCACCGGACGTCCTGGTCATGGACCTGGCGATGGTGGAGGGAGACGCCCAACATGCGGCCTTTGCAATCCGGCACGCCCATCCTGAAATCGCAATTTTGTTTCTAACGCAGGAAGACGGACCACGCCAACTGGAGCTCGCCATAGCGGCGGGCGCGCGCGGGTACATGCTCAAAGACAGCACGCCAGCTCAGATCGTGGCCGGAATTCGTCAAGTTGCGTTCTCCGAAGACCAGAATCCGCGTTCCCTATCCAGGATTGTGCCTGATCTTCGAGCCCTCGCGGTGTCCAACGAGGGCTATGCGCGTGGAGCGGTTCTTACTTCGCGCGAGCAGGAGGTCATGCGGCTTTTGGCCGAAGGGCGAACGGTCCGGGAGGTTGCTTCCGAGCTCTCGCTGAGCGTGAAGACCATCGAAGCGCACAAGCTGAATCTCATGCGCAAGCTGGATATTCACAATCGCGCCAGTCTGGTCGAATATGCCATGCAAAAAGGACTAATCGCGCCGCCCGTTAGCCAATAGGCAGCCGCTCCCGCCGTTCCTTGGTACGCTTCCATTGGGAGACTGTGTCACCGAATGGCCAAATTTTTTCTAGGTGTGCTAGTTGGCGTTGTAGTTGCCGTTCTCGGAATCTTCATCATTGCCCTGGCGGTCGGCCGTCTCTTTGAGAGCAAACAGCCAACCATAGCCGCCGATTCCGTTCTCGTCCTCGCCATTAATGGCGACATTCCCGAGGCTGCGCCGGTCGATATCCCCATTCCCTTTATTCAAGGGCAGAACGCCCCCACCATTCGCGATGTCTGGGCCTCCTTGCATCAAGCCGCTACGGATAATCGCATCAAAGCTGTGGTGCTCCAGCCGCGCGGTCTCCTCGTCGGCTGGGCAAAGCTGCAGGAACTGCGCCAGGAGGTGTTGAATTTCAAGAAATCCGGGAAACCGGTTTACGCGCTTCTCGAAGGCGCGGGTTCCCGCGAGTATTATCTTGCCTCGGCTGCGGATAAAATCTATCTCCTGCCGGACGAAATGCTGGACGTCAAGGGTTTTCGGCTGGGGGAACTCTACTTCAAGAATACTCTCGACAAGCTGGGAATCAATGTTCAGGTGGATCACATCGGCCAGTACAAAGATGCCGGAGATATCTTCACGCGGACCAACATGTCTCCCGAGACACGCGAAGTGTTGAGCCAGGTGCTGGATCAGATCTATGGCGATTTTTGCTCGACGACAGGCAATGGCCGCCACAAGACCGCCGACGATATGAAGGCCCTGATAGACATGGGGCCATTCCTCGCCAGCCAGGCTAAAGCCAGCGGACTGGTAGATGAGTTGGGCTATGAAGATCAGCTCTACTCGGATCTGAAGAAGAAAATTGGCGTGGGCGAATTGAACAAGGTAAACATCAAAGCGTATTTTCACGCCGTATCAGCCAGGGGAGATCGTATTGCCTTCCTTGTCGGCGAGGGCGACATCGTGAGCGGAGAACCGGATGGCATGTTCGACAACACGACCATGATCTCGTCTGGCGGATTCTCAAAAATCATCCGCCAGGTAAGGAACGATTGCAGCATCAAAGGCGTGATCCTGCGCATAGACTCGCCGGGCGGAGATGCCGCCGCATCCGATGAAATCCTGCACGAGCTTAAGCTCCTGAGCTCCGCGAAACCGTTAGTCGTTTCCATGTCGGATCTCGCGGCATCGGGAGGTTATTTCATATCGATGACCGGCGATCCGGTCGTCAGCTATTCCGATACCATCACCGGCTCTATCGGAGTTCTTTACGTCAGGCCGAATCTTCATGGATTGTATGACAAGTTAGGTATCCAGGAAGATACCCTGTCCCGTGGCAAATTGGCAGATATGGATTCGGACTATCTGCCGCTGTCGGATGCGGCGCGGCAGAAGCTTCATGACTCTATCGAAGCGACTTACAGGTCGTTTGTCGGTAAAGTGGCGGCAGCCAGGAAAAAAAGCTACGACCAGATCGACCCGCTTGCTCAGGGGCGAGTATGGATGGGCGCTCAAGCGCGGCAGAATGGGTTAGTGGATGATCTCGGCGGCCTGGACCAGGCAATCGCGTTGGTTCGGGAAAAGGCAAAACTCTCCCCCGGCGGTGAAACAAACCTGGTCCTCTTTCCGCCGCGCCGAAGCCTGCTCGAAATCCTTACCAGTTCTTCAAGCGATGGGATCGAGGCGAAAATCGCCGAGCGTGAGGTTCATAGGGCCCTTCCCGGTTTACCAGGCCCGGCTTTTTTGAAAGGTGGACTTCTGCGCATCTTGCCGTACCAGGTTACGATCCAATAGGAACATAGCGCCGGTGCGCCTGTTAGAAAGCCGCGGGCGAATGAATCCCGCTGCCGCCCAGAGCATTCTGCATTCGCTCGAGAGCGCTTTTGTGGATCTGCGAAACGCGGCTTTCATTCACGCCCAGGATTCCGCCGATCTCTTTCATGGTCATCTCACGCTCGTAGTAGAGCTTCACTACCTGTTGATATCGCTCTGGAAGCGTCTTCATGGCGGAGTCGAGCTTTTGACGTAACTCGCGATGAGCGAAGAGCCGGTCGGGATACTCCGCCTCGCTGCAAGGTGTTTCCAGGCGTGGTTGATCCTCGCGGTCGGTGGTGCGAGCTTGAGTTGCGGCAAGGCCCAGGCTCCGGAAGTCCACCAGGAGGGTCTGCCACCGGCGGGAATTCAGACCCATCGCCCGCCCCACTTCCGCATAGCTAGGAGCGCGTTGCAGCTTGGCGGTCAAATCGCGGGTTACAGTCTCCATCTGCTTATATCTTCGACGTAAGTCGCGGGAGGCCCAATCCACCTGTCGCAAGCTATCGAGGATAGCCCCTCGAATACGATGCTTGGCGTAAGTCGCGAATGCAACTTTCTTCTCATCCCGGTACTTGATTGAGGCGTCGAATAGCCCCATAACACCGGCATGAATAAGATCGTCCAATTCGATGTGAACTGGAACCGACCTTTGGATGTGCGCTGCAATAGCGGTTACTAGTGACAAGTGCTGGAGGATCAGTTCGTCCCTGGACGAGCTATTTTCCTGTGCCGAGTCCTTTACTGGTGCTAACTTGCTTGCTGTGGCGCTCACTGGCGTTTCTCCTCGCCGGCGGCTTCGTGCTCCGTCGGCTCCACAAGCGCAAGCGCATCCATGCAGCCACCAAAGTGGCCCGCAATGCGTTATTCGCAGGCCGCAAAGTAACCCATTGATTTCAGGGCATTAAGGTGGTTTGTGGGAGCTTGCACCGTCCAGCGAAAATTCCAGACGGCGAGGAATCGAACCATTTCGGAACAACCACGGCTTTGGGCCCGTTTCAGAATGGAAAAATCGCACCAATTCGGAACACCAGCCGCGGAGATGACGCGGAGCAAGGCCCGCCCGTACTTTTAATTGGAAGTCGAGAACAAAGCCGGCATCGCGCTCATTGCATCCCGGAGCTGCTTGGAGCTAATTGGCTTCGAGAGATAGCTGTCCATTCCGGCGGCAATGCATTTGTCGCGGTCTTCATTCATAGCGGAAGCAGTCAACGCCATGATTGGAATGTGCCCGCCTGTCGCTCTCTCTTTTTCACGGATGAGCGCAGTCGCCTCCAAACCTCCCATTTTGGGCATATGAACGTCCATAAGGATGAGATCGAAGGTTTCCTTTTGAAGTGCGGCGAGGACTTCCTGCCCGTCTCGGGCTAAAATCACTGAGTGTCCATCCATCTGAAGGAGTTTGATGCCCAACAGCTGATTGGTGGCGTTATCCTCCGCCAGAAGAATCTTTAAGCCGGCGTGGCTTCCTACGGAGATGCGTGGGGCGATGGGCCTCTGTGTAGAACTCCTCTTGGTTGCCCCTGAAAGAATATTCACGATTGTGCTACGCAATTCCGCTTGGCTTACCGGCTTGATCAGGTAAGCCGCTATGCCTAATTCACGGCATCGAGCGATATCGCCCGACTGCCCGGAAGAGCTCAACATCATTACAGTGACATCGGTTAAGCGTGGCTGTTTCCGGATGTGTTCGCACAGGCTAAATCCATCCACATCGGGCATACATAGGTCGAGCAAAATCAAGTTGAACAATTTGTTCGATTGCTGAGCGCGCTCCAACTCGACCATAGCCGATTTGGCGTCTACCGCGAGAGTCGGCAGCATCCCCCAATGCGTCAACATATTCTCTAAAATCGTACGGTTTGTGAGATTGTCATCGACGATCAAAACCGGGACGTTCTCCAGTTCTACCGGATCTGCGGGCGCTGACTGAAGCTCTTTCTTAGCCCTAAGCTCAAAAGTCGCTGTGAAATGAAATGTGCTGCCTATTCCGAGCTGGCTTTCCACCCAGATTCTTCCACCCATCAGTAGGACCAGCTGGCGCGAAATTGCGAGCCCCAAGCCGGTACCCCCATATCGCCGAGTGGTGGACCCATCGGCTTGCGTAAAGGCCTGGAAAATAAGCTCTCGGCTTTCGGAGGGGATTCCCGCGCCGGTGTCGCTGACAGCAAGGTGTAGTGTGATGCGATTCGCATCGTGAGAGTCTTCAGTAACACGAACAAACACTTCGCCACGCTCGGTAAACTTGATGGCATTCCCCACTAGGTTTACGAGGATTTGGCGCAGTCGTTTGGGATCGCCGGCCATGACGTCAGGCAGTTTAGTATCTATGTCGCAGGCGAGCTCCAACCCCTTTTGACCAGCCTGGAGGCTCCTTGCCTTCAGCGCCGACCAGAGGCGGTCTCGCAGATCAAATTCGATAGTCTCCAGATCGAGCCTCCCAGCTTCGATTTTCGAGAAATCCAGGATTTGGTTAACGATTATGAGAAGCGCGTTGGCCGACGATTCCACTATCGTTAGATAGGTGCGTTGGTCCTCAGTCAGCTCGGTCTTAAGCGCCAGTTCCGTCATACCCATCACACCGTATATCGGAGTGCGTATTTCGTGGCTCATGGTTGCCAGAAACTCGCTTTTCGCGCGGCTCGCCCTCTCAGCGCTTTCCCTTGGCGTTGCGCAATTCTTCGGTACGTTGTTGGACACGCAGCTCCAGCTCGTCAAAAGAGCGCTGCAGCTCTTCCTGCGCGTTCTTCCGCTGGACTTCATTTTCCTTACGATCGGTGATGTCGCGGATGAACGCGCTAAATGCCCACCCCTGCTCGAGCCGCAGCGGGCAGATGGCGAGTTCGATGGGAAACTCCTCCTCGTTCCGGCGCAGGGCGGTAATCTCGATGCGCTTATTAATCAGCGTCCCGGTCTCCGTTGCCAGAAACCTCTGCAACCCACGTTCATGGGCCTATCGATACCGCTGCGGAATGATAGTTTCCGACATGCGCCGTCCGATGGCTTCGTTCCGAGGCCACCCGAAGGTGATCTCGGCTTGAGGATTCCAGCCGGTAATGAGTCCCTGGTTATCCATGGTTACAACCGCCTCAAGCGCGATATCGATGATGCGCCTGGTGCGCTCTTCGCTTTGCCGGTGTTCCTCCTCCTTGCGCCGTCGCTCAATAAACTGTCCCATTTGGCTGCCGATCGCGGCCATCATTTGAAGAAGGTCTTTATCGGGCGGGTGGCTGATAGTGCTGAAGAACTCCATCACCCCCAGTACTCCCGCGTCACTCAAGATTGGGAACGCAAAGGCCGCCCGTAAACCCGCCGCGTGCGCAAAAGCGATACGCGGGAAATTGGTGTCTGTCTGGACATCGACGATCCAGACCAGTTGGGCGCATTCCAGCACTCGCCCGGGCAAACCGATGCCGGAATCGAGTTTTGTTTGCCGGCTGGCGTTTACAAACTCGGTCGCCGCCGGAGAGTCCTGCCAAGCCGTTCTGGCCACAAGGACGCGGTCGCGCCCCTCCGGCTCCCATAAAATGGCAACGCTCCAACCGAGACTTTCGCAGATCGCTTCGAGAATCAACGGAGTCGCTTCTGCGAGAGTATTGGATATCGCCAAGGCCCGAGTGGCGGTATACTGAGCAGCCAGACGCCGCCCGGCGCCCTTTCGAGGGGTGACGTCTCGCAGGTAGGCGACGTAAGCAGGCGATCCGCGGAAGGAGATGGTACTCAGCGCCAGCTCAAGGGGAAACTCCGTCCCGTCGGATCGCAGCCCACCGATCTCCATGCGTTTTCCCATCGAAGGTGCTTCCCCGATAAAACCGAAGCGCTCCATCCCTTGCTTGGGCATGTGCGGGGATGCGGGCGGAACAACGATTTCCGCGAAATCTCTGCCTAGCGCTTCCGCTCGCTTATACCGAAAGACCTTTTCAGCCGCGGGATTGAATTCGACGATTGTGCCGGCGTAATCGGCAATGACGATGCAGTCTATCGCGGACCGCAGGATCGCGTCCGTGTCGTTATAGGTTGCGTCCGGCATAGCTTGGAAAACGTCCTCCGCTGCCCTGTCGGGCGAAGATACAGATCTGCTTATTTGGCCTCACGAACCTCAAGGAAAGGCATCCTACTGCTCTTATCGTCAGGAAGAAACCCGGAAGTTAGGCCGGGTCGAGTGTATATCCCTGCAACGTGCTGTCGGGATATTCCGAGCCCAAAAGCGCGGGTCAGCAATTTGGTTTTCTGATCCCGGGGAGGAACTATAAAACGATTTTGGATCGTCAAAAAAAATGGCCCGGATCAGGCACGAAAACCTGAATCCGGTCACTTGGAAGGTAGTACTGTTTACTGCTTCGGAGTAGAACTGGCCGCAGTATTTCCAGCGCCTGCATTGGCGCTTTTGTTTGCCTTGACGTGCTTCTTGTGAACCTTTGGTTTCGCCGTCGTGCTTGGCGCCTGGGTCGAAGCGTTGGGCTGGTTCTGAGCCTTCTTCGCTTTGGGAGCGGCCATCAGGAAAGGAACCGCGGCTAACGTCAATAGAGTGGATGTAAATAGTTTTTTCATTTTGATTTCTCCTTCAATTAGTGCGGCCTTTTTGATTTTGAGGCGAACAGGTGAGGGCCCGGCGTTTTTGTTGTTTGTTATTGTTTTTACCGTTGCCGCGTTGTTCGCTTCTCTTGCCGCTCATGACTCTACTATGCCCGTCGCCACCGGTTTGCGTCATCACCCGGAAAGGCGATACTTGATCCCGTTCTTAAGGGATAGCCAGAAGCAATTCTTAATGAAAAAATCGTCATTGTGCCCCAGAAGAATTCCATCACGCAAGCTTATTTACAACGGTTGTTGGTACTCGGGCTTTGCCTTTCGGCGCTGCTGCTGTTGTCCGCCTTGCTGGTTGCCTTGCGAACGATTCACCAGATCGACGGGAACGCCCAAACCTTTGCCGAACGCCAGTCGTCGGCCAAAGCCGCCATAGACGGCATTGAAAAGCAGCAATCGGAACTAAACAGCCGCTGGCTGCAACTAGCGCGGAGGCGGGACCTGGTCCGGCGGGACGAGATTCTGAACCAACTGGCCCAGAATCGCCACGAGATGAGTAGCGCGCTCGAGTCCGCTTATGAACAGGCCGAATTGCTGCGCGAAAGCATTTACCAGGAGGGCCACGGGCTCCTGCGCTGGACGGTTTGGCTATTTGCCGCGTGCGTCGGGTTGTCCCTTCTATGCGCCACGTGGACCGTGCAAGCGTCCGCTGGATTGTTCCGCAAACTCGAACAGCAGTCTGACGATTTGACTAGGATGCAGTATCAATTCCTTGAGACTCAAGAGGACGTAGCGCGGCGGTTCTCGCATGAATTGCACGACGAATTAGGACAGGCTCTGACTGCGCTGAAGGCCAATCTTTCGGCACTGCGCGGCACCAGCGCCGATGAGGCGCGCCTCGATGACTGCACCGGGCTCGTTGACGAGGCAATCCGGAATGTCCGCGAGATGTCACAGCTTTTACGTCCCACCATTCTGGACGATTTCGGGCTCGAGGCGGCCTTGCAATCCCTGACCGACAATTTCTCGCAGCGCACCGGTATCGAAGTGCATTACAGCAGCGATATCGAAGGGCGGAGGTTGCGCGACAAAGCCGAGACACACTTGTTTCGTATAGCTCAGGAGGCGCTGACGAACGTTGCGCGGCATTCGCAGGCAACTTCGGTTTCGGTGGAACTTAGGTTGCACGGCGATAATATCGCCATGACCATTCGCGACAATGGCCGTGGAATCGAGATGGCTGGGCGGCGCTCTTTTTCAGGTCTGGGACTCGCCGGCATGGAAACCAGGGCGCACGGATGCGGCGGCCGGTTGAATCTGGAAACATCAGCCGGAAAAGGGCTGAAAATCGAGGTGACGTGTCCGATCGGACAATAAAAATTCTACTTGCGGACGATCACACGATCGTGCGGCAGGGCCTGAAGCTGATTCTTTCGGCGAATCCCGATTTACAGGTGATCGGGGAAGCTGCGAACGGCCTCGAAGCGGTAGACCTCGCGCAGAAACTGCAACCCGATATCGTCCTGATGGACGTCGCGATGCCGGAACTAAACGGCATCGAAGCCACGCGGCGGATGGTCGCGGCGAATCGCCGGGTTCGCGTACTCGTCTTGAGCATGCATAAAGAAGCGGTGTATGTCCGCGAGATTTTGAAAGCCGGCGCGCGCGGCTACATTCTCAAAGATGCGATCGATACCGAACTGTTGAATGCGGTACGATCCGTCGCCCGCGGAGATGGCTACATCAGCCCCTCGGTTTCCGGCGCGCTCTTGAGCGATTACCGCCAGAATGTCGCCGATCCGATTGACCTGCTATCGACCCGCGAGCGCGAGGTGCTGCAACTCATCGCCGAGGGGAAGACCAATAAGGAGATCGCGACTCGGCTGAATCTCAGCGTCTATACTGTCGATTCGCATCGCGGCAAGATCATGGAGAAGCTTAACCTGCATAGCGCCGGCGAACTGGTACGTTTCGCGATGCAGCACGGTTTGGTGGATTGATCTCTCAAATCTTCTCTCCGTTTCAAAACGGCCGAACGCGCGGCCTATTTGCAAGTCGGTGACAGAAGCCGCGAAAAAGTTATCTTGCATCGAATCACCCGTTTGCGATAATTTTTTGCTTTCTTAGGCTTTCACGCACTGTACGTTCGTGTGCGAGATGAACTGGAAAGCGGCTAGGGGAAACGTCGGCGAGGGTGGCTTACGGGAAGATCTGTGCTCGACTCGCGCTCTTCTGCCATCACAGGCTGAGTTCCAAGCCTCAGAGGCCAGGTTCAAAGGGTTCTCGGGGCCGGTGGGCTCGGGTAAGAGCGCGGGTTTGTGCTTTGAGGCGGTGCGGTGCTGTTATTTAAATCGTGGAACGCAGGGAGTGTTAGCGGCGCCGACTTACGCGATGCTGCGGGATGCCAGTCTGACGAGCCTTTTTCGATTGTTGGAAGATCAGGACATCGATTTCGATCTCCGCAAAGCAGACGGAGAGTTGACCTTGAAAACGCCGGGAAGTACGATCTTGTTGCGTTCCTTGGACGAGCCGGAGAGATTGCGGGGAACAAACCTGGCGTGGTTTGGTATCGACGAGCTCTCTTATACCAGGGAAGACGCCTGGCTGCGCCTGGAAGCCCGATTGCGAGATCCGAAAGCGGAGCGGCTGTGCGGGTTTGGAGTTTGGACGCCGCAAGGACATGATTGGATTTACAAACGGTTCATACACAAGCCGGTTTTAGGTTACGAGTGTATCCAGGCGAAACCGTTTGAGAACCGGTTCCTGCTTGATAGAACCCCGGATTATTATGCTCGCCTCGAAAGCAGCTACGATCCGAAATTTTACCGGCAAGAGGTTCTCGGCGAATATCTGAACAGCCGGGCCGACCGGGTTTATCACTGCTTCAACCAGGCGATTCACTTAACCGAGCGGAAGTACGATCCGCACAAGTGTCTTCTGTGGGCCTTGGACTTCAATGTGGCTCCGATGAGCTCGGTTCTTCTCCAGTGGGACAAAAAGCGGCTGGTTGTGATCGACGAAATTGTCCTGGAACGCGCCACTACAGAGGAGGCCTGCCAGGAGTTTGAGAACAGGTACAAGGGACATGACGCGGGTTTAGAGGTCTTCGGCGACGCCAGCGGAAGAAACATGCATACCACCGGAACGACCGATTACACGATGCTAAAAAGCTTCTTGTACCAGGCCGGCTTCCGGAACGTAAAAGTCCGCGTTCCGTCGAAGAACCCCGCGGTACTCAACCGCGTTCAGAAGGTGAACGCGCTATTTACAAACGCCCTGGGCGAAGTCCGCCTGGAAGTGGCCGCCCGATGCGAGGAGTTGATCAAAGACTTCGAGGAAGTGATGTTCAAGCCGGATTCGGGGATCGTTGACAAAGCGCGCGATCCGCAGCGAACGCATGCCTCAGACGCGCTTGGGTATGCGGTGTGGCAGCTTTTCGGGGATAAGCCGGTGGCGGGCGAAATGGACAAGCGGCTTTTTTAGATGGAGACGCGCAGACAGAGCGGGAATACACAGAATGACTGAGATCGATCGAGAACATCCTGACTTCAAGCGGCAGAAATTCACATGGCGGATGTACCACGATTTGTACACAGGCGGCCACGAATTCAAGCATCGCGCGGCTGAATACCTATTGCGCCGGCAGAAGGAGCCGCTGGACGTTTACGGTGAACGGCTCCACAGAGTTTTTTATGAAAACTATATCGGCTCGATTGTGGACTGGTATGCGGCGACACTATTCCGCCGCGAACCAAGCCTCCAATTAGAGGGCGGGGAAGAGGCGGGGCAAACATTTCTGGCGCAGCTTGCCGACGACTGCGATCAGCGCGGTACTTCGCTTTCGAATTTCTTCAGGCAGGCTTTGATCGACGCGCTTGTAACGGGTCGAAGCCATATTCTAGTGGACTGTCCCGGTGATTTCTGTAGCGAGGATGCGTCGTTTTGGGTTGGGGTAAATCCAGCGGATCGGACGCGCTGACTTGCCATAAGCACGAATGTACTTCATGAGCTTTCGGGAAAGGTCTGTCACCGATGTGAAGACACCGCGAGCTATGACATCGCGCTCAATCTTGTCGAACCAGATCTCGACCTGATTCAACCACGACGAGTAAGTCGGCGTGAAATGGAACCGAACCTTTGGATGGGTGTCAAGAAAATCGCGGACGGCCTGTGTTTTATGTGCCGAAAGATTGTCGAGCACGATGTGAATCTCGTTTGCCCATCGCGTTTTATTCACCAGCCTGCTGAGGGACTCGACAAACTCGGCACTGGTGTGACGGCGGGCAGTCCGGCCCTCTACCTTCCCAGTCTTCACATCCAGCGCCGCATACAGCGACAGCGTCCCATGCCGGTAGTATTCAAATCCGAGCCGTTCGGCGCTCATAAGACGCCGCCCTCGCACTTTATGTATCACTGGGACAGTCCACTAG
>Ga0208220_1000085_pt1 | contig 34297 bp, 31 predicted proteins | sample NGESurdeep092012_9_FD_184484 | JGI IMG/M metagenome (GOLD analysis project Ga0208220, IMG submission 184484) | Arctic peat soil microbial communities from Barrow, Alaska - NGEE Surface sample F53-1 deep-092012 (SPAdes) | ecosystem: Environmental > Terrestrial > Soil > Wetlands > Peat ...
TCATGTCCGCCGACGTGTCGAAAATGAGCAGGAAACGATTTTCAACCGGCCGCCGCCCGTCCGGCTGGGCGTGCGCCGCCGGAACCAGAAAAATTCCCGCAAGCAGCGCGGCGAAAATCCGCGCGCTCAAGGAGAAATGACTGGAATACATTTTTTTGTCCATGGGCCTTGCTTCAACGCGACCGGTTGAAACGGTTTCGCTCCGCGCGGTTGTGATGCTTCAATTCGTCCTTCAATTCCGCCAGCGCGCCGCCGATCATGCGGATGAAATTAGCGCAGCTCGACACCGACCCGCCAAATCCGCCCACCACGTCGCGCTCCGCATTGTCGTCCGTCACGACGAGAACTTCGCCATATTCCTGAAACCGGTGCGCCGCGCGCTCAATCATGTCGTCCGCCGTCTGTCCCGCCCGCGAAAATAAAACTTCCACGGCGCGGCTCGATTCGTTTTTCGGCGCGTTTGGCGGCGCGCCCGAACCGTCGAAAAAAATTGTGATCGGCTCGCCCGTCGCGTCGTGATACTGCGTCAGGATTTGCACCAGTTCGTCCCGCGCGAGCGCGGAGTGTCGCGGCGCACCCGGCGCGATTTCCGGCCAGTTGTGCAACAGGCTGTAGCCGTCAACAAGGATTCGCACCAGCGCCATGAACGCAGTCTAAAGTCCAAAGCCCAAAGTCCAAAGCCTAAATTCAATGTCGCGGCTGGCTTGACTTTGGACTTCGGACTTCGGACTTTGGACTCAATGACTGTTTTCCGTAAATCGAACCGCCGCATCGCCGCGCTCGCGCTGTTCATCCTCGCGCTCGACCAGTTCACCAAATGGCTCGTGCTGGAAACGCTGCCTGAATTTCAGGAAAAAATCATCATCCCCGGGTTCTTCAAATTCGTCCACTGGGGCAACACCGGCGCGGCGTGGAGCCTGTTTCGCGACAACAACGGCACGCTCGCGCTCGTCGCCATCTTGGCGCTCGTCGCGCTTTTTCTCACGCGGCACCACTTCGATTCACACACGCTGTCGGGGCAGATTGCGTTTGGACTCATCTTCGGCGGCATCGCGGGAAATCTCACCGACCGGCTTTTGCCCGGCCGCCACGCCGTCGTGGATTTCATTTATTTTTATATGCAGCGGCGCGGCGGCGGTGAAATCGGATTCCCCGCGTTCAACATCGCCGACAGCGCCATTTGCACCGGCGTGGGTTTGATTTTCCTTATCACCTGGAAGAACGAGCATGCGCCGAAATCCGCAGAATCCAAATGAAAATTTTTTCCGCAGATTTCGCCGATGAACGCAGATTAAAAACAAGTCATAAATTTAATCTGCGAAAATCTGTGTAATTTGCGGATGAAAAATCGAACTGAAAATTTCATCGTCGAACAATCGCTTCCAAAAGAACGGCTCGATAAATTCCTTTGCGAAAAATTTCCCGCCGCCTCGCGCGGCGCGTTGCAACGATTGATCGAAGAAGGCCACATCCGCGTCAACGGCGAGATCGTCAAGCCCACGCATCATCCGTATGCGGGCGAAAAGATTGAAGTCCACTGGCCGGAAGCCAAACCGGCCGTCGCGCAGCCGGAAAAAATTCCGCTCGATATTTTGTTCGAGGACAAAACCCTGCTCGTCGTCAACAAACCCGCCGGACTTGTCGTGCATCCCGCCGCAGGCCATGAGGAACACACGCTCGTCAACGCGCTGCTTCATCATTGCAAAGGCTCGTTGAGCGGCATCGGCGGCGTGGCGCGGCCTGGCATCGTCCACCGGCTCGACAAGGAAACCAGCGGCTGCCTCGTCGTCGCCAAGAACGATGAGACGCACCTCGCGCTCTCGGAACAATTCGCCCAGCGCGAAGTCAAAAAGATTTACCACGCGCTCGTCTGCGGCGAACCGGCGCGCGAATCCGCCGAAATCCACGCCGCCATCGCGCGGCATCCGACGCACCGCAAACGCATGGCCGTGCGTGACGACAGTTCCGGCCGCGCCGCGCACACGAGCTACCGGATTCTCGAACGGCTTTACGCGACGACGTTGATGGAGGCGCAGATCCACACCGGGCGCACGCATCAAGTCCGCGTGCATTTCCAGTTCATCGGCCATCCGCTCGTGGGCGACGACACTTACGGCGCGCGGCAAAATGCGCGGCTCAAGGAATTGACGAACTACGCCGCGCCGCGCGTGATGCTGCACGCGCGCGAACTATCGTTCATCCATCCGCGCCGGAAAAAACTGATGACGTTTGAAGCGCCGCTGCCGGAGGATTTCCTGGCGGCGTTGAAATTACTGCGTATGAAAGAGTAAAATGCCCACCTTGAATTCCGCATTTCATCCGTGTTCAAGCCGTGGCTAAAAATCCGTTCGCACTTTCGGCTTTGCACTTCGCGATTTGAAACTAGAATGGGTTCGTGAATTTGCACGCCGGACAATTTCCAAATTACCGCCCGCGCCGTTTGCGCTCGTCAGCGGCGTTGAGGAATCTCGTCCGCGAAACTCGGCTGAACGTGGAGCAATTGGTTCTGCCGTTGTTCGTCCGCGCCGGACGGAAGCTGCGCCATCCCATCGCCTCCATGCCGGGAGTTTTCCAGCTTTCGCCCGACGAACTGTTGCGCGAGGCCGCCCGCGCCCACGCGCTCGGCGTCCCGGCGGTCTTGCTTTTTGGCATTCCCGATAAAAAAGACGCGAAGGCTTCCGGCGCGTTTGCGAAAAACGGAATCGTCCAGCAGGCCGTGCGGCTGCTGAAAAAGGAACTGCCGTCGCTGCTGGTCATCACGGACGTGTGCCTGTGCGAATACATGGAGCACGGACATTGCGGAATCGTGTCGCGCGGAAAAATTTTAAACGACGCAACGTTGAAAAGTCTCTCGCAGACGGCTTTGAGCCACGCCGAGGCGGGCGCGGACATGGTCGCGCCGAGCGACATGATGGATGGCCGCGTGGCCGCCATCCGCGCCGCACTCGACAAAAATGGTTTTTCTGACACGCCGATCATGAGCTACGCGGCGAAGTTTGCGTCGGCGTTTTACGGGCCCTTTCGCGAAGCCGCCGAATCCGCGCCGCAGTTCGGCGACCGGCGCAGTTATCAGATGGACGCGGCGAACGCGCGCGAGGCGTTGCGCGAGGTGGCGCTGGACATCCACGAAGGCGCGGACATCGTGATGGTCAAGCCGGCGCTGGCGTATCTGGATTTGATTTGGCGCGTGAAGACGGAATTCGGCTATCCGACGGCGGCGTATTCCGTGAGCGGGGAATTTTCGATGATCAAGGCCGCCGCCGCCAAAGGTTGGATTGACGAGCGCGCGGTGACTTTGGAAAGCCTGCTGGCGATGCGGCGGGCGGGTGCGGATATCCTCATCACTTACGCGGCGACGGACGCGGCGGAGTGGCTCAAGGCGGGCTGAAGTTCCGCGCTTTTAGTTTGACCACGGTTGCCCCTGCCGGTTACGCTGACAATTCCTATTCGCCTATATGATCGGAACGATTCGTAAACATTCGAAGGTGCTGTGGGTGATCGTCATCGTCGCCACGGTGGGTTCATTGCTTGTTTTCTTTTCGCCGAGCCAGCGCATGGGCAATGGCGGCGCGGTCGGCAATGAAAACTTCGGCTCGATTTATGGAAAGAAAATCACGCGGGATGATTATGCCAAAGCCAAGCGCGAATTTTATCTGTTCTATTATTTCCACTACGGTGAATGGCCGGACAAAATGAAGCCGGCGGATATTGACCGCGAGATTTATGTGCGCATGATGCTCGCGCAAAAGGCGGAGGATCTCGGCATCTACATCGGCGATAATGCGGCGGCCAGCGCGGCGATTGAAATGCTCCGTTCGCTCGGACGCAACGGCCAGACCGTGCCGGAAAGCGATTTTGTCAAAGAAGTCCTGACGCCGAAAGGTTTGACCGCCGCCGATTTTGAAAATTTTGTCCGGGACGACCTTACCATCCAGCAGCTCATCCAGACATTGGGGCTGTCCGCCACGCTCGTCACGCCGCAGGAGGCCACGCTGGATTACGAGCGCGAACACCGGGAAATCTCCGCGCAAATTGTCTTCTTTTCCGCCTCAAATTACCTGTCGCAGGTCAAGACCACGCCGGAAGCCGTCGCGCAATTCTACACGAACTACCTCGCCGCCTATCGCCTGCCCGACCGCGTGCAGGTCAGCTACGTCACGTTTGAAGTGACGAACTATCTCGCAAAAGCAAAAACGGAGCTTACCAACCTGGATGAAATCGTTGACAACTTTTATCGCGAACACGGTGCCGAGGCCTTTCCAGATGCCAAAACGCCTGACGAGGCAAAATCCAAAATCCGCGAGGAGGCCGTCCATCAACGCGCACTGGCGGACGCGCGTGTGCAGGCAAATGAATTTGCCACGGCCGTATTCGGCCTCAATCCGGACAAGCCCAAACCTGCGGACCTCGCCACCGTCGCCAAACAAAAGGGGCTGGCCGTCCGCAACATCGCGCCGTTCGGCAGCCAATACGGCCCGGATGAGTTCGTCGCGCCCGAAGGCTTCACCAAGGACGCGTTTGCGCTGACGCCCGACGAGCCGTTCGCCGGGCCGATTGCCGGCTCCGACGCCGTCTATGTCATCGCGCTCACGCGGCAACTGCCAACCACAATTCCGCCGCTCGAAGAAATCCGCGCCCGCGTCACGGATGATTTCCAGATTCACGAAGCCACCCTCCTTGCGCAAAGCGCCGGGACGAATTTTGTCATCAAGCTGGCGGTCGGAAGTGCGCTCGGAAAAAGTTTCGCCGCCGAATGCAAAGCCGCCGGTTTGCAGCCGCTGCCGCTGCCGCCATTCTCGCTCGACACGGAGAAACTGCCCGAACTCGGCGACCACGCCGCCGACCTGACGCAGCTCAAGCAGGCGTCATTTTCCACGCCGGTCGGACACACAAGCAGGTTTGAAGAGACGGACGACGGCGGCTTTGTCATTTATGTGCAGTCGCATCTGCCCATTGACCAGTCGGCCATGAAATCCGACCTTCCGAAATTCACCGCCGAACTCCAACGCCAGCGCGAAAACGAGGGCTTTGACATCTGGTTGCAGACCGAGGCCAACCGCCAATTGCGCCACACGCCGGTCTATAAGCAGGAGGCCCCCAATGGCGCCGCGCCCGCCCAATAGCCGTGTCGAACGCGGCCATCAAACTTTCTTCGCCAGCCACGCGCGAGTTCTGGGAAATTCCGGTTCTATTTGAAGATGAATTTCTCCTCGCGCTCGACAAACCCGCCGGACTTTTGGTTTCGCCCGAAATCGCCAGACCGGACCGTCCGGATTTGATGAAGCTGCTTCACGCCGGAATCGCGGACAAAAAGCCGTGGGCGCGCGAACGCAATCTCGATTATTTGGACCACGCGCACGGCCTCGACGCCGAAACCAGCGGCGTGATACTGCTCGCCAAAAACAAACCGGCGTTCGTCGCGCTCGCCAATCTGTTCAGCTCGCAAAAAGTGTCGGAAAAATACAACGCGCTCGTTCGCGGCGAGCCGCTGGAAAATAAATTTGAAGTGGACGCCAAGATCGCGCCACATCCGGTGACGCCCGGTTTGATGCGCGTGGATTCAAGGGAAGGCAAGCAGGCGAAGACGAAATTTGAAGTGCTTGAAAATTTCCCGCGCCACGGCTACGCGCTGCTGAAGTGCGAGCCGCTCCTGAACCGCACGCACCAGATCCGCGTCCACGCGAGCCACGTCAACTTGAAAATCGTCGGCGACGAACTTTACGGCGGAAAATTCCTGTGGCTCTCGCGGCTGAAAAAAGATTACCGCCTGAAACCCGGACGCGAGGAACGCGCGCTGATTTCCCGCGTCGCGCTGCACTCGGAAGAATTGCAATTCCCGCATCCCGTCACGAACGAAACCGTGACCATCAAAAGCGAATGGCCGAAGGATTTGAAAGTCGCGCTGAAATATCTGCGGCAGTTTTCAATCTGACAATTCAAACTGTTGTCCTTCACGGGACAAGTCGGAATTTATTATCGCCGAGAGAAATTAGCTTCATGCGTGGCGGCTTGCCACGAGGCCACTTTATTGTTTTATGTCGTTGAAGCCACTCTTTGATTACTGATTTACCACTATCTCTGAACTCCGGACATTTGTGCCAAAATCCTTTTGTGAGAGAAAACTGATGAAACTGGCCATCCAATTCGACATGTATCTCCACCCAACTACGATCAAAATAAAGTTTTCGGTTCAAAGCACCAACACGAATACCGTAGGTATTTGAACCAAACCATGTGGTTACATCCATTGTATTCATAACATATACTGGCGATAAACACGCTTTCTAGTTTGCGCTAACTCGAAACCGCCCAATTCAAAATCGCCTTCTGCACATGGAGCCGGTTTTCGGCCTGCGTGAAAATCGTGTCCGCGTTCGCCTCAAAGGTTTCCTCGTCAATTTCCTTGCCGCGATACGCGGGCAGGCAGTGCATCACGAGCGCGTCCGGCTTCGCCAACTTCACCAGCTTTTGATTGATTTGATAGCCGCCCAGAATTTTCAACCGCTCGGCGCTTTCACTTTCCTTGCCCATCGAAACCCAAACGTCCGTGTAAAGCAAATCCGCGCCCTTCACGGCGGCCTTCAAATCCTCGGTGCAAATGATTTTTCCACCCGCGCGTTCTAGAATTTCAGCGGACGGCTGGAATTTTTTCGGCGCGGCAATTCTTAATTCAAATCCGAGTTTCGCGGCGGCAAAAATCCACGACGCCGGCACGTTGCACGCGCCGTCGCCGATGAACGTCACAACTTTTCCGGAAATCGGGCCGCGCAGTTCCTTGAACGTGAAAATGTCCGCGAGAATCTGGCACGGATGCTCGTCGTCGGTCAGCGCGTTGATGGTCGGAAGTTTTGAAAATTCCGCGAACACCTCGACGTCACTTTGCGCGAACGTGCGGATGACCGCGCCGTGAATCATCCGGCCCAGCACGCGCGCGGTGTCCTTGATCGGCTCGCCGCGTCCAAGCTGGATGTCGTTCGCGTTGAGAAACATCACCTGCCCGCCGAGTTCGCGGATGCCGACCTCGAACGAAACCCGCGTGCGCGTCGAGGATTTGCTGAAAATCAGCGCCCATGTCTGCCCGGCCAGCGGCTTGCGATCCAGCCGCGCCCGCTCGCGCTTGAAAATCGCGGCGTCGCGCAGGATTTTCTCAATGTCCGCGCCCGGCAATTTTTCTAATGACAACAGGTTTTTCATCTTTGAAAATTAAATCAATGATGCCCAATAGTGCCTGATCCAAACCAGAAAAACCAAAAAAGAACTGAAAAGTTGACTATCCAACCGATAATTCCAAGTGGAATGACAAGTCGCTTTGGAAAGTGGTCGTATAAAACCATGCCAGCTATTACAATTATTGCTGGCACAAAGAAAACAATATAGGGAAAAACTTTTTCGCCAACAGTATGTTCCAATGCGTGATGCGGTTCTGTGAATGCAAAAAAAATCGCACAAATTGCCAATGGCAAGCCAGCAAAAATCAGCCAGTGTCCACCAGGGCCAATACCATATGGATATTTTTGATTCATTGATTCCAATAATTCTCAAATGTCTTTGAAATTTTCCGCCCAAAGGAATTTATTAACGCAAGACCGGCGCGGCGTCACTTCTTTTTCTTCGTGTTCTTCGCCGCGTCCGCCGCGCACCATAGAAACCACGCCGCCGTCGTGCGGTGCGGCTTCCACTTTTCGCCGAACGCGAGCAGATCCTTCGGCTTGGGCATTTCGCGTTTTTTGTAGGCGGCGCGGTAGCCGGTGCGCACGCCGAAATCGTCTGCGGGCAAAACGTCCGTGCGTCCGAGCTGGAAAATCAAAAGCATCTCCACCGTCCAGCGCCCGACGCCGCGAACTTCCGTGAGCCGCGCGACAATTTCGTCATCGGACAATTTCTCGATTTCGCGCGAAGTTGGAATCACGCCGGACAAGGCTTTTTCCGCGATGTCCCGGATCGCCTTGATTTTGGCGAACGAGAATCCGGCGGCGCGGATTTGTTCGTCGCTGACTTTCGCCAAATCTTCCGGGCGCGGAAATTTTCGACCGGGAAATAATTTCTTGAACCGCGTGAGAATCGTGTTCGCCGCCGTGCCGTTGAGCTGCTGATGAGCGACGGCCTGCACAAGCGATTGGAATGGCGCGCGGCGTTTTTCCGGCTTGAGCGAACATTTTCCATGCTCGCGGATGAGTCGGCGCATTACCGGATCGCGTTTCGACAAATGTTTGTGCGCTGCGGGATTCATAAATTACGCCAGCGATTTGACGATTTCTTCGATTTTGGAAATGCCTTCTGCGGCTTCCTGCGGATTCAAATTCAGCGGCGGCAGCAGGCGGATGACTTGCGTTCCGGCCGGGATGGTCATCACGCCCACCGCGTGCAAACGATTTACGAATTGTATTGCGGCAGATTTTTCGTTCGCGGCAAAAGCGGGAATCTTTTCCGCCAACTCAAGTCCGAGCATGAAGCCCAGTCCGCGCGCATTTTTTACGACGGTTGAATAATTTTTCGCGAGCCGTTGCAATTCGTTGAGCGTCCAGCCGCCGAGCTTGCGCGCATTTTCGTCAAGTTTTTCACGTTCGATGACTTCAAAAATCTTCAACGCGACGGCGCAGGCGAGCGGCGTGCCGCCAAAAGTCGTTGCGTGCGTGCCCGGCCCGAGCAAATCCGCGAACGGCGCGCGCGCCCAGAACGCGCCGATGGGAAATCCGCCGCCGAGCGACTTGGCCATTGAAATTCCATCGGGCAAAAACTTTTCGCCGCCGGGAACATTTTCCAAAATCCGCTGGAAACTCTGGAATTTTCCCGTGCGATAATGTCCGCACTGCACACTGTCCATGAACAGCAGCAGTTTTTTCTCGTCGCACAACGCGCGCAGGCCGAGCAGATATTCCGGTGTCGCGGGCGTAACGCCGCCTTCGCCCTGCACGCCTTCAATCATGATTGCAATTGTCGCGGGAGAAATGGCATTTCGCGCGGCTTGCAAATCGTTGAACGGAACGTGCCGGAAGCCCGGCATCATCGGCTCGAAACCTTTTTTCACCTTGTCCTGGCCAGTGGCGGCGATGCCCGCGAGCGTGCGTCCGTGAAAAGAATTTGTCGCGGTCAGGATTTCAAACCGTCCTTCGTCGTGGCCGAATTTGCGGGCGAGCTTGAACAAGCCTTCGTTCGCCTCCGCGCCGCTGTTGCTGAAAAAAACTTTTCCCTCGCCGATACGTTTCACGATTTCCGCCGCCAGCCGTCCCTGCGGCTCGGTGAAATACAAATTGGAAACGTGAATCAATTTTTTCGACTGCTCGACGAGCGCCTCGGTGATGGCCGGATGCGCGTGGCCGAGGCAATTCACGGCGATGCCGCCGCCGAGATCCAAATATCTTTTGCCTGTGACATCAAAAACGTAGCTGCCCGCGCCGTGGCTTAACGCTAAATCAAAACGTCCATAGCTCGGCACGACATTTTTTGTGAAGAGTTCGAGGACGGACTCGTAGTCGTTGCGGACAATCGCCGGCGGCGCGGGAATAATTTCTTTCATCTGCAATTCGGGTGAATCGTAAATCGTAAATCGTAAATCACAAAACAATTTCCGTGCCGATGCCCTTGTCCGTGAAAATTTCCAGCAGCAGCGAATGCGGCACGCGCCCGTCCACGAAGGAGATTTTTTCCACGCCGGATTTGATGGCGGTGACGGCGCTGTCCACTTTCGGAATCATGCCTTTGTCAATCACGCCGGATTTTTTCAGGCCGTCAACTTCGTTCGTCTGCAAATGCGCGATGATGGTTGAAACGTCTTTTGGATCGCGCATCAGGCCGGGAACATCGCTCATGAACACGAGCCGTTTGGCGTTGAGCGCAATCGCACACATCGCGGCGGCGATGTCGGCGTTGCAGTTGTAAATTTTCCCGTCCTCGCCGCGCGCGGTCGGGCTGATGACGGGCGTGTGACCGCACCAAATGGATTCCTTGAGCGGCGCGACGTTGACTTCGATGACGTCGCCGACGTAGCCGATGTCAATTTTTTTGCCGGGATTTTCCTTGTCGTCGAGCAGCAATTTTTTGCACTTAAAAATGTCCGCGCCAGAAAAGCCGACGGCAGCGCCGCCGAGCGAATTGATGGCCTTGACGATTTCAGGATTTATTTCGCGCGACAAAACGTCGTCCACAATTTTCACCGTGGCTTCGTCCGTGACGCGCTGGCCCTGGATGAAATTTGCGGCGATTCCGGCTTTTTCCATCGCCCGCGTGATGGCCTTGCCGCCGCCGTGGACGACTACGGGATTTATTTCCACAGCTTCGAGAAACACGATGTCGCGCGCGACGCCGTTGCGAATTTCGGCGTCGGGCGAGTCCATGAAACTGCCGCCGTATTTGACGACGAACGTCGCGCCGCTGAACTTTTGGATATACGGCAGCGCTTCGAGCAGCGTTCCGGCTTTGGCGATCAAATCTTGCACGCGCTATTCGTAAAAGAAATTCGCGCGGAATGAAAGCGCGATTCGTCACGGCGATTTCACTTTGACGGCGGCTGTAGTTTCTCTAAATTGCCGTCATGTCCGAAATCGCAAAATTCGTCAACAGCGGCTCAACCGGCATCACGCCGTCCATCGCCGAAAAAGTCCTGCGCCAACTGCCGCAATGGAAACTGGAATTCACCCAGATCAACGCGCCGAAATTTCCGCACCTTGTGGACCAGCTTGAATTTCTCGCCGACGCGGTAGAAGACGCCGTCGGCGGCGCCTACAAGGAGATGCCTTACGCGGCGGTCGCGCAGGCGGTGTTCGCGCTGCTTTACGCGCACAAGAAAACGAGCATCCTGCCCGAGAGCCAGCTTGAATTTGGCCGGGCGGACGATTCGAGCGTCGTGCGCGCCGTGCTGATCCAGAATGAAAAGGCGTTCGCGATTTTCGCCGGAACGCAGGGAATCAACTGGCAGAAAATCACGAGCCAGCCGTAGTTGGTTTTTTTGCCACAGAGGCACAGAGACACCGAGTTTTTCATTTCTATTTTCCTCTGCGCCTCTGTGTCTCTGTGGCAATTTTTTCAACTTTGATTTATCCTGCGCGCGATGTTTGAACTCCTCAAAACCGATTCGCACAGCAAAGCACGCCTCGGAAGATTAACCACGACGCGCGGTGTCATTGAGACGCCGGTGTTCATGCCCGTCGGCACGCAGGCCAGCGTCAAGGCGCTCGACCCGCGCGAACTCCACGAAATGGGCACGCAGATCATTCTCGGAAATACTTATCATCTGAATCTGCGTCCGGGACTTGAAATTATTTCTGCCGCCGGCGGTTTGCACAAATTTATGAATTGGGAAAAGCCGATTCTCACCGACAGCGGCGGCTTCCAGGTTTTCAGTCTCGCCAAAATCCGGAAGGTGAAGGAACACGGCGTGGAATTTCGTTCGCATCTGGACGGTTCGCTTTTATTTATCGGGCCGAAAGAATCCATGGAAATCCAGCGCGTGCTCGGCTCGGACATTGCGATGGTGTTCGACGAATGTCCGCCGCACGACGCGCCCGCCAAGGAACAGCGCCTCGCCGTCGAGCGCACCATCCGCTGGGCGCGCGAATGTCGCGAACAACCGCGCGCCGACGGCCAGAGAGTTTTTGGCATCGTGCAGGGCGGCAGCGACGCCGCGTTGCGCGAGCAATGCGCGAAGGCGCTTGTGGAAATGGAATTTGACGGCTACGCCATCGGCGGCGTGAGCGTCGGCGAACCCGAGCCGGAAATGTTCAAGGCGATTGAACTGGCGGTTCCATTTTTGCCGGAAAAAAAGGCGCATTACGCGATGGGCCTCGGCACGCCCGCGCAGATGGTCGAGCTGATCGCGCGCGGCGTGGACATGTTCGACTGCGTGCTGCCCACGCGCATCGCGCGCACCGGCACGGCGGTCACGCACACTGGCGCGTTCGGCCTCAAGGGCGCGTCTTACAAAACCGATTTTGGCCCGATCGAGGAAGGCTGCGAATGTTACGCGTGCCGCACGTTCACGCGTGCGTATCTGCGCCATCTGCTGCGCGCGAATGAAATTCTCGGCCTGCGTATGGTGAGCGTCCACAACTCGCACCTGTATCTGAAAGTGATGACCGAAGTGCGCGCGGCGATCGCGGCGGGGACGTTCGCGGATTACCACCGCAACTTCATCGCCAACTACAAGCCGTCGCAAAAAATCCTGGCGGCGCGTAAAGCGGCGAGTGATGAGCGGTGAAATTTAATTCTTTGGAATTTCCAGCCGCGTAAATTCGCCTGAAGAAATTTTATTCACCGCAGCTTGAACCAATTCAACGTGCTTTTTCAAAGTCGGCCAATGGTTGGTGGACAAAAGCAGGATCGCAATTTTCCGGCCTTTGAGATTTTGCTGATACTGCAAGTTGCGGTCGCTGGTGAGAAACAAATCAAATTCCTGCTCGGCTTGCGCGAGAAGTTTTCCATTGCTGAAACCATCCCACCCTTTTTGCTGCGCGGTGCTGAACGCGTGGCCGGTGAGCAGGCGAACCAGTTTCAGCGGCACACATTCGTCCACGAGCACTTTCACCGACGCGCCTTTTCGAGGGTCAATTCCTGCGCGCCCATGAGCACGGCCACCGCTGCCGCGCGAGTGACGGTCGGAAAGTTTTCGAGAAATTCATCCAGCGAACAGTCGCTTTCCAGATGCTCGAACAGCGACGCGACCGGCACGCGTGTGCCGCGAAACACCGGTTCGCCGCCGAGAATTTCCCGGTCGGCCACGATGTGTTCGCTCAACGCGCTTTTTTGATTTGCAATCGCTTTCATTCGGCTGTTTGAATCATGCGCCGGATTGGCTTGGTTTGCAAGCCGCCGAAAATTTTTTTGGCCGCGCGGAAACTGGCGGGCGATGAGTGATGAGTTTATTCAGCCAAGGATGAAAATGATGCCGCTTATTTATTCGCATACCCGTTCTTGCGAAACCATTCGACGGCGTCGGCGAAGGCCTGTTTGGGCGGCGTTTGCGGCAGGCCGAGTTCGCGGATGGCCTTGGCGGGATTGAACCACATCTTTTCCTTGGCCATGCGGACGCCCGCGAGCGGTGCCTTGGGCGGATTTTTCGTGAAGAAGGATGTGCTCTCGTTGACGTGCGCGGCGGCGAGCGCGACCCAGTGCGGAATTTTCGTCTTCGGCGCGGCGATGCCGGTGATTTCTTGCAGCGCGGCGAGCGTTTCTTCCATCGTCCAATTGCCCTGCATATTGCCCAGGATATAGCGCTCGCCGATGACGCCCTTTTCAGCCGCAAGAATGTGCCCGGCGGCAACGTCGCGGACGTGAACCCAGTTCAACCCGGTTTCCAGATACGCCGGCAGTTTCTGGTTCAGATAATCCACGATGATCTGGCCGGTCGGCGTCGGCTTCACGTCGCGCGGGCCGACGGGCGCGGACGGGTTGACGATGACGATGGGCAAACCTCTTTTCCGGAACAAATCAATCGCCACGCCTTCCGCGCGGAATTTCGAGCGTTTGTAATCGTTCGTCATGTCCCCTTCGGAAACCTTTTCGCCTTCGTTGGCCGGGACGATTTTCCCGTCTTTTTCCTTCGGCAAGCCGATGCAGCCGACGGTGCTGGTATAAACAGTGCGGATGCAACCGGCTTTGCCGGCGGCTTCGAGGACGTTGCGCGTGCCCTCGACGTTGACCTCATACATCGGTGCATAATCTGGCATCCACAATTGATAAATCGCCGCCGTGTGAAAACACCAGTCGCAGCCGTCAATCTCGCGTTCGAGCAGTTTGCGGTCCAGCACGTCGCCCGTGACGATCTCGGCGTGCGTGCCGTCCAGCCCGCTCAAATTGCTTCCCGTGCGCACCAGCGCCTTCACGCTGTGGCCGTGCGCGACGAGTTCGTGGACGAGGTTCGAGCCGATGAAGCCGGAAGCGCCTGTGACGAAACATTTCATATTGTTTATGCTTAATGAAGTTATTTTCATTTTGCACAATGCGCCGCGCAACGCCATAAAAAGTTTTTCACATTCCGCCGCTTGACTTGGCGGCGCGGATTCTCCAATTTCGCCGCGTCGTATGCCGTTAAAAAGCAGCAGCAGAAAAAGGACGAGCCGCGCCAGCCAGCGCGACCTCGACACGCGGATTGAATTCATGGAGGGAATCGTCCGCCGCGATCCGGATTATGTGGACGCGCTCCAGTTGCTCGGCGACCACTACACGCAACGCGGGCGCTTCAGCGAGGGCTTGAACGTGGACGAACGCCTCGCGCGGCTCGAACCCGAAAGCCCGCTCGTGTTTTACAACCTTGCGTGCAGCTACTCGCTCACCGGCCAGTTCGACCGCGCCGCGTTCGCCTTGGAAAAAGCGTTGAACCTCGGCTACAAAGATTTCGTTTGGCTCGCCAAAGACCCTGACTTGAAAAAATTCCGCGCGCAACCGGCCTACCGCGACCTCAAGGAAAAAATCCGGCGGATGAAAGCCAATGTCCGGTGATTTTAACCACGAATGGGCGCAAACAAACACGAATGAAACCAAGCGGGAAATTCCCCGGCTCAAATATATTCGTGTGAATTAGTGTCTGTTTGGGTTTTATTTTTTAATGAACGTCACCGTCAACGGACGCACGAGGCATTTCCGCACCGTCACATTTGACCGGGCGCGCAATTCCGTTTTGCTCATCGAACAAAGATTGTTGCCGCACGAATTCAAAATTGTCCCCGCGAAAAGTTTCAAGGAAACGGCGGCGGCAATCCGCGACATGATTGTGCGCGGCGCAGGTGCGATCGGCGCAACGGCGGCTTACGGCCTCGCGCAGGGCGCGCTGGCTTTTCGCGGAAATGATTTGAAGAAATTTTCCGAGCACGTCGAAATTGTTTTTCAAACTTTGAAAGCTACACGGCCAACGGCGGTTGATCCCGTCAACGCAATGAACGACGTTCGCCGCGAAATGGCGCGCGGCAAATCCGTCGGGGAAAAACAATCGCTTGCGCTCGCCGCCGCCGAGGAGTTTGCGAACGAAGACGTTCGGCACTGCGAGGAAATCGGGCGGCACGGCGCGAAGCTGATTCGTGACGGCATGAAAATTCTGACGCATTGCAACGCCGGCTGGCTGGCGTTCGTGGACATCGGCACCGCCACCGCGCCGATGTATGCCGCGCAAGCCGCCGGGAAAAAATTCCACGTCTTCTGCGACGAAACCCGTCCGCGTTCGCAAGGCGCGACTTTGACGGCTTGGGAACTGGCACAGCAAAAAATTTCACACCAGATCATCGCCGACAACGCCGCCGGACATCTGATGCAACGCGGCGAAATTGATCTGGTCATCGTCGGCAGCGACCGCACGCTTGGCCGCACGGGCGAAGTCACCAACAAAATCGGCACATACACAAAGGCTGTTTTGGCCGCGCGGCACAAAATTCCATTTTACGTCGCCATCCCGCTTTCGACGATTGACTGGAATCTAAAACAGGGTTTCGACATTCCAATTGAAGAGCGAAGCGAAAGCGAAGTTCTCGGCGCATGGGGCATTGTTGAAAGTCCGAAGTCCACAGTCCGAAGTCAGAAATTACGTCGGTATGTGCGTGTGGCAAATCCATCGAGCGGGGCGTGCAATCCAGGTTTCGATGTGACGCCGGCTGAATTGATCACCGGAATTATTACGCCGTGCGGCATCATCAAGCCGCAGGAACTTTGGCGGCGGCGGCATGAACTGGGTTCTGGCGGTTGAAAAGTGGTCGAGCCGAAACTTAACTTGATTCGGACGCGAAAGAAAATTAGACTCACAATCCCTATGGCGGGGTAGCCAAGTGGTAAGGCACGGCTCTGCAAAAGCTGCATTCGTCGGTTCGATTCCGACCCTCGCCTCCAATCCGAACTGTGAGTGCAGCAACGGTTTAAGAGGCAGGGCGTCCGCAACGGACACCAAAACGGACACCATTTTTCCAATCCGTAGGAAACCAGTATAGTCCGGCATAATCTGCCGACTATCTGTTACCACTTCGGATTCGGCCTCGGTTATTCTCGCGGTTGCGTGAAAAATATGAAAACACGTTACCGTCTCATCTGCCGTGGAATTCGTGGCGGAGCCTACTATTGTGTGGACACCACAACCGGCAAGCGCACCAGCCTCGGCACCGCCAACGCCGACGATGCCAAACAAATCATCGAAGCAAAAAACAACTCCGAACGCCAGCCGGTGCTGAATCTCCAGATTGCCAAGGCGTATCTGGCGGGCAGCGACAATGGCATCACCACGCGGACATGGCGGCAAGCCATTGAAGCGTTGACTGGCACCAAACAAGGGGCGAATCAGCACCGCTGGAAGACCGCCGCGAAGGACAAGGCATTCGCCATGTTGCTGCCGCAGGTCATCATCGAAACGAAGGCCGAGACCATTTTGAAAGTTTTGCAAATGGGGACTGTCTCGACGAATGTTTATCTCCGGCGGCTGCACAACTTCTGCGTGGACATGAACTGGCTGCCATGGCCGCTGGTGCCGAAACGCCAGTGGCCCGCCGTCGAGTTCAAGGAGAAGCGCGGCATCACGCTGGCCGAACATCTGGCCATCGTCGCCCGCGAAAACAATCCCGAACGCAAGGCGTTCTATAAACTGGCCTGGCACTTGGGGGCATCGCAATCCGATCTGGCAGGCCTGAACGCCGAGGACGTTGATTGGGAACACCACGTCATCAGCTATGCGCGCCGGAAGACCGGCTCGATTGCCATCATGCGCATGGATGAAGACATGGAGGAAGTCTTGCGCGACCTGCCGGGAACCGGCCCGCTGTTTCCGTATCTGCGGAGCGTTCGTTCGGGCGACCGCGCCACGGAGTTCAAACAACGCTGTAATGGACTTGGCATCAAGGGCGTCTCGTTGCACAGCTACCGCTACGCTTGGGCAGAACGGGCAAAGACGGCGGGCTATCCAGAACGGTATGCCCAAGTGAATCTCGGCCACAACAGCCGGGCCATGACGCGGGCGTATTCGCGTAAAGCGCCGGTGGAAATGCCGTCGTTGAGCGAATACGAACGGCAGCAAAAAGCCATCATTGGAAACCGGAACATCCAACCAGCGGCGAAAGCCGTTGTTGCATAAGGAGGACATCATGCAACCTTGGCAAATAAAAGCACTCGAACTGGAAGCGTCGGGATTGAAACACCTTGACGGATTCGTTCACGACCATGCGCTCTATTTTCTCATTGGCGTCATTTATATTTTGCTGGCTTTGCTGGCGTGGGTATTAAGCGGCGCATTGCGGCGAAAGGGAGGAAAATCTACGCACCATGTGCGGCCAGCCGTTTTCATCCATCTGCCGGGATCGCCACCGCCATACCCGGACACATTCGACTCGTTTCCACCGCCGCACCATTCGGCGCATTGCAATCACGATAATGATTGGGAATGACCACGGAGATGCGGATAGCGCCGCTGATTCAGGAACGACGGGCATGGGAATTGTTCCCATTGGTTGCGGCGGCGGAACTTTTAAGGGAACCTTTAAGCGCCCGGTTCTTTGCGGCCCGCTCGTTCTTGTCCTTGATCTTCAACCGGACGATTTCGGTTGCCTTATTCAGCCATCGAGCGTCAATCTTTTTTTGCTCAATCTCGACAGTCAGAAAAAACTTCACCGACCCTGGCGGTGGATTGCCCAGCGGCTTGAGCTGGCCGGCACTGACCAGAATGGGAATATGGTCCGGTTCAAAGCCAAGACGGAAAGCGGCTTCGTCGGCGTTCAAACGTCCCGGCAGTGAGACCAAATTAAGAATTTCTTTGCGTTCGGGATTCATACGTTTTCCTTGGTTAAAGTGAGAGTGACGGCGGCAATATGCGTGCTCAACGTCGCGGCCAAACGGCGATCCGCCGACTTCACAAATTTTAATTCGGATTTCTGAATCCCCTGTTCTAGCCGCTTGAGGCCGATGCCTAAAACGACGACTTCGGCCGTAGCGAAACGAATCAGCATTTTTTCTGGCGGCGCGTCCGGCTCCTTTTCCAAAGCCGGGTTGGACATTTTTTCCGCATACAAGAATTGTGCGTAAGGCAGCAGATAGCTGATGCCGTTATCGGCAAACACATCGAGCGCGGCGATGGTGGGATCATTGCCGAGGCAGGGATTATCGCGCGGGCTAGACGCTGATGTGCTGGCTGGATTTTCGTTGTTCAGTTGGCTTGATTTCATGGCTGCTCCTTTCGGTGGTTTCGATTAAAATTGATGGTGCGAGACGTTGACGGAACTGTTTTAAGAAACGATTGCCGCGTTGCAAAATGTTTTGGAGGAAGTCGCGTTGAGGCATGGCTTCAACGGCTGCTAAACGCGCACTGGAATGAGTGACGTGCGAACGAAGCAAGTCGCTGTCATCGGTGAAAATCTGGCAGCGTTCGCGCCCACGCGAGATGCTGACATAAAATTGCTGCTGATTGATCGCCGGCAGCGAACGTGACGACGCGACGACAAGCACTTCATCCACCGTCTTGGCTTGGGCGGCGTGCGACGTGACGGCGTAGCCGTGCGTGAACGTGCGATAATCGGCTGGAATCGTCCTGCCGTCGGTCAAAATGATGGCGTCGCCTGCAAGGCGTTTGACCTCGACCAATTCACCGTTCACAAAGTGCTTGCGCACGGCCACCGCGTTCGCTTGCAGCAACAGCTTGTCACCCGCAGACACTTTCAATTTCCGTTTCTCGCCCACATCGCACAAGGCGGAGCCTTGACCCAAAGGGAAAAATGTTTCAGTGCCGTCCGTGCGTTGAACTTTGAGCGAATCGTTTTCCACGGCGACCACCGCAACCGTTTCACCTTTTTCAAAACCATGTCCGCGACGATGAAAATGGATGGCCATGCCGGGACGGTATTGCCGCGCATCCCGCTTCTGCGCTTCCGTCCATGACAACGAATCGAAAACTTGAAAATCCTTTTCTTCCAAAGCCAGACGGCCAGATGATTTCAATTCCGCCCGGACTTTTTCCGTCACCGTTTCAATTTCATTCCATGTCGGCGCGACCAGCAGCACGGATTTATTTTCCGTCACCGCTTGCAAATATGATTTCGCCGCCGAACCATTAAGTTCATCGCTCGCAAGTTCAGTGATGGCTGCCATCCGTTCCAACTGCGCGAACGCTTCCACGGTTCGTTTCTGCGCCGCCAGTTCCACGGCCTTGCGATATTCGGCCTTGCGTTGCCGCCGGATGGCCGTCAACTGGCCCGACTTGAAATCGGAATGCCGTTCCAAAATTCGCAGCGCATCGCCTCGCGCTACCGAAGCGTGCTGGCCGGTGTCGCCGGACAAAATGATTCGCGCATCGCGCGCATAATCAAATAGCCGCTTCATATCATCCATCCCCACCGCCCCGGCTTCATCCAGCACCACCATTTTGTCCTTGAGCAATGGTTGCTTGGACAACAGCAGGCTTTGCAGCGTCTTCGCCTCGAATCCATCTTTTCTTAACACATCGGTTGCCGCCGCTGTCGGGGCGCAAAATAGTGGTTCAATCTTTGCCTCTTTACAGGCGGCGACCAGCTCGTGCAACGCCGTAGTTTTGCCGCTGCCAGCCAAACCACGCAGGCCGGTGATCCGGTCACTGGTGCGCAGGACATGATAAATCGCCCGGCGTTGATCTTCGCCTAGCCAGTCGGCAGGCCGATAACCGGGATGCAACGGCGCGACCGAATCGCAGCCCGCGTTGACCGTCTGAATCAAAGCCAATTCCGTCGCTACAATTTCCTTGGTGGAAAATCCACGTTCAGTTTTCACCAGGTCCGGCAAATGTTTCACCGCCCCTTTCAAATCATTCAAATTCACCGCACCCAGGCGATGCGACAACGCCACGCTCAACAGTTCATGTTCCGGCACCACCGATTTACGCTCGAAGACATGGGCGACGGCATGGTTCAAAACCTGATTTTCCACCAGCGCAATGCGCGGCAGGCTCGATGGACGAGCCGACATGCGGAGGGTTTGAAGTGATTGCCGATCATCCGCAGACAACTGTGACAACTGCCGTTCGCGGACTTCCGCTGTTGAAATGCCTTTGACCTTTTTTGCCCGGCTCTGATGCACTGCATGGGAGATTTCATTGTTGGAAAGTTTCCGTCCCAGCTTTTCTTCCATTTGCTTCACCACCGCGTCGCGCTGTTGCGCGCGTTTGGAAAATTGCTGTAACACTCCGTCACTCACGCCCTCAATTTGAAAACCGTTTTTGGCCGGTTGAATCCGGTAACCAATTTGTTGCACCCGTTTGGCCAGTTCATTCCGATAAACGGCCGTGCCGTAGCGGATCGCGTCATACATTCCGCGTGCTTGCAGGGCTTTCCAACACCGTTCACTTTCATCAAACGTGGCGTTGAACACTGTGAAATGCGTATGCAACTGCGGATCGAGCGCGCGGGAACTGTCATGCACAAATGACGCCGCCACCAAGCTGCCGGTCACACGGTCACGGTTTTCAACGCCCTTCTTGCGGATACGAGTTGCGGCGAAGGTTTCGAGTTCACGAAACGCGAGCCTCGCGGCTTCCTCATGTGCTTCAATCAATCGCTGGTCGTTCAGCGTAACCGCCAGCACCGAAACCGATTTTGGCGCGGAACAGGTGAAATCATAAAACACCCGGCGCTGGCCTTCCTTCTGACTTCGTTGCGTCAGCCGTTCGCCATCGTTTGGATTTTGATTTTCGCAGAGCGCGTGAAATTGATCGCGCGTAATGACGTTTTTCAATCCCAACCTGTCCGCGCCAGCACCGATCCACTGGCCGGGACGAATTTCACCGGCGGCGTAATAATCATTCTGCGCCAGATGCTCGTCGAAATACTGCTCGGCATCCGCCAGATTTTTATGCGCTATGGCAGTGAACATGGAATGGATTTTAACTGTTTTTCAAAATGGTTTGTTCATGGGGTGAACAATCTTTCATTTCGTTTTGACCGCCAAATAAAAATCCTACCCGAAGGCAAACCGGCAAAGTTGTCCCAAAGGCACAAAATGCCTTTTGAAATTCCCGTCCGCCGGGGCCGATGGAAGCCGCCAGAAAAAGAAATCGGTTTCGTAATTGTCGCCCGTCAAAAACAATTCTGGCATCGGCCAGATTTTTATGGGTGCCAGCCGTGGACACGGAATGCTTCTGTTCTTCCAATCGCGCCGCCTGCTTTGCTCCTGCATGGTTTTGACTCTTTTGTTTCATGTCCATTGACCAGTCTGACAGAAAGTTCCACCTCCGTTGTGTAGCTTCGTCACAAAATTGCACCCGCAAAATTAGGGCAAAACCCTTGACAAATCGCATTTTCAGGTAATAAATCATTACAATGAAGATAATGACCATGACGATGACCTTGACCTCGAAACGCCAGACGGTCTTCCCGCTGTGGTGGTGCCGCCGTGAAGGATTGGAAAACGGCGGCCCGTTGAACGTGTTCGACATGGGCAAGGATGGCCTGTTGATCCGTCCGGTAAAGGCTCCCGGAAAAGAGGTCATCGCAAGACTTTTGGAACAAACACCCGCCAGCAGACATTCCCCCCGTCAGGCAGCCACCATAGTCAATCAGGCGTTGCGCCCAGGTGCGTGATGAATCTGGCCGTCATTGACCCCGGCGTTTTTGTTGCGGGCGTCTTCTGGCGTCACGAGCCGCACCTGTGTCTCAAAGCCTGGCTGCGTGGCATGATGACGCCGGTGATGACCGAAGACATGCTCGCCGAATACGAGGCGGTATTGGAACAGGTGAAGCAGGAGCAACAATTCACGACGGAAACCGGGCTGTGGGTGGATGCCTTGTGCATGTCGGCCCTGTGGGTTGAGTGGGAGCCGATTGCAAAAAGGGTGTGCCATGATTTCAAGGACGAGAAATTCATTGAAGCGGCACTGACAGCCGGATGTCACACAATCATTGCCCGCGACCAGAATTTGACGGTGGTGGAAAAACCCTTCGGCATTGACATCTACACCCCGCATGAATGGCTGGACGATGCGCCGAGTGGGTCACTTGAAATGGCTTCCACAAAGAAACTGACTTGCTCGCGCTGTTTGCTCTGCGCTCTTCTTTGATGGTCGTGCGTTTGAGAATCAGCGGCACAAACGTGGCGCGCATATTCTCGCGCACGTCCGCATCGCTAATCCGGCTCAACAGGCGCTGGTCGAAAAGCGTCAGCTTTTCCGTGAACAAAATTTCCGTGATGAATGTTTCCAGCAGCGGCGCAAGCACCTGGTGCGTGCCGCGCAATCCACAAATGCGTTCCAACTCCTCGCGGTAAAACGACACCGCGCCCATTCCGTTTTCCAGTAGCGGCAAACGAATTTTCATCTGCTCGACCAGTTCGTCTGTGATTAGATGCCGTCCCTCGTAATGGATTTCCTCTGAACGCACTTCGCCCACGGGCAACGGCTGGTAACGCGCAAATTGTTTGCGAACATCTTCCAGCGTCAACCTTTCGAGCGATGCAGTTCGGCTGAATCCGCCGCTCACCTCCGGCAAAACAATGTCCAACGCCGCAAAATCTTTGTGCTCCTTGTCTGGAAAAATCGTGACCGTCGTTTTGGGGATATGTTCAACGTCAATCGTCTCAATAAACAATCCCTCCTGTTCCAACTCCTGCGCGTATAGGCTGACGAACGCCGGATGCTCGACGACCGTGACCAGTTCCGCCGCTTCGCCCGGCGGCGTCATCCGCCGCAAGCCGCGACCAAGCGTTTGTTCCGGCAGGATATTTGCCTTCGACGTATAAGGCCGGAGCGGAACGATGGTGGTCACGTTCCGCACGTCCCAGCCTTCACGCAACATCAGCACAGACACGATGCACGAATAAGGATTTTGGTCTGAATCAATCTGTCGGGACAATTCCCGCAGTGCCTTCAAATCGTCATCGCTGATTTCTTTCTCGCTCTCCTCGAAAACCGGATAACCGTTCGTTCTTCCGCCAACCCATTTGACCTTGCCTTTGAGATTCGTGTGCAAGTTCACGGTCTTCTTGTTCAATTCCTTAAACACCGGGTCGGTGTTCATTCTGTCAGCAATTTGGTTTGCGGCTTCCGTGTCCTCGGTCATTACGAATAGCAGTGGCTTCTTTCCGCTCTTTTGCCATTCCTCTTTCGATTTCAACCAGCGCGCATAGCCGACTCGTAACTGCTCCTCATATCTTTCTGACGCATCCGTGCTTGTGCGCTCCACCCAGCCTTTGCCCTTGCCGATGATTGGCGTTTTTACGATGCCGCCGTCCACCGCTTCGCCCAGCGGCGTGTCACAAACGACGTGCTGGAACATTTGCCCGTTATCGTCTTTGGGCGTGGCCGAAAAATCCAGTTGCGCAACCAGTCCCGCGCCCGTCCGACTCGCAATTGTCTCGTGCAAATATGAAATTGCTTCGTTCGCCGCCGAACCGGAATCCCACAAATGATGTGCTTCATCGTTCAAAATCATCACGCGCTCGTGTCCCGTGATGCGTTTGCGCAATTCCGCTCCCGTGTCGAGTGCCTTTGCACGCGAAACCGTCGGCCCCATCCAATCGTAAGTTTCCGCCTCTTTCTTGCGACGCTCGTGGTCGTAAAGCCGGTGAATGTTCGTCAGGTAAAGTGTGCCGCCCGTCGCCGCGCCGCTCGCTTCATCTTGCAACACGACGGACAAATTCCAATCGCCGCGCCATGCGACTGGAATCAACGGGTCATTGTCGAAAATATCCTTGCCGCCTTCCACCTTTTCGCTTCCACACGATTTCATTCACGAAGCGCTCGCGACCAAAGACATCTTCGAGAAGCGAGCGCGCCATGTAATTGACATGCCAATCGCAATGCACATAGATGCTTCCCTTCTCCGAAAGCAACTCCTTCATCAGCGAAAGCCGCTCGAACATCATGTGGAGATAGGAGTCTGTGCCTTTGCCCCACATATCGCGGTAGGCCACCATTTCAAGGGTGGACTGATCTTTCTCGATGGTTTCTTTTTCGTCGCCAACCGGCACGTTCATCGTGAAATCCGCGCCCACGTCGAACGGCGGGTCAATGTAGATGAGGTCAATCTTGCCCTTGAACTCGGCCAGCATGCTGGCCATCACCAGCTTGTTGTCGCCCCAAATGAGCCGGTTGCGGAAATCGTCGCGGCGTTTTTTCTCTTTATCGAATAATTCCAGATTGCCGACGGCGGCGGCGCGACTGCGCGGTTCGTCAATCGTCTCAATTTTTTGCAGCGGCATCGCGCACCCGGCAATATCCACTGCTCGCCGATTGCCATACTCGTCATATTTTCCATCCCACACCAACTCGGTCTTGAGTTGTGAAAGCGGGTGCGGATTGTCGAGTCCGTAGCGGACGGGCGGAGATTTTTGTTTGTGGTTTTCAGCCATTGCGCTGGGCGCAACCGCAACCACGGGATATTCAAAAATGAAAAGGGCGCGAACTCAACGCGCCCTGGTCCGAGGCACCGCTAAGCGCCTTACACGCAAGCACGCCAAGCCGCGCCCAGGTGGGCGCGTGCTCGGTCGGTTGCGTGTGGGCTTGGAAAATTAGCGGTTTTCGGACCAGCCCGTAGCCGTAGCTACGCAGAATTATTTTATAAAAAGTTAGTTGATCGTCATTTTTTTTCCGAACGCAATGAGATTAACCGAAAAGTAGGCGCAGCGACAATGCTTGATTTTTTTCTGAGCCGCTGACCGAGGCCTGGTCAAATCACCGAGACAAGCGTGCCTCGCGCTTCAATTATATGGCTCGCTCGCGCCGTCAAGGTCGAACGCTCCTCTACCCCGCGTTTCCACCTTGACTGCACTCGCTCCGCCGGGAGGAAACGCGCTTAGGAAGGCACGCTTGGAGTGTGCATGTCTGGTTTCAAAACTCATCGGCAATTTCAAACATCAAATTAGAATGTTGCGAGGCTGCAAACTATCTGGTTTTCACGGAAACAATTTTAACCTATTCTCGGCCTGCGATGCACTTGCCGATCAACATTGATGACGTTCTGCACGGACAAACCGTAGAGTGGGAGCGTTTGGAATTTAAGCAGGGCTGGAACCCGGAGGCCGTTCTTCATACGATGTGTGCTTTCGCCAATGATTTCCACAATTTGGGCGGCGGCTACATTCTCATCGGCGTGGCGGAGAATCAGGGACAGCCAATTTTGCCACCGGCAGGATTGCTCGCCAGCAAACTGGACGCCATTCAAAAAGAGATTCTGGAAATTGGACATCGGATGCAGCCCCAATACCATCCGGTGATTGCTCCCTGCGTCGTCCAGCAAAAGCACATTCTCGTATTGTGGTGTCCCGGCGGCCAGACCCGGCCATACAAAGCGCCTGTGTCATTGTCGAAAGGCAACCGCGAATTCGCCTACTACATTCGCAAAGGCTCGGCCACCGTCAGAGCCAGGCATCAAGAGGAAGTCGAGTTGGTCAGCCTCGCCGCCACCGTTCCCTTCGACGACCGCATTCATCACCGCGCCTCGTTGAACGACCTCAAGCTTTCGCTGATTCAAAATTTTCTGCGCGAAGTGGGCAGCGACTTATTGGCCGATTCCAGCACGATGGATTTTGCCCAATTATGCCGCCAGATGCGAATCGCCGATGGCCCCGCCGAAACGATGCACCCGTTGAATGTCGGTCTGATGTTTTTCAACCCGGCACCACAAAAGTTTTTTCCTCAAACTCAAATTGATGTGGTGCAGTTTCCTGATGGGCCGGGCGGCGACACTTTTAAGGAGAAAACTTTTGCCGGCCCATTGGACGTAATCCTCAAAGACGCACTGACATTTTTGAAAAACGCCGTGATTGAGGAACGTGTGGTGAAACACGGCGACCGACCGGAAGCTGACCGCTTTTTCAATGTGCCCTATGCGGCGCTAGAGGAAGCGGTGGTAAATGCGGTTTATCACCGCAGCTACGAAATCCGGGAGCCGATTGAAGTCCGTGTCCTGCCGGATGAAATCACCGTGGCCAGTTATCCGGGTCTGGATCGTTCCGTCAACATCAAGGAATTGCAATCCGGGCGCTTTGCAACGCGGCGGTATCGCAACCGGCGCATCGGTGAATTTCTGAAAGAACTCAGTCTCACCGAAGGTCGAGGCACTGGCATTCCAAAAATGTTGGAGGCGCTGCGGGCCAATGGTTCGCCGAAACCCGTGTTTGAGTCTGATGACGACCGGACTTATTTTCTGGTGCGCCTGCCACTCCATCCTGAATTCATCAAAGAGGCTAGGGAACGGAAACTTCTAGCGACCAGCCAAGTCACCGGCCAAGTCACCGGCCAAGTCACCGGCCAAGTCGCAGTGCAAATTCTCCGGTTCTGTGAGCAACCGCGTAAGGCCGGCGAAATCCAGTCGCTCACCGGCGTCAAACACCGCCAGACATTCCGCGAAAATTATCTCAACGCGCTTATCGGCAAGGGCTGGCTTGGGCGAACGATTCCAGATAAACCGCAAAGCCGCTTGCAGCGCTACCAGATCACGGATGAAGGAAAGAAGTGGTTGCTGGGCGCGACCAATCGGAACTCAACTTCATAAAATTGAGATCGGCAAACGGACACCAAAACGGACACCAAACGGATTAAAAACGATAGGGTCGGATAAAACAGTTTTTGCTTGAATACCCAATGAAATCAGGCATATTTGAGGTGCAACAGCGGGGAAATCTGGCCGATTCCGACCCTCGCCTCCAACTCCAAGTTGCACTTTTGCAACGGGTTGCAGATGCCAGAGGAGGCCAGTGCCAGTGAAAGTGCCAGTGAAATCAATACCGGGATACTGCTCAACCATTACTCCGGTAAAACTCGGCAATCACTCGCGACGACGGGATTCGCAGCCCGTTTGGTGTAGCTGATACGCCCAAAGCCGCGCTCAGCCTCATAGCTTCGGACAAAACGTCTGAAACTATGAAACGTCGTTACATCCTCTACCGCCGCAAGCGCGGCGGCATGTTCTACATCGAAGACACTGAAACCCGGAAGCAGGAAAGCACTGGCACGAGGAATCGCGCCGAGGCCACATCGCTGCTCAACGCCCGGAATGAATCCATCCGCCAGCCGCATCTGAATCTCCAGATCGCGAAGGCATATTTGGCCGGAACGGATTCAGGCGTCGCAACCCGGACATGGCAACAAGCGCTTGATGCCATCATCGAGACCAAAAGCGGTCCAACCCAGGATCGCTGGCGACAGGCAGCCAAACAAGCCGCGTTGGACCTAATTCGCCATCGCGTCATTCTTGAAACGCAAGGCGAGCATCTGCTCGCCTGCCTCAAGGCTGGCACGGTCAGCACGAATGTCCACCTGCGGAAACTCCACAACTTCTGCCTTTCAATGAACTGGCTGCCGTGGCCCATTATTCCCAAGCGCCTCTGGCCGGAAGTGCGCTTCAAGGAAAGACGCGCCATCACCAGCGAAGAACATCAGCTCATCATTGAGCGGGAAAAGAACCCGGAGCGGCGCAGATTCTACGAATTGTGCTGGCATCTCGGCGGTTCTCAAACCGACATCGCCAATCTCAAAGCGGAGGACATTGACTGGCCCAACCAAACCATCGCCTACGCGCGGCAGAAAACCGGCAGTCTGGCCATGATTCATTTTGGCCCGGACATTGAAGCCCTCTTGCGGCAAATGCCGACGACCGGCCCATTGTTTCCCTACCTGCAATCCGTTCGCTGTGGCGACCGCGCCACGGAGTTTCATCAACGCTGTCTGGGGCTGGGAATCAACGGGGTTTCGTTGCACTCCTATCGCTACGCTTGGGCGGAGCGGGCGAAGACGTGCGGCTATGCGGATTCATCGTTTATTCGCGGTGATGCCGATTGGTCGGCGGAACGGTTGTTTTTTACCGGTTGCAGCAACCATTCCAAAGCGGCTGATTCCGCCTGAAAGTTATCTAACTCAAGTCCCCGATTCTCGCCTACCGTGACTCTAAAGTCGCGCGAGCGAACCCAAATCGGATTGGCCACATGTGCAATCTTGACCAATGATGCTGCATCGGAAGCAATTTGTTCGACGTAATCATACTGTTCGGCAATTCCGGCCGATTGAAATCCGGATGCCCCCGTTGAAATAATCAGGAGTTTTTCGATCTTTTGCTTGCGGCAACGAACAACCGCGCGGCTTATCAAATGAGCCATTTCGTCAAACGAAAACTCTCCAACGGGGCAAAACACCGCATACCCCTCCTTCTTTTTGAAGTGCTCCAGCTTTCTCACCAGACCAACAGGAAATTACACTGGAAACCTTAAATCAAGCGGAAAGAACGTAAGGAATCGCTGAAAAGCACAAATGGCCAAGTCAGACCAGATCATCAGCTCGCCCTTACTTGGTGGATTTTTCCAAATGTCCGCCAAAACCGTAGCGCATGGCCGACAGCAGCTTGTCCTGAAAATCTGCGTCGCCACGCGAACTGAAACGCGCGTAGAGCGCCGTCGTCAGCACTGGTGCCGGCACGCCTTCATCAATGGCCGCCTTGATCGTCCACCGGCCTTCGCCCGAATCGGAGACGCGACCGGCAAATTTCGCGAGGGCGGAATCTTTTGCCAACGCATCCGCCGTCAAGTCGAGCAGCCACGAGGCGATTACGCTGCCGCGCCGCCAAACTTCGGAGATGTCGGCGAGGTTCAGGTCGTATTGGTAGTTTTCTGGTTCGCGCAACGGCGTGGTCTCGGCATTCGCTTCGCCCTGTTGTTTGCCGATATTCGCACCGCGCAAGACGCCCAAGCCTTCGGCATACGCGGCCATCATGCCGTATTCGATGCCGTTGTGAACCATTTTGACAAAATGCCCGGCACCGTTGGGGCCGCAGTGTAAATAACCTTGCTCGGAAGTGCCGCCAAGCTTTTCGCGTCCCGGTGTGCGCGCGACGTCGCCGATGCCCGGTGCCAGTGTAGCAAAAATGGGATCGAGGTCCTGAATCACTTTTGAATCGCCGCCGATCATCATGCAATAACCGCGATCAAATCCCCACACGCCGCCGCTGGTTCCCACATCCACATAATGAATTCCCTTCGCAGCGAGTTCCTTCGCGCGCCGGATGTCATCAATGTAATAGGAATTGCCGCCGTCAATGAGCGTGTCATCCGCTTCGAGAAGTGGCAAGAGGTCGGCAATGGTTTTATCCACCACTGCCGCCGGCACCATCAGCCAGATGGCGCGCGGCTTGGCGAGTTTTTTGACCAGATCCGCGAGCGAAACTGCGCCTACCGCTTTGCCCTTGGCCAAATCTTTCACCGCTTTTGGCAACTGGTCAAAGACGACGCACCGGTGGCCGCTTTTGATAAGCCGCCGAACCATGTTTGCACCCATCCGGCCCAGGCCAATCATGCCGAGCTGCATTTTTGATTTACTGTTCATAAGATCACCATGGTTGCATTTTCCTAGGCATCCATTTGTTCTTCCATTTTTTTATTATCGTCAGTGACAGTCTAAGTTCCGCGTTGTTGCCCGGCTATGGGGTGTTGACCCCATTGTTCGCGTCGGCCAAAGGAGCCAGATTCCTCGTGGCAAGAAATGAATTCATCCAATCTTTTTCACACGCTTGTCTGGGCGCGATTGAAGCAACGAACGGCCGAGGCAATATCGCCATGGCGGTTCACGGGTCAGTGACCGCTGTCATCGTCCGCAATAAAATATGGCTGATCCCTTGACCAATTTACAAAAAGCGAAACGCGTCGGCATTGCCGCTGACCACGGAGGTTACGAGTTGAAAGAATATCTGGCCGGGAAGTTGCGCGAAACCGGTCATGAAGTGGTTGACTTTGGCGATGGCCGGCCAAAGGAAGACGATGACTATCCGGATTTCATCGTGCCACTGGCCCGCGCGGTTGCCGCCGGGACGGTAGCACGCGGCATTGGAATCTGCGGAAGTGGTGTCGGGGCGGCGGTCTGCGCAAACAAAGTGGCGGGGGTCCGGGCCTGCTTGATTCACGAAAACTTTTCGGCGCATCAAGGTGTCGAGGATGACGATTTGAACCTGATTTGTTTTGGCGGCCTTGTGGTCGGCAACGCTCTCGCCTGGGAACTGACTCAGACCTTTCTTGCCGCACAATTCATCGGGGCAGAGCGTTTTCGTCGCCGGTTGGCGAAGATGTCAGCTTTGTGCGCCGCACCCGGATCACAAACAGATGGCACGCCGTCGAGCCTTCAACAATCCTCAGTGATTAAAGCTGAGGTTGGATGGCGTGAAGAGGAAAACTTAACTTATGGCCGCTGAAACATTATTCGATGGATTCGATGCGTTGAAGGAACTCGCCCTGGACCTGCGCTGGTCATGGAATCATGCCACTGACGAAGTGTGGCGGCAGCTTGATCCCGCGCTCTGGGAACTCACGCAAAACCCATGGGTAGTTTTGCAGACTGTCTCCAAGGACAAACTCAAAAATGTGCTGGCCGATTCAACTTTCCGTAAAAACATTGATGGCCTGTTACAATCCAAGCGGCAGGCGACGGAGACACCCGCGTGGTTTCAGAAAAACCATCCGCAGTCGCCCTTGAAGTGTGTGGCGTATTTCAGCATGGAATATATGTTGAGCGAAGCGCTGCCCATTTACTCCGGCGGCCTTGGCAATGTTGCTGGCGATCAACTCAAAGCCGCGAGCGATCTGGACGTGCCAGTGGTCGGCGTGGGGTTGCTCTACCAGCAAGGCTATTTTCGTCAGGTGATTGACAAGGACGGAGCGCAACAAGCGCTTTATCCATATAACGACCCCGGACAATTGCCGGTCACGCCGTTGCGACAACCGAATGGCGAGTGGTTACGGTTGGAAATCGCGTTGCCCGGTTACTCGGTCTGGCTGCGCGCGTGGCAGGTTCAGGTGGGCCGGGTGAAACTTTACCTGCTTGACAGCAACGACGCGGCGAATTTTCCCGCGCATCGTGGCATCACCAGCGAGTTGTATGGCGGCGGACCCGAGTTGCGTCTCAAGCAGGAATTGCTGCTCGGGATTGGCGGCTGGCGATTGCTCGCCGCACTCGGCATCAAGCCGGATGTCTGCCACTTGAATGAAGGTCATGCGGCCTTTGCCGTGTTGGAACGCGCTCGCAGTTTCATGCAAGAGAACGCGCAGCCGTTTGAAGTCGCGCTGACCGCCACACGGGCCGGAAATCTTTTCACGACCCACACGGCGGTGGCTGCGGGCTTTGATCGTTTCACTCCGGCGCTCATCGAGCAATATCTCGGCGGTTATGCGGAGAAGAAACTTGGAATTTCCCTTTATGATTTGCTGGCCTTGGGCCGCCAAAATCCAAACGACGCGACGGAAAGTTTCAACATGGCTTATCTGGCCATTCGCGGTAGCGGGTCGGTGAATGGCGTGAGCCGTTTGCACGGAAAAGTCAGCCGGCATCTTTTCGAGTCGCTTTTTCCTAATTGGCCGGCAGACGAAGTGCCCATCGGCCATGTGACCAACGGAGTTCACATGCCGACCTGGGACTCGGCAGCCGCTGATGAACTTTGGACCAAGGCCTGTGGCAAAGACCGCTGGCTGGGAAGGTCGGAAAAGTTGGAGCAGGATATTCGCGGTGTCTCCGACGACACCCTTTGGAAATTTCGTCTCGCCACCAGCAAGTCGCTGGTTGAATACGCCCGCGAACGCCTGGCCCGACACTATGCCGCCGCCGGAGCGTCGTCCGAGACGGTTGAAGAGGCAAAACATCTGTTTGACCCCAACGCGTTGACACTGGGTTTTGCGCGGCGCTTTGCGACCTACAAAAGACCAAATCTTTTGCTGCACGACCCGGAGCGATTGCTACGCCTGTTATCGAATCCTCAGCGCCCGGTGCAACTCATTATTGCGGGCAAAGCTCATCCTGCGGACCAAGCAGGGCAGGCGTTGATTCAGAAATGGATTCAATTCATCCGCCGGCCGGATGTTCGTCCTCATGCAATTTTTCTCAGCGACTATGACATGCACTTGACGGAGCGTCTGGTGCAAGGGGTGGATGTCTGGCTCAATACGCCACAGCGGCCCTGGGAAGCGTGCGGCACGAGTGGTATGAAAGTGCTGGTCAACGGCGGCATCAATCTTTCGGAATTGGACGGCTGGTGGGCGGAAGCGTATGTGCCGGAGTTGGGCTGGGCGCTGGGCGACGGTCAGGAACATGGCAGCAACCCGGCCTGGGACGCGGCTGAAGCCGAGGCGCTTTACGAACGGCTCGAACGCGAGGTGATTCCAGAGTTCTACAACCGCAATGAAAAAGGCGTTCCCATGGCTTGGGTCGCGCGGATGCGGGAGAGCATGGCGCGATTGACTCCGCAATTCTCCGCCAACCGCGCCGTGTGCGAATACACCGAGCAACATTATCTCCCGGCGGCTGTCGCCTACCAAGCGCGCGTGGCCAACAAGGGTGCAATCGGCAAGCAAATGGTGGAATGGCGTCATGAAGTGGAACAGAAATGGGCCACGCTGCACTTCGGGAACGTGAACATGGAGACTCGCGACGGGAAATACGTCATCGAAGTTCAAGTTAGTCTTCATGGCCTCGACTCCAAGGCGGTGCGGGTGGAGCTTTACGCCGACGGAATAAATGGCGGACATCCGGTGCGGCAAGAAATGACCTGCCTTCACCCGCTGGCTGGCGAATCAGGCGGCTACGTTTATAGTGCAACAGTTGCTGCGGGCCGCCCTTCGGCGGACTACACGGCGCGAGTAATGCCGCGCTGCGACGGAGTAGCAATTCCATTGGAAAACCCACGAATCTTATGGCAGCGATGACAACAACGACGCCACTCCCGATTATGGCGAACGGAATCCGTTCTGGTCAGCTCTAAAACAATTTCCGATATGGGGTAAACACCCCATAGCAGACCCACGTTTGCCCAGTTTATTATGCTCTATTCGCAAGTTGCCGCGACTTCCGAACAATTCACGGTTCCCTGAACACTGGATTTTTGAAAGTGCCCTGAAACTTTATTTGTGAAAATCCAGAAGGAGGTCTATCTATAAAAATAATTGAAAATGCAAACTGGAGGATGCACGAGAAACATTGAGCAGCCGGCTCTCCGGCAAAAACACTTTTGCCAAGGCGGAGCATGAACGGCGGCGACATCCCTGTATTCCACCCTTTCTCGCCGGAGACCGCGAGCATCTCGCACCTTTTCATCCTGGTCCTCATCATCTGCGGTGTCATTCTGGCGGTTGTCGTCGGCATGATTGGATACGGCCTGATGTTTTTCCGGCACAAGCCCGGTTCGTCCGATCCGGCCCCGCATTTTGGCAACCGAAAATTGGAACTCACCTGGACCATCGGACCAATGTTGATTATCATCTGGCTCTTCGCCCTCACGGTGCATGGGATGCGACAGTCTGATCCCGCCGCGAACCGGCAGCCTGACCTCATCGTGATCGGCCATCAATGGTGGTGGGAAGTGCGCTATCCCAAAACCGGCGTGGTGACCGCGAATGAAATCCACATTCCCGTCGGCCGGCAATGGCTCGTCCGTCTGGAATCGGCGGATGTGATCCACGATTTCTGGGTGCCGGCCTTGGCGCGCAAGATGCAGCTGATTCCCGGCCTGACGAATCACATCTGGCTGGAAGCCGACGCGCCGGGGACCTACGGGGGCGAATGCGCCGAGTTTTGCGGCGCGGAACATTCCTGGATGCGCTTTTCCGTCATTGCGGAATCGCCGGCGGCATTTGACGCATGGCTGAGCAACCAGGAAAACCCCACCGCCATCCCCGCCATGGATTCTGCCCAGACCGGCCTGAAACTTTTCCAGACAATGAGCTGCATCAATTGTCATTCCATTCGCGGGGTTTCGGTGGCGGCAAACGCCGCGCCGGATTTGACGCATCTGGCCAGCCGCGAAATCCTGGGCGGGGGCGTGATGTCCAACACGGAAACGAATCTGTTTCGCTGGCTGAAAAATCCACAGGCCATCAAACCCGGCTGCTTCATGCCCAATCTGAAACTGACGGACGCGCAGACCGGCGCGCTGGTGAGTTATTTGGAGACCCTCCAATGAGCGAAACAGCATTAGCTTCGGTTGTAATCGAAACACCCAAAGTAGGAAGCTCGTCGCGCGGACTTTACGGTTGGGTCGCCACAGTGGATCACAAGCGCATTGGCATCCTTTATTTGCTGACCACGCTGGTTTTCTTTGTCATGGGCGGCGTTGAGGCGTTGCTCATGCGCATTCAACTCGCCCGGCCCAACAACACCTTTCTTTCGCCGGGTGCCTTCGACCAGATGTTCACCATGCACGGCACGACCATGATTTTTCTGGTGGTCATGCCCACGCTCATCGGTCTGGCGAACTATTTGGTGCCGCTGATGATCGGCGCGCGTGACATGGCGTTTCCGCGACTGAATGCGCTGAGTTTCTGGCTGCTGCCGTGCGGCGGTTTGCTGCTGCACTACAGCCTGCTCGCGGGCGGCGCTCCGGCCGTCGGTTGGTTCAGTTATGCGCCGCTCAGTGAAACGCCT
>Ga0208220_1000087_pt1 | contig 33830 bp, 39 predicted proteins | sample NGESurdeep092012_9_FD_184484 | JGI IMG/M metagenome (GOLD analysis project Ga0208220, IMG submission 184484) | Arctic peat soil microbial communities from Barrow, Alaska - NGEE Surface sample F53-1 deep-092012 (SPAdes) | ecosystem: Environmental > Terrestrial > Soil > Wetlands > Peat ...
CACCGCTTCGCCCGCCGCCGCGAGAAGCAGGTGAACGAGGCGCTGAGCGCGGCCGCCGACGCCGCCGTGCTCATCTTCGGGGGCGCGAAACCCCAGCCCAAGGCGGCCCGCCTTGACGCCGTCGTGCTCGGCGGGGACCGCCGCGCGGTCGCCGACTTGCGCGGCGACCCCCGGCTGGCGCCCTACTTCGGCCTCGCCACCGAGCGGTTCCTGACCGTGCCCGACCCCAAGCGGGCGGTCCTGCTCGAGGCCGCGAAGCAGTTTACCGCCGTGCGAATATGGCTTACAGAGCCGTAACGCAGATCGGGTAACCTTGGTTCACGTGATCGTCGCCAGTGGCATTGAGCTGCGTGCGGGTGCCCGGCTACTGCTGGCAGACGCCTCTTTCCAGGTTGCCGAGGGAGACCGTATTGGTCTCGTCGGCCGCAACGGCGCGGGCAAAACCACCCTGGCGAAGGTGTTGTCAGGCAACGGCCAGCCCGCCTCAGGAACCGTCAGGAACACCGGCACCGTCGGCTACCTCCCCCAGGACCCGCGGACCGGCGACCTTGGCGTGCTCGCGCTCGACCGGATCCTGTCCGCCCGCGGCCTCGACGAGGTGCGCAACGGCATGCGCAAGGCCGAGGTGCTGATGTCGGACCCGGACCCGGCGACGGCGGAGAAGGCGATCAGGCGGTACGGGAACCTCAGCGACCGGCTGGCCGTGCTCGGCGGCTACGCGGCCGAGTCCGAGGCGGCGTCGATGGCGGCCAGCCTCGGGCTGCCAGACCGGGTGCTGCACCAGCCGCTGCACACGCTGTCCGGCGGCCAGCGGCGGCGGGTCGAGCTCACCCGGATCCTGTTCGGCGATTCCCAGACGCTGCTGCTCGACGAGCCCACCAACCACCTCGACGCCGACTCGATCACCTGGCTCCGCGACCACCTGAAGACCTACCGGGGCGGGCTGATGGTGATCAGCCACGACGTCGACCTGGTCGAGCAGGTCGTCAACAAGGTGTTCTACCTCGACGCCAACCGGTCGGTGCTGGACATCTACAACGTCGGCTGGAAGGCCTACCTGGCCCAGCGCGAGACCGACGAGCGGCGCCGCAAGCGGGAGCGGGCCAACGCCGAGAAGCAGGCCTCGGCGCTGCAGCTGCAGGCGGCCAAGCTGGGAGCCAAGGCGACCAAGGCCAAGGCCGCGCAGAACATGGCGCGCCGGGCCGAGCGGCTTCTCGACGGGCTCGCGGACGAGCGAGTGTCCGACCGGGTGGCCAGGCTGCGGTTCCCCGAGCCGGCCCCGTGCGGCCGGACGCCGCTGACCGCGACCGGGCTGTCGAAGTCGTACGGGTCGCTCGAGGTGTTCACCGACGTCGACCTGGCCATCGACCGCGGCTCACGGGTCGTCGTGCTCGGCCTCAACGGCGCGGGCAAGACCACGCTGCTGCGCATGCTGGCCGGGGTCGAGAAGCCGGACACCGGCGAGGTCAATCCCGGTCACGGCCTGAGGCTCGGCTATTACGCGCAGGAGCACGAGACGCTCGACACCGAGCGGTCGCTGATCGAGAACATGCGCACCGCCTCGCCCGAGCTCACCGACACCGAGATGCGAAAAGTCCTCGGCTCATTCCTGTTCTCGGGCGACGACGTCGATAAACCGGTCGGCGTCCTTTCCGGCGGCGAGAAAACCCGGCTCGCGCTGGCGCTTCTGGTCGTCTCTGGCGCGAATGTGCTGCTGCTCGACGAGCCCACCAACAACCTCGACCCGGCCAGCCGGGAAGAGATCCTGGCGGCCCTGGCGGGCTTCCGCGGCGCCATTGTCCTTGTGACCCACGATGAGGGTGCGGTGGATGCGCTCTCACCGGAACGGGTGATTGTGCTGCCCGAGGGGACCGAGGACACCTGGTCGGCCGATTTTGCTGATCTTGTCGCGCTCGCTTGACCCGAACCGCGCCGACCTGCGCTTAGCAATTCGCTTTAACTATCTCGATCAATGCGGGTGGTCAACACCGCCCCGATAGGTGATCATTGCGCATAGGGGATGTAACGCAATGAGTCGTGTACCTTACGGGAGGTAAACATGGCCGAGAACCTCAGACGAGGCGCCCGGGTGACCGGGCCGGACCGAAGCAAGCTCGCGGCCGACCTGGCGGAGCGGTATGGCGCGGGGGAGTCGATCCGCTCGCTGGCCTCCTCGACCGGGCGCTCGTACGGGTTCATCCACCGCATCCTCACCGAGATCGGGGTCACCCTGCGGGGCAGGGGCGGCGCGCCCAAGCGGAGCGCGGTCGCCAAATAGCCCCCGCGCACTAGGCACCGCCCAATGGCCCCCGCCTAATGGCCGGGGGGTAACCGCTCGCCGGGCGCACTACGATGGCGAGAATGGCACACGGTCCCGGCATGGTGATGGCGCGCGGGTTCCGCATGGACCCGTCCGTCACCAAGCAGAAGCTCAAGCCCGGGACGATCAGGCGGATCGTCGGCTACGCCCGTCCCTACCGGGTCCAGCTGACGATCTTCCTGATCGCGACGGCGCTCGACGCCTGCATCACGGTGGTCAACCCGCTGCTGCTGCGCGAGCTCATCGACGGTGGCATCCTCACCCGCGACGAGAGCGTCGTGGTCGTGGTCGGGGTGACCGTCGCCGCGGTCGCGGTCCTCGACGCGGTCCTCGGCGTTGTCAACCGCTGGTACTCATCCAGGATCGGCGAGGGCCTCATCTACGACCTGCGCACCCAGGTCTTCGACCACGTTCAACGGCAGCCGCTGGCGTTCTTTACCCGTGCCCAGACCGGGTCGCTGGTCAGCCGGCTCGACGGGGACGTCGTCGGCGCGCAGCAGGCGATCGTCGGCACACTGTCGTCGGTGCTGTCCAACGTGCTCTCGGTGATCGTCATCCTGATCACCCTGTTCTACCTGTCCTGGCAGGTCAGCGTCATCGCGCTGGTGATGATCCCGCTGTTCATCTACCCCGCGCGCCGCGTCGGGCGGCGGCTGCAGCGCCTCAGCCGGGAGTCGATGCAGCTCAACGCCGAGATGGGCTCCACCATGACGGAGCGGTTCAACGTGGCGGGCGCGATGCTCTCCAAGCTCTACGGCCGCCCGCGCGAGGAGTCGAGGCTGTTCGCCGCCAACGCCCACAAGGTCCGCGAGATCGGCGTGACCAGGGACATGTACGGGTCGGTGTTCATGATCGCCGTCACCCTGCTCACCGCGCTCTTCACCGCGGTCGTCTACGGCGTCGGCGGCACCCTGGTGATCAGGGGCGAGCTCCAGTTCGGCACCCTGGTGGCGCTGGCGGCGCTGCTTGTCCGGGTCTACGGGCCGATCGCGTCGCTGTCGAGCGTGCAGATCCAGGTGATGACCGCCCTGGTCAGCTTCGACCGGGTCTTCGAGGTGCTCGACCTGAAGCCGCTGATCACCGAGAAGCCGGACGCGGTGACGCTGCCCGCCCGCGACGCCAGGGGCACCGCGCCCGCCATCAGGTTCGACCGGGTGTCGTTCCGCTACCCGACCGCGGCCGAGGTCTCGCTCGCGTCGCTTGAGTCGATCGCGCTCAAGCAGCCGGAGCGGACCGACGCGGCTGCCGGGGTGCTGCACGAGATCTCCTTCACCGCCCCCGCGGGCGAGCTGACCGCCCTGGTCGGCCCGTCCGGCGCGGGCAAGACCACGATCACCCAGCTGGTCTCCCGGATGTACGACCCGAACGACGGCGCGGTGCTGATCGGCGGCCACGACATCCGCGACGTCACGTTCGACTCGCTGCACGACGTCGTCGGGGTCGTCACCCAGGACGCGCACCTGTTCCACGACACGATCCGCACCAACCTGCTCTACGCCCGGCCGGCCGCGACCGAGGCCGAGGTCGTCGAGGCCTGCCGGGCAGCCCAGATCTGGGATCTGATCTCGGTCCTGCCGGACGGCCTCGACACGATCGTCGGGGACCGAGGGTACCGGCTTTCTGGCGGCGAGAAGCAGCGGATCGCGCTCGCGCGGCTGCTGCTGAAGGCGCCGTCCATCGTGGTCCTCGACGAGGCGACCGCGCACCTCGACTCCGAGTCCGAGCTCGCCGTGCAGCAGGCCCTGTCGCTGGCCCTGATCGGCCGGACATCGCTGGTCATCGCGCACCGCCTGTCGACCGTCCGCGAGGCCAGCCAGATCCTCGTCATCGAGGCCGGCCAGGTCGTCGAGACCGGCACCCACGAGGAGCTGCTGGCGGCGGGCGGCCTCTACGCCGACCTCTACGAGACCCAGTTCAAGCACCAGGAAAGTCAAGAGCACAATCTGGATGTCGAACGGACCCGGGCGCCGCGCTAACGGCTTACTCGCACCTGGGTCATTTGTAGCCCAGCCGCCGCAGCTCCTGGCCCGCGACCTTCTCCACCTCGGCCAGCTGGCCGTAGGAGATCGACCGGCGCCAGGCGTTCTGCTCGGTCTTGGCGCGCTTGGTGGTCCCGGTGACCGGCGCCGCGATCTTCGTCCCGATGAACCCGGTCAGCGCGGATGCCGCCCCGCCCGGATCACGCGCCATGTCCTCGTAGCGGAGCGTCTTCAGCTGGTCATCGGCCAGCGCCAGGCGCAGCCGGGCCGCCAGCCTGATCGCGCCCCGCCAGCGCATCGCGCACTTGCCGGTGGGGGAGAGGCCGGGCCAGGCCAGCCGGTCGGACTCGTCCTCGACGCCGTAGAACGGGTTGGGGAACTCGGTGTCGATGTTGGCGATTCCCGGCCGGAACCACGACATCGCGACCTGGTCCTCGAGCATCGCCGCGACGGTATCCCGGCCGTCCCGCACCACCTGCACGATCAGCGCGTCGGGGAAGGCGTGGACCAGCGCCTCGGCGCAGTAGGCGAGGTCGGGGGAGGCGTCGCCGAAGCGGGACAGGCCGCGCTGCTCCACGCACGGCCCGACCTCGGACGGCTTGAGCCCGGCGGCCGACCGGCACTGCGGCGTGCACTCCAGGCAGCTGGTCGGGTTGAGCTGCCACCCCTGGGCGAAGGCATCGCGGATCACCGCGGCGGCGGCGTCGCCGCGGCCGTTGTAGAGAGAGGGCCTCCGGGCGAACCCGTAGACCGCCTGCAGCACCGGCTGCTGCCCGATGGTCACGTGGAATCCGGGGGAAAGCTTGAGCGCCCGGCCAACCGCTTCCGCGCCTGAGTGCGGCGCGCCGATCACGAAGACCGGCTGGGTCACGTTGCGGGCGTTGACGATAAGGATGTGGCGCGGCGGCATCTATGCTTTTCTTTCGGTGTCCCCAGTACCGTACTCGGTGCCCCGACCACATAAGCGATCTCCGGACGACATAAGCTAACGACCGTGCGAGTACTACGACGTGTCGTTCCCCCGGACGCCCCCAAGGCCCGGCGGTCAGCCCGGTCCCGCGTACTGGCGCTCGGCCTCGTGGCGGTGGTCTGCGGCCTGGCGGCGAGCGGCTGCGCGTCGTTCGACAAGGCGCTCGGCCAGTCCTCGGTCGATGTCTACTTCCAGCAGAATGTGTCGACCGCGTACAAGATGCACGTCCGCGCCGCCTGTAACGGCCTGCCGAATGTCACGGCCCAGGCGATCGCGACCGGCGTCCCGCTCGCGTCGGCGGTCGACGTCGTCGTCTACAACACGACCGGGGCGAGCCTGGTGGACATCACCCGCCTCGAGGAGTGCCTGAACAAGTTCTCGCCCAAGGTCGAGGGCATCGACTCGCAGGACTCCTCGGACGACTCGTAACAGTTGTAACTGGCCGCTGACCGGCTGACGCCGCACGTCAGCCGCGAGGCCCCCGAGCCAACAGGTCAACCGCGTCCCCGTGTGACGATCGTCTCTTTACAACCGTTGCCGGGGTGTTTCCTACTTTACGGGCCTGGTATATAGTTCTCACGAACCCTACTTAACTGATAGAGAATGGAAACTATATATGCGCGGCATCTTGGCTGGAGCGGTCGCTGTGACGGGCGGCGCGCTTCTCATCGCCGGCTGCTCTTCCAGCAGCTCAAGTTCCTCCAGCGCCCCGAGCTCCTCGAGCCCCTCAGGCACCGCCAGCGCGGCTGCTGCGGCGCCGGTGACCGTGCGGCTTGGCTTCCTTGCGAACATCACCCACGCGCCCGCGCTGATCGCGATCAAGGACGGGTACTTCAAGTCGGCTCTCGGCAGCACCGGATCGGTGTCGCCGACTGTGTTCTCCAGCGGCACCCAGGAGACGACCGCGATCCTGGGCGGCCAGCTTGACGCCGCCTACGTGGGACCGAACCCGGCCATCAACGCCTGGGAGAAGTCCAACGGCGGCGCGATCAAGGTTGTCTCCGGCGTGGCCACCGGCGGCGCAGAGATCGTCGTCAAGTCCTCCGTCTCCGGCGCGTCGGCGCTGAAGGGGCAGACGCTGGACACCCCGTCGCTCGGCAACACCCAGGATGTGGCGCTGCGCTACTACCTGAAGCAGAACGGCCTGTCCACGACCGCCACCGGCGGGGGCGACGTGCTGGTCAAGCCGACCACGCCGAACTCCGGCGCGGTGCAGGCGTTCGAGTCGGGCCAGATCGCCGGCGCCTCCGAGCCCGCGCCATATGACGTGGAGATGGTGAAGGCCGGCGGCAAGGTGCTGCTGTCGGAGCCGGGCGCGACGACCCTGCTGATGGTCACCCAGTCGTTCCTGTCGGCGCACCCGGCGATCGTGGCCGACCTGCTCAAGGCGAATCTCCAGGCGCTCGACCTGATCAAGTCCGACCCGACCAAGGCGGAGGCGGACGCCGACGCCGAGTACGCGTCCTACACCGGCAAGGCGATCAAGTCCTCCCTCGTGGCCGCGTCGTTCGCGCAGATCACCTTCACCGCCGACCCGGACGAGTCGTCGATCGCGACCGACGCGTCCCAGGCGGTCAGCCTCGGTCTGCTCAAGGAGCCGGTCAGCCTGACTGGGATGTACGACCTGACCGAGCTCAACTCGCTGCTGAGCGCCGCCGGCCAGCCGACTATGGGCTCCTGACCCTGAGATGAGCGCAACTGAGATGAGCACCAAGACGATGACGGAGGCGCCGGCGGTCACGCTGGCCGGCGTCTCCAAGGTGTACGGGCGCGGTCCTGCGGCCGTCCAGGCCCTCGACCAGGTGTCACTCTCGGTTGCGCCGGGCGAGTTCACCTGCCTGATCGGCGCGTCCGGCTGCGGCAAGTCAACGATGCTGTCGTTGGTGGCCGGGCTGGACAAGCCGACGGCGGGCAACATCGCGGTCTCCGGCCGGGTCGCGATGATGTTCCAGGAGCCCGCCCTGTTCCCCTGGCTCACCGCCGGGGCCAACGTCGAGCTCGCGCTGCGCGCCCGCGGCGTCGGCCGCGCCGAGCGCCGCCAGCGGACCGGCGAGCTGCTCGACATCGTGCAGCTGGACGGCTTCGGCGCCAAGCGCCCGCACGAGCTGTCGGGCGGCATGCGGCAGCGGGTCGCGCTCGCCCGCGCCCTCGCCCAGGACGCGGACGTGCTGCTGATGGACGAGCCGTTCGGCGCGCTCGACGCGATGACCAGGGACGTGCTGCACGATGAGCTCGACCGGATCACCGCCGAGCGGAACCTGACCGTCCTGTTCGTCACCCACAACGTGCGCGAGGCGGTCCGGCTCGGTGACCGGGTGGTGGTGCTGAGCAGCCGCCCGGGCCGGGTGCTGGAGGAGTTCCCGGTGTCGATCCAGCAGCCGCGCCGGATCGACTCGGCGCCGGTGGCCGAGCTGGCCAGCCAGATCACCGACCGGCTGCGCGAGGAGATGAGCCGTCATGGCGAGTAACGACGGACGGCAGACATCGGCCGACGGCACCTGGGCGACGGGCGGCACCAACCCGCCTGGCATCGGGTGGGTGGCGGACGGCGCCGCCCCGGCCGGCAACGCGCTCGCGGGCCTGGACGCGCTCGACCTGGCGGGCAGGGCGGGCAGCGCCGGCGGGCGGTTCGCGATCCGGTTCTGGAACTCCCTGTGGCCAAAGGTCCTCGCGATCGCGCTGGTGCTGGTGATCTGGGAGCTGGTCACGCTCAGCGGCTACAAGAAGGAAATCTTCCCCGGCACCGGCCCGACCCTGGTGAACCTGTGGGATCAGGCCAAGACGGGGACGCTCTGGCAGGCCCTCGGCAACACGCTGGAGAGCGCGGTGATCGGCTTCATCGCCGCGATCGTGGTCGGAACCCTCATCGGCGCGGTGGTCTCCCGGATCCCTGTGCTCAGGGCGGCGGTCGGCTCGCTGATCACCGGCCTGCAGACGATGCCGTCGATCGCCTGGGTCCCGTTCGCGGCCCTGCTGTTCGGCAACAACAACTCGGCCATCTTGTTCCTGGTCATCCTCGGCGCGGCCCCGTCGATCGCCAACGGGCTGATCTCCGGCGTCGACTACACCTCGCCGCTGCTGCTCAAGGCGGGCCAGATGATGGGCCTGCGCGGGCTGTCGCTCTGGCGGCACCTGATCCTGCCCGCCTCGCTGCCGGTCTACGTGGCCGGGCTCAAGCAGGGCTGGGCGTTCGGCTGGCGCAGCCTGATGGCGGGCGAGCTGATCGTGCTGGTCTTCAACCACCCGACGCTGGGCGAGCTGCTCAACAACGACCAGTCGCTGTCGGACCTGCAGAGCGCCACCGCGATCATCGTCGTCATTTTCATCATCGGGATCGTCGTCGACAGCCTTTTCGGCGCCGCCGACACTTCCATCCGCAAGCAGTGGGGACTCGCGTAGATCACGCACCAAATGTGACGAAGTGTGCGCGAGCACGAACTACATCTGTGTAACTTTAATTCGATGTGTCAGGCAGTCCATAACAGGGAGATGACACAGATGACACAGATGGAACACAATGACGCCGGAGCGCGGGCCTGTGAGCCGGAGCTCGACGAGGCCCTGGCCCGTGCCATCCGGCTGCTCATCTCGGACGCCATCGAGGCGGGGGCGGCGCCGGACGCGAGAGCGTCCGCCGCCTGAAGCGTTGACGCCACGCCAGCCCAGCCCAGCCCAGCCCAGCCCAGCCCAGCCCTGAACGGATAACAGCAAGAAGTGGCGGCGTCGCAAAGATTGGGGGCAGCTACCGTCAAATAGCGCCGTTAAGTACCCCCGATGTTCTCCCGAGATCCGAAACCGTGGGATAACAGCAAGAAGCGCCGCTGCGGCGGGCTTCGAAGCGGTCGGGTCAGGCGGGGTCGCGGGCGGTGAGGTCGGTAAGGGCGTCGCAGGCGGTCGCGATCGGGTCGAGGGCGTTGGCGTGGGCGGCCAGCTCGCGCAGCAGGGCCCGGAAGACGGGACGGTCGTCCGGCGCCAGCCCCGCCAGCAGGCGCTGTTCCGCGTGGCCGAAGCGCGTCTCCAGGTCGGCCAGGACGTCGCCGCCGTGGGCGGTGGCCACGATCCGGCGGCTGCGCCGGTCAAGCGGGTCGGGTCGGCGCGCGACCAGGTCGGCCGCTTCCAGGTCGTCCAGCAGGTAGGTCATGACCGTGCGGTCGACGCCCAGGCGCTGCGCCAGCGCGGCCTGGCTGCCCGGCTCGTCGCGGGCGGCGGCGACCAGCACCTGATAGCCGCGGTGCCCGCCGGGGATGCCGTCGGTGACCGCGTTGGCCGCCTTGACGTAGCCGCGGAACACCACCGCCAGGCCCCAGCCGAGGTCGTCTGCGAGCCGGTCGCCCAGCGCCGGCCCCGCCTCGGTGGTCAGCTTCCCAGCCGGAGTCCCCGTCATCTCCCCATGGTACGACAGCGCTGCTCGCAAGATAGTCTGTGAAATAGATTATCTTGGAGGCAGCACATATAGGCCAGGAGGACGCGCGATGACTGACTACGGCCACGCCCTTTCGTTCGGGATATTCGTGACCCCGCAGGCGGACGCGGGGCCGCACGTCATCGAGCTGGCGCGGCGGGCCGACGCGGTCGGCCTCGACTGGGTGAGCGTGCAGGACCACCCGTACCAGCCAGCCTTCCTCGACGCGTGGACGCTGCTCACCGCGATCGCGACGGCGACGCCGAGGATCGGCGTGTTCCCGAACGTGGCGAACCTGCCGCTGCGGCCGCCGGCCATGCTCGCCCGCGCGGCCGCGAGCCTGGACATCCTGTCCGGCGGCCGGGTCGAGCTCGGCCTCGGGACCGGCGCGTTCTGGGACGCGATCGCCGCGATGGGCGGGCCGAGGCGCACCGCAGGCGAGTCGGTCGACGCGCTCCGCGAGGCGATCACGGTGATCCGCGCGCTCTGGACCCCGGGGCACGGCGCGCGGCTGCACGGCAAGCACTACGAGCTGAACGGCGCCAAGCCCGGGCCGTTCCCCGCGCACGACGTCGGGATCTGGGTGGGCGCCTACAAGGAACGGATGCTCCGCCTCACCGGCGAACTGGCCGACGGCTGGCTGCCGAGCTCCCCGTATGCGCCGCCGGAGCGGCTGGCGGCGATGAACGCCGTCATCGACGCGGCCGCCGCCGAGGCCGGCCGCCCGCCGGCGGCCGTCCGCCGGATCTACAACATCGCCGGCTCGTTCGCCGGCTCCGGACCGGGGTTCCTCCAGGGCCAGCCCAAGGTCTGGGCCGAGCAGCTGGCCGGCCTCGCCCTCGACGAGGGGGTGAGCGGCTTCGTCCTGATGGCCGACGACGCGCTGACGGTGGAACGGTTCGCGGCCGAGGTCGCCCCGTCGGTGCGGGAACTGGTCGCGCGCGAGCGCGCGTCGGCCGCGGGTTCACGACCGCAGAATTCACAACCAGCTGATCTCGAACGGACCGCTGTTCCACCCGGCCAGTCCACGCCCCCGACTGGCGCAGTGGTGACAACGGCGGCGGCCGCGCCTGCGGTCGAGACGGTGGCGGCGCGACAGCTGCAGGAGCGGCTCGGCGTCTTCCCGACCCCCGACGACGGCGTCCGGCTCAGCGCCGAGACCGTCTGGGACGAGTCGGCCCGCCCGCTCGCCCCAGACCCCGACCCGGCCGCGAGCTACACCGATTCGGACCGGTCCTACGCCCGCGAGCTGGTCGGGGTCCACAATCACCTGCGGTCGGAGCTGGCTCAGCTGCGGGACATGATCTCGCAGGTGGCGGCGGGCAGCCTGGACGTCGCCACCGCGCGGAGCGAGATCAACAAGCTGACCATGCGGCAGAACCAGTGGACGGTCGGCGCGTACTGCGAGAGCTACTGCCGGCTAGTCGGGCTGCATCACACGATCGAGTCCACCCAGCTGTTCCCCGGCCTGAGCCGGCTGGACCACGGCCTCGCGCCGGTGACCGAGCGCCTGCACGCCGAGCACGAGGTCATCGCCGGCCTGCTCTCCCGGGTCGATGCCGCCCTCGTCGCCCTGGTCACCGACCCGGTTCCGGGCATGCCGACGCTGGAGGCCGCGGTGGACCTGCTGACCGACGCGCTGCTCTCCCACCTGTCCTACGAGGAGCACCAGCTGCTGGAGCCGCTGGCCCGCTTCGGGCCGGTCCTCTACGGCCGGTAGCTCAGCGCGATGGCACGCTGCCGAGTTCCAGTTCGTAGACGTACATGACCGGGCCGCCTGCTCCTCCCGCCCGGTTGGTGAACCCGAGGCTCTCGTAGAGACGGCGGGCGGCGTGGTCCGGCTCGTCCACGCCGATGTCCATCGAGTCGGCGCCCCGCCGGCGGGCCTCGGTCAGCGCCGCCTCCATCAGCGCCCGCCCCAGACCCCGGCCCCGGCCGGCCGGGGTGACGTAGAGCTCGGCCAGGTCGCACTCGAGGCCGCTGCTCCAGATGGCGGCGCGGAAGCGGAGCACGGCCAGCCCGTCCGGTCCGTCGCCGCCCAGCACGACCGTCGTGTCGCCGCCCGCCATGAGCTGCCGCAGCCGCTGCGCCAGGGCAGCGGGCGCGGGCGTGGGCTCATCGAATTCCCGGTTGAAGTCGTAAAGCAGCCGCCCGATCACGGCGGCATCGTCACGGTCCGCAAGACGAACCAGGTGCATCATGAATCCTCCCAGTCGCATTTCCCAGTAGGCATAGCTAACTGGGCTCGTCGGAGGTCCACGAGCGCGGCATGGGCGGTCAGGTCAACATCGCACCCAACCACACTAACGCGCCCGCGCCGATACTGCGCCATGCCTGCGATGGAGCGTCATACTTTGGAGAATCGGATTGTGCGGGCGGGAGGCGCTATGGCTGGGGAAGTCGCGTCCATTGCGGTGGAGATGACGCCGTACGTATCAGCCGCATTTGGCGCCTACGGTGGCGCGGTATTGGCGAAGGTGCGCGATGACGCCGCCAACGCGACGGTGGGTCTCGGACGGCGGCTGCTGCAGCGGGTGTTCGGACGTCAGAGCCAGGGCGAGCCGTTGCCGGGGCCGCTGGCCGACCTGGCCGCCGATCCCGACGATGCGATGGCGCTCAACGCGGTGACCTACGCGATCCGCAAGGCGCTCGAGGCCGACGCGGCGATGCTAGCGGAGGTGCGGACGATGCTGGCATCCGCGCCGGGCACGTCCGTCACCCAGAACATCCGCGCGGGCCGGGACGCGTACGTCGCCGGACGGGACCAGACGGTGGTGAGCTACCGTCGCCCCGGTGAGTGAACCGGTGAGGCGAGTGCCGGGGGATCACCGGCCAAGCGGAGCATAGTTGTCGGTTCGCGGATTTTCCCTTTAGTCGACCGCTACCTCGGCTTCGATCTCGACCGGGAGGCTGAACGGCAGCTCGGCCACGCCGATGGCGGAGCGGGCGTGCGGGCCGGCGTCGGGGCCCCAGAGGTCGAGGATGAGGTCGGAGAAGCCGTTGATCACGGCCGGGGTCCTGGTGAAGCCGGGGGCGGTGTTGACCATGCCGAAGACGCGGAGCCAGCCGGTGACCCGGTCGAGGTCGCCGAGGGCGCCCTGCAGGCTCGCGAGCATGGCGAGCGCGGTCAGCCGGGCGGCGTCGTAGGCCTGCTCTTCGGTGACGTCACGGCCGACCTTGCCCACGACCGGGCTGAGCGACCCGTCGGGCAGCAGCGGGCCGTGCCCGGAGATGAAGGCCCGGCCGGGCCAGACCCGCACCCAGGGAAACGGCAGGGTCAGGCCGGGCGGCAGCTGCATGGGCTGGGGAAGCTCGAGGCCGAGTTCGGCCAGGCGGCGTTCGATGCGCATACCCGCCATCTTGCCGTGCTCGGTTCGACAGGCGGACGGGTTACCCGGCCGGGGACCGGATGACCAGGACAGAAGCCACCGGGTCGGTCCCGACGGCGGTGTACCCGTGGGCGACGTCGCTGAGCCACCGGGCCGCCTCGCCCGGGCCGATCTCGGTCTCCTGGCCGAGGCGGCCGACCCGGGCCCGGCCGGCCGTCACCAGCAGGTGCTCGGTGACGCCGGGGCCGTGGGCGGCCGAACGGTGCGCGGCGCCGGGGTCGAGCCGCAGCCGGTAGACCTCGACGATCGCGCCATCGTCGCGGCTCACGTCCAGCAGCCGGGCCTCGATGCCGGGGGAGGAGATCCGCGCCCCCGCGCGGTCGGCGAGCAGGGTCGCCAGCGGCACGCCGAGCGTCCCGGCCAGCGCGTAGAGCGTGCTCAGGGTCGGATTGCGGGCGCCGTTCTCGATCTCGGACAGCGACCCCTTGCCGATCCCGGCCGCCTCGGCGAGGGCGCCCAGGGACAGGCCGCGCTCGCGGCGGGCAGCCCGCAGCCGCTCACCGACCAGCCGCGCCAGATCGTCCACGGTCACCGAGTCTAGTGAATGGGTTCCATATACAGAACGACATTCACTAGAGTTCTGTATATGGAACGCATCAGCCAGCCGGTGCTGGCCGGGATCCTGACCGCCCTCGTCGGGTTCACCAGCTCGTCCGCCGTCGTGCTAACCGGGCTGCGCGCGGTCGGGGCGACGCCGTCCGAGGCCGCCTCGGGGCTGCTCGCGGTCTGCGCGACCCAGGGGCTCGGCATCCTCTGGCTGGTCCGGCGGCACCGGATCCCGCTGACGCTGGCCTGGTCAACGCCGGGGGCGGCGCTGCTCGCGAGCACCGGCGCGATCCGGGGCGGCTGGCCGGCCGCGATCGGGGCGTTCCTCATCGTGGGCGGGCTGATCCTGGTCACCGGTCTGTGGCCGCGGCTCGGCTCGCTGATCACCGCGATTCCGACCCCGATCGCGCAGGCGATGCTGGCCGGGGTGGTGCTCGAGCTGTGCCTGGACCCGGTGCGCGGATTCGCCGCCCACCCGTGGCTGGTCGGGCCGATCGTGCTGACCTGGGTGGTGCTGCTCCGGTTCGCGCGCAAGTGGGCCGTCCCGGCCGCGTTCGCGGTCACGCTGGTGGTCGTCGGCGTCGACGCCGCCCGGCACGGCGGCATTCACGGCGCGCTGCTCCCGCACCTGGACTGGACGACGCCCGCGTTCACCTGGGCCGGGCTGCTCAGCCTGGCCCTGCCGCTCTACGTGGTCACGATGGCCGGGCAGAACGTCCCCGGCGTCGCCATCATGGCCTCCTACGGGTACCAGGTGCCGTGGCGCGAGACGATGACCGTGACCGGCATCGGAACCGCGGCCGGGGCGCTGGGCGGCGGGCACGCCATCAACCTGGCCGCGATCACCGCCTCGATGGCCGCGTCGCCGGACGCGGACCCCGATCCCGGGCGGCGCTGGATCGCGTCCTGGACCGCGGGCTGGGCCTACCTCGTGCTCGCGCTGTTCTCGGCCGCGCTGACCACGTTCGTCAGCGCCGCCCCGGCCGACGTGACCGGCGCCGTGGCCGGGCTGGCCCTGCTGGCCACGCTCTCGGCGTCCCTGTCGGGGGCACTGTCGGCCGTGGACGGCCGTGAGGCGGCGGCGATCACCTTCGTGGTCGCGGCGTCCGGGCTGACCTTCCTCGGCATCGGGGCGGCGTTCTGGGCGCTGGTGGCCGGCCTACTGGTGCGGGCGGTGCTGCCGCGAGCCGGGCAGCCCAGCCCGCCGCGACCAGCCAGTCAGCCGGCATCCACGGCGGCGAGTTCGCCCGACTAGCGCGCTTGCACCTCACACGGTGTGAGGTCTTACCGTTCAGGCATGGGTTCTGATTCCGCGCGGGGCGCCGCCGGCACCGCCGGCTGGACCGTCAGCGACCTGGCTGCGGCGACCGGGCTGTCGCAGCGGGTGCTGCGGCACTGGGAGGAGCTCGGCCTGGTCACCCCGGCCAGAACCGCGGCCGGGCACCGCCGCTACGGCCCGAGCGACATCACCCGGCTGTACCAGGCGCTGGCGCTGCGCCAGGCCGGCCTGCGGCTGGCGCAGATCAAGACCCTGCTAGACGGGCGAGATCCGCAGTCGGCGGCGACGACGCTGCGCGCGCACCTGGCCGAGCTCGACGCCGACCTGCACCGTCGGGGGCTGCTGCGGGACCGGCTGGCGGCCGCCCTCGGCGCCCTCGACCACGCGGACGCGGACCAAGACCAGCTCGACCGGGCGCCGGCCGACGACGCCGAACTGCTGATGAAGGTGATCGAGACGATGACGATGTTCGAGCAGTACGTCCACGGCTACCGGGCCGCCGAGAACACCAGGCTGCACGACCAGGCCGACACCCTCTCAGAGCTGCTGCACTCCGACACCGGGTACCCGGCAGGCAGCGCGGTGCTCGAGGTCGGCTGCGGCGTGGGCGCGCAGACGCTGACCGTCGCCGAGCGCAGTCCCGGCGCGAGCCTCACCGCCATTGACCTGTCGGCCGAGTCACTCGCGGCCGCGCGCAAGCGCGCGCACGACGCGGGGCTGACGGACATCGCGTTCGCGCAGGCCGACGTCTACACGCTGCCGCGCGCCGACGGTCCGCTCGCGGCCGGGACGTTCGACCACGCCTTCGTCTGCTTCCTGCTCGAGCACCTGCCGCGGCCGGTCGAGGCCCTGCGACGGCTGCGGACGATGCTGAAGCCGGGCGGGACGATCACGGTGATCGAGGGCGATCACGGGCTGATCTGCTTTCATCCCGACAGCCCGGCCGCCCGCGACGCGATCGCCTGCCAGGTGGCCCTGCAGCGCAACGCGGGCGGGGACGCGCTGCTCGGCCGGCGGCTGCAGCCGCTGCTGACCGAGGGCGGCTTCCGCGACGTGTCCGTCTCGCCGCGGATGGTCTACGTCGACGGGAGCGATCCGGAGCGGGCCGACCGGTTCATCCGCCGGACCTTCACCGCGATGATCGAGGGCATCCGCGAGCCGGCCGTGGCCGGCGGCCTCACCACCGCCGACCACTTCGACGCGGGCATCCGCGACCTGCTCCGCACCGCGGAACCCGACGGGGTCTTCTGCTACACGTTCTTCAAGGCGACCGGCCGCGGCTGACCGGTCACGCGTGCTCGGCGGCCCAGGCGGGCACTCGTGCCGGCAACACGTGTCCCTCAGACAACGCCAGTTGAGGCTGGCCGGCCGTCGGCTGCTGGTCGTCCGCAAGCTGGACGCAGATCGTCTCGCAATCCTTGGAACGACTGGTGCGCGCGGCCGGCCAGTGGCCCTTGATCATGGCGACCGCCCGATCGTTGCCGTGCATCACATCCATCGTCACTGACGTCACGCCGCGCACTTGGGCGCCGGTGATCAACGCGCGTACCAGCGCCGATCCCACCCCCTGACGCTGCCAGGCGTCGGCCACCACCACGCCGATATCGGTCGTCTGCGCCCCGCATGAACCGGACGAGTCCGCTGCCATGCCATGCCCGATGATGACGCCGTCCCGGGTGGCGAGCACCGCATCGGTGGTGCCGTCGCCGCCGCACAGGAGGCGGAGCAGGGACAGGCCGGGTGTGATCGGCGAAAAGAATCTCAGGTAGCGGGCCTGCGTGGACAGTCCCGCGAAGAAGTCGGCAAGCGCAGGCAAGTCGGCTGTGCGTGCAGGGCGGATCGCGGCGGCGATGCCCTTTACCTGGGTTCGACTCATGAACCCAGAATCCTCTTGAGTTGCTGAGTCTGTCAACTAGATCTAGCATGCGACCATGGAGAGCCCGTGGATTCTGGATTACGACACGGCGAACTGCTCGATCGGCGCAGCCGTGGGGATTATCGGGGAGCGGTCGACGTTCCTGGTCTTGCGTGAGGCGTTCAACGGCGTGCGGCGCTTCGACGACATGCAGCGCCGCACCTCGATACCTCGGCAGGTGCTCAGCGACCGGTTGGCACGCCTGGTCGATGAGGGCCTGCTCCGCAAGGTTCCCTACCAGAACAGCGGTCAGCGCCGCCGCGATGAGTACCGGCTCACCGACAAGGGCCTGGACCTGTACCCCGTGCTGGTGGCGCTTATGGACTGGGGTAACCGGTATGCGGTTGGTCCGGAGGGTCCGCTGGCTATGCTCCGCCATCGCGACTGCGGCGAGCCGGTAGAGCTGCACCTGTCCTGCCGGGCCGGACACGGCCTCGGGTCGGCCCGCGAAGTCACTCCCGTCCCCGGCCCCGGCGCCCGCAAGATTGCCTGACGGTTAGTCTGACCTCAGATCATCCGGCGGTGGCCCGCCGACCCATCACGGCAGCGCCGACGACCACGCCCGCGCTGACGAGGAGGAGTGCGACGCAGATCCACAGCGCCGCGTGGAAGCCGCCATAGAAGTCGCTGGCGGCCAGCGAGCCGAAGAACGCCACGCCGAGCAGGCTGCCGGCCTGCCGGAAGGCGGTGAGGGCGCCGGAGGTGACGCCCGAGCGGCTCCGGTCGGCGCTGGCCAGCAGCACGCTCGTCATCGGCGGGACCAGCGTCCCCAGCCCGCCGCCGAGCAGGATCTGCTGGGCGAGCATGGCCGGGTAACCGGTGGCCGGGCTGATCCACAGCAGCCCTCCGCAGCCGGCGGTCATCGCGGCCAGGCCGAGCAGGATAGCGCGGCTGGGACCGATCGCGGCGTTCACCCGTCCGCTGATCAGGTTGGCGCCGAGGATGGCGGCGGTCATCGGCAGGAACGCCAGCCCGGTCTGCAGGGCGGACATCCGGTGCTGGGCCTGGAAGAGCAGGCTGAACAGGAAGATCAGCCCGTAGAAGCAGACGTTGACCAGGAACCCGATCGTCACCGGGGACACGAACCCGGGCCGGCGGAACAGCGACAGCGGCAGCATCGGGCCGGCCGTGCGCGCCTCGGCGCAGATGAAGGCGACGGCGGCCGCCAGCGAACAGCCCAGCCCCGCCAGTACCCACGGGCTGGTGAAGCCGTGGGTCCCGGCCTCGATCACGGAGGCCGCGAAGACGGCCAGGGCAATCGTCGCGAGGGCGGCGCCGCGGGTGTCCACCCGGCGGGCGGCGGAACGATCGGTCTCGGTCGCGTACCGCAGGGCGAGCCAGAACCCGGCCGCCCCGAGCGGCACGTTGATAAAGAAGATGGCGCGCCACCCGAACGCGGCGATCAGGAAACCGCCGATGACCGGGCCGCCGGACAGGGCAGCGCTGGCGCCCGCGACGAACTGCCCGACCGCCCGGGTCCGTCGCCGCGGATCGGTGTAGGAGTGGTTGAGCAGGGCGAGCGCGCAGGAGCCGAGCAACGCCGCGCCCAGCCCCTGCACCGCGCGGGCCGCGATCAGCATCGCCATGCTCGTCGCCAGGCCGCACAGAACCGAGGCGGCGGTGAAGACCACGAATCCGGTGCAGAGCATCCGCTTGGCGCCGAACCGGTCGCCCAGCGCGCCCGCCGTGAGGATCAGCGCCGCCAGCACCAGGGTGTACGCGTCGACCACCCACTGCAGCCCGGTGATGCCGCCGCCGAACGAGGCGCCGATCTGCTTCACCGCGACGTTGACCACGGTCACGTCGAGCTGGATCACCCCGAACCCGAGGCTGGTGGCGATCAAGGTCGCGGTCAGCGGCCAGCTCTGCGGCCGTCGCGGCGGGGCGGACATCGTGATCGGGTCGGGGGAGGTCATTCGGCAACGCTATTCGCGGAACGTCTCAATATTCATTGAGGTAATTGCTCGGTAGAATGTGACGATGCTCGCAGATGCAGACCTCGCGTCGATCGGCCGGGCGCTCGCTGACGGGCACCGGGCGCGCTTCGTGCTCGCCCTGCTCGGGGGCGAGGAGCTGCCCGCGGGCGAGCTCGCGGCCCGGGCCGGGACGTCCTCGTCGCTGACCAGCGCCCACCTGGCCAAGCTGCTCGAGTCGGGCCTGGTCACGGCGCGCGCGCAGGGCCGCCAGCGCTACTACAAGATCGCCAGCGTGCAGATCGCGGAGTCGATCGAGGCGCTGCTGGCGATCGCCCCCCGCCGGGACGCGGTCGGCCTGACCGAGGTGACCAGAGGCAAGGCGCTGCAGCGAGCCCGCACCTGCTACGACCATCTGGCCGGCCAGCTCGGGGTCGCGCTGGTCGACGCCTTCGAGCGCGACCGGATGCTGCTGCCGACAGCCAGCGGCTGGGACCTGACCAGCACGGGCGAGCGCAAGCTGGCGAACCTCGGGCTGGTCGCGGCCGCCCTGCACGAGGGCCGCCGCCCGTTCCTGCGGCCGTGCCTGGACTGGACCGAGCGCCGCCCGCACCTGGCCGGGATGCTCGGGCAGGCCCTGGCCGGCCACCTGCTCGAGCTGGACTGGGTCCGCCGTAGCAGCCAGTCGCGGGCGCTGGTGATCACGGCCTCCGGCGAGCGGCAGCTGCTGGCCGAGTTCGCGATCAGGCTCTGAGGGCCAGGGACGCGATTCGCCTCAGGAGCCGGCCAGGACCGGAAGGGCTTGCAGGTCGGGGGTGACCCACTGGGAGCGTGCCGGGAGGCTGGCGAGCAGTTCCGGTGAGTAGAAGTGGCTGAGCAAGCCGGAGTCGAGCAGCTGCGGGTTCCGGTCGAGGAACGCCTCGAAGGTGGCGGCGGGCCAGCGTTCCTGATGCACCGCGACGCACTGCACCCACGATCGGGTGATCGTCTGGTGGAACTTGGCGGGCTGCCCGTGTGCCTCGGCAACCTGCCGGATCGCGGCGGAAATGGAGTCGGCGGCCTGATCGGCGTCGTGCCGCGCGAGGTAGCGCCAGGCGAGCTCGACGTGCTCGCGGTGGCCGAAACCCGCGCTCCGGCCGAGGATGTCGTGCAGCACCCGCCGGTCTTCATCGTCCATCACCTCATTTTAGTTGCGGGGAGCGGAGTTGCCCTGTGGTTTTACCGGCCGGGTGCTCGGTGTCACCGGTCGACAGGTGCCATAGCCTGGTCATTCGATGAACGAGTCCAGCTTCCCCGCCTGGCTGGCCGAGCAGGCGGCCGATCGCGCCGAGCGAGGGCTCGCCCGGCAGCTCGCGCACGCCGACGAGCAGCGCCTCCTCGACCTGGCGGGCAACGACTACCTCGGCCTCGCCCGCGATTCCCGCGTCGTGGCCGGCGCGGTGGCGGCCGCCCGCCTGTACGGCGCCGGGGCCGGAGCCTCCCGGCTGGTGTCGGGCACGCTGTCGATCCACACCGAGCTCGAGCAGGCGATGGCCGCGTTCACCGGCTTCCCGGACGCCCTCGCGTTCTCCACCGGGTATCACGCCAATCTCTCCGTCGTCCAGGCGCTGGCCGACTCCGACACGCTGATCGTCTCTGACGCGCATATCCACGCCTCGATGATCGACGCCTGCCGCCTGGCCCGCGCGACCGTGACCGTGACCCCGCACAACGACGTCGCCGCCGTCGCCCGCGCGCTGGCAGGCCGCAGCCAGCGCCGGGCGCTGGTGCTGGTGGAAACGATCTACTCCGTCCTCGGCGACGCCGCGCCGCTGGCCGAGCTGGCCGAGGTGGTCGCGGCCCATGACGCGGTGCTGATCGCCGACGAGGCGCACGCGTTCGGCGTCGGCGGACCCGGCGGCCGAGGACTGCTCGCCGCCAACGGCCTGGCCGGCCGTCCCGACGTGGTGGCGACGGGCACGCTGTCGAAGTCGTTCGGCTCCCAGGGCGGCCTCGTGCTCGGCTCGGCTGCCGTCCGTGAGCACCTCGTCAACCGGGCCCGGCCCTTCATCTACGACACCGGGCTGGCGCCAGCCGCCGTCGGCGCCGCCCTGGCCGCGCTCCGGATCTTGACGGCCGCTCCGGAACTGGCCGATACGGTCCGCAGCAACGCCGCCTTCCTGGCCGACGCGGCCCGGGTCGCCTCGCCGGCCGGGGCGGTCCTGTCGGTGCCCATGCCCGGGCCGCGCGAGGCGCTGGCGGCCGTCGCCGCGGCCGCCGAACACGGGCTGCGGATCGGCTGTTTCCGGCCGCCGTCCACCCCCGACGGCGTCTCCCGGCTCCGGCTGACCGCCCACGCGCACCACACGAACGAGAACCTGGCGACGGCGGCCAAGGTCCTCCGTCTCGTCATACCGGGGTAGACGTACCGGTGGACGGCGTTCCCCAACGAAAGGCGGAAGCATGAAGGCTGTGCGGTTCGACCAGTACGGAGACGTCGATGTCCTGGCCTACGAGGACGCCGACACGCCCGTCCCGGGCGCGGGCCAGGTGCTGGTGAAGGTCGCCGCCACCTCGTTCAACCCGGCCGACGTCGCGTTCCGGGCCGGCTACCTCAGCGAGATCATCCCGCTCACGCTGCCGCACATCCCCGGCCTGGACCTGGCCGGCACCGTCGAGAGCGTCGGCCCGGGCGTGACCGGCTGGAAGACCGGCGACGCGGTGGTGGCGATTCTGCCGATGGCCGACGACGGGGCCGCCGCCGAGTACGTGCTGGCGCCCGCCGACCTGCTGGCGCTGGCGCCGACCACCGTCGACCTGGCCGACGCGGCCGCCCTGCCCGCGAGCGGCCTGACCGCCTGGCAGGCGCTGTTCGAGCACGCCGGCCTGACCGCGCGGCAGACGATCCTGGTCAACGGGGCCGGCGGGGGCGTCGGCGGCTACGCCGTGCAGCTCGCCCGCCGGGCCGGCGCGACCGTGACCGCCACCGCCAGCTCGCGCAGCGCCGACCGGCTCCGCGGCCACGGCGCCGACACGATCATCGACTACACCGTCACCCCGTCGCCGAGGCCGCCGACGGGCAGTTCGACGTCGTGCTCAACCTGGTCGCCAACTCGCCCGAGGACGCCGCCGCCCTGGTCGGCCTGGTCGCCGACGGCGGGATCTACGTCAGCGCCACCACCCCGGCGGCCGGCGATCCCGCCCGCGACGTGCGCACCGCCCAGATGGCGGTCCGCAGCGACGGCGCAGCTGGCCGAGCTCGTCGCCCTAGTCGACGGCAGCGGGCTGACGATCGACGTCGCCGCCCGACGGCCCCTCAGCGAGCTGGCGGAGGTTCACCGGCTGGCCGAGCGGGGCGCGCTGCCGGGCAAGATCGTCATCACCCCCTGAGCCCGCCGCCCCCGCCGCTAGGGAAGCGGGACCGGAGAGGCGGAGCCCCGCGTCCGTTCGGTAAAAAGATCTTTTTCATCTCGAACGGACCCGGCTGACTCTCCCGCCGCCCGCTCACCAGCACGGCCGGTCGGCCTGCCCGCGCTCAGCTCATGCCGCTGGGTCCGGCGCGGCCGGAGAGTAGGTCACCAGCGTCTGGTCGGGATTGTCGGCCACCTGCAGCACCACGTGCGAATAGCTGACCGGCCCGAGCCGGGGATGGCGCAGCTTCTTCGACCCGCTGCCGACGGCGATCACGTCGTGCCGCGGCCACCACTCGCGGACGTAGTCGCTGCCGCGCTGGAGCTCGCCGATGAGGGCCGTGAAGTCGCCGTCATGGCGGTGCCGGGCGGCGGCCAGCCGGAAGCGCCCCAGCATCGCCCGGGCCTCCTGCTCCCAGTCGACGTAGACCTGATGGGCCCGGTCGGTGGTGAACATCCAGCGCACCAGGTTCCGCTCTCCGGAGGGCAGCGATTCCCAGTCGTCGAACAGCTCGCGGGCGGCCGGATTGGCGGCCAGCACATCCCAGCGACGCCCCTTGACCATCGTCGGGAACGGGTCGAGGCGCTGCACGAGATCGACCACCCCCTGGTCGATCAGCTCGGCTGGCGCGGTTGCCAGCACGCTGCCCCTGGCTGCCTCGTCGCCGTAGGCGAGCACCTCCAGGTAGCGCTGCTCGGCGGCGGACATCCGCAGGGCGGACGCGAGGGCGTCGAGCACCTGCGCCGACGGCCGCACCGGGCGCCCTTGCTCCAGGAAGGTGTAGTAGGTGGTGGACAGGTTGGCCAGCAGCGCGACCTCCTCGCGCCGCAGGCCGGCGGTCCGGCGACGGCTGCCCGCCGGCAGCCCGACGTCGGCCGGGGCCAGCCGCTCACGGCGCGACCGCAGGAGCTGTCCCAGCGCCTCCGGGTCTCCAACCGCAGCCATGTGACTAAGGCTACCCATGCCAATACCAGTAAAAGCTCGCTCTGGTTACCAGTACCGCCGGCCGGCAGGCTGGTCCCATGACAGTCACCAACGAAGCGATCAAGCTCCCCGTCGCCGACGGCAGCACGATGCAGGCCTATCTCGCGCGCCCGGCCGGCGACCCCGCCCGGACCGGGGTGATCGTGGCCCATGAGCTCTTCGCCGTGAATCCCGATATCCGCAACGTCGCCGACGACCTGGCCGCGGCCGGCTACCTCACGATCGCCCCGGAGTTCTACCACCGCGACGCCCCGGCCGGCCGCTGGCTCGAACGCGACGCCGACGGTCGCAAGGAGGGGTTCGGCTACCTGAACCGCCTCGGACGCGAGCAGGCGGTGGACGACGCCGCGGCCTGCATCGGCTGGCTGACCGCGCAGCCGACGATCGAGCGCATCGCCATGATCGGCTTCAGCGCCGGCGGCCACCTGGCCTACCTGGCCGCCTGCCGGCTTGCGATCGACCAGGCGGCGGTCGTGTACGGCGGCTGGCTGCCCACCACGGATATCCCGATGAGCCAGCCGACGCCCACCCTGGAGCTCACGCCGGGGATCCGCGGCCGGATCCTCTACCTGGTCGGCGAGGACGACGCGCTCATCGACGGGGCGCAGCGCCGCCAGATCGGCGACGCCCTCCAGGCGGCCGGCGTCGAGCACGACATGGTCAGCTACCCCGGCGCTGAGCACGCGTTCTTCTGGCCCGGCACGCCCGCCTTCCATCAGGCCGCCCGCGACGACGCGTGGTCGCGCATGCTGGCGCTGCTGGCCGCCCCGGGCTCGGCGCCCCGCTAAAGGTCGCGCACCACGATGTCCAGGGTGACCGGCGCATCCGGGCCCCGGCCCGCGGGCCCCGGCTCCACCGTGTAGCCGAGAGCGCGCACCAAGTCGGTGAACTCGTCCGGCTTGCCCGGTCGCTGCCCCGATTCGAGCAGAGCGCGGGTCAGCCGCCCCTTCGTCGCCTTGTTGAAGTGCGAGACCACGGAACGCCCGACCACGCCGCCGGACTCCCGCTCGTGCAGCACCCGCACGCTGACCGCGTTGGCGCCGGCCGCCCACAGGCTGCCGTACGCCCCCGACCGCAGGTCCACCACCAGCTGGTCTCCGACATAGGCCGCCAACGGCGCGCGCAGCGCCTTGCGCCAGACCGCTGAGACCGGGCCGACGGCCGGCAGCTTCGCACCCGGTGAGCAGCGGTAGTGCGGGATCCGGTCACCCGGCCTCAGCACCCCCCACAGTCCCGAGAAGATCAGCACGTGATCGGTCGGTACGCCCCGGCCGTGCAGTGCGGGCAGGTCGAGCGCGTCGTACAGCACGCCGGTGTACACCTCGGCCCCCGCCGCGGCGGGCGCCGAGAGCAGCTCCCGGTTATGGGCCAGCTCGACCGACTGGCTCCCGCTCAGGCCCAGCGCGCCCAGCGCGGTCGCCGGCCGGCCGCGGCTGAGGCGGACCAGCGCCTTGAGCAGCCTGGCCCTGGTCGGCGCGAGTTCGGGCAACGCCAGGGAACCAAGCTCGACCGGCTCCGCATCAGCCGGGAAAGCCTTGGTCTCAGAAGGCGGGACAAAGATAAGCACCGTGGTCAGTTCCGTGATGAGTCGCTGAGATCGCGGCCATACATTAGCCGGAAACCACTGGCCGGCCGAATTCCACTCCACCGACATCACGGCACACCGACGCATCCATCGTGCCGATGCAGGAGTACTCTTTGTCCAACTTTTTCATGGAGGAAACACGTTGCATAGTGGGCATCCGGATAGGGAGCACGGATCGCCCCGGACCCTCCGCCGGCTCATCGTGGTAGTGGCGGTGATCGTCCTCCTGGCCGCGGGCTGGCCGCTGGTCAGCCTGGCCGTGTCCGATGACCAGCCGGTCGCCGCGGGCCAGCCGCTGACCATCGGGCCGGACAGCGCCCAGTCGGCCACGTTCACTCCCGGGCGGAGCTGGGTGGTCCGCAGCGCCGAGACCGATTCGATTCTGCGCTGGAGCCTGAGCGACGGACCGGTGGACGTGTCGGTGATCTTCGTGACGCTGGTAAGCCCGTCTCAGGTCGGCCGCCTGTGGCCCGGCCTGCAGAGGATCCTGCAGGTGGACGACGCGTCCGCCCGGCTGGGCGAGCCCGCGAGCCTCACCAGCGCAGCCGGCCGGGGGCTGATCGGCACGCTCGCCGCGAACGGCTGGGCGGGGCAAGCCGCCGTCTTCGCCGGCCCCGCTGCGGACTTCGCCATCGAGATCATCAGCGTCGCCCCGGTGCAGGACCGCGACGCCGCCCGGGCGGCGGCAGCGCTGGTGACCGGGTCACTGCGGTTCCCGGCGGCAGCCAAGTGACCGCCGCCAGCGCACCCGCGCAGCTCACGGCAACGGCTAAGGCCAACCGGGGGGTCCGGTCGGTGCGGATCACCGCGGTGGTGCTCTGCGTCATCGGAGCCGGGCTCCTGGCCTGGGCGTTTCACCGCGTGGCGGCGGTCTTCCCGGCGGCCACGGTGCTGGCGGCGGTGGTGCAGTTGCCGCTGCTGTTCTTCGGCTGGTGGCTGCTGCGGCTGGCCCGGCCGCTGAGCCCCCCGGCTCGGACGTGGTCGGCCGCGGCAGTGATCTGGGGGGCGACAGCGGCGACCGGCTACGCGCTGTCCGCCAACCAGGGCCTGACCGGCCTGTGGGCGAAGGCGACAGGCGTCGCCTTCGCGTCCAACTGGTCGGCGGCACTGACCGCGCCGGTCAACGAGGAGCTGCTGAAGGTAGCCGGGGTCGTGCTGATCGTGCTGGCGGCACCGCGCGTTATCCGCGGGCCGGTGGACGGCATGATCTACGGCGCGCTGGCCGGACTGGGATTCCAGGTCATGGAGAACTTCACCTACGGGCTGAACAACATCCCGCTGACCGGCGCGACCGACCCGGGCGTGGCGGTCGTGATCTCCACCGTTGTTCGAGTCGGGCTGACCTCACTCGGATCACACTGGACGATGACGGCCGTGGCCGGGGTCGGCGTCGGCTACCTGGCCGCCCGCGGGCTGCGCGGCGGCGCGCTGCGCGCCGCCGCCTGCCTCGCCGCCGCCATGGCCATGCACCTGCTGTTCGACGCGCCCGGACCCAGCCTGGCGATCCTGCTCAAGGTGCTGGTCAACTTCGTTGCCGTGCTGGCTTTCTATCTGTTGCTGCGGCGCGGCTACCGTGCCCGAGCTCGCGCTGCGCTAGCGAGGCAGGTTGCCGCCGGCGAGGTCCCTGGCGTGGAAGCGCCCGCCCTGCTCACCCGGCGCAGACGGCGCCGACGGCAACGCCAGATCCCCATCGGGCCCGTTCGGGAGGAGTTCGTCTCCCGCCAGCTGGCCGCGCTGGCCGGCGTCGAGCGGGAAGCAGCGTACTGACGGCAGCTCGAACTGCCACCGCACGTCACGCTACAGCTGGCAGTTCGCGCACCAGAACCGCAGGCGCTCCTCGCCTGCGGGCCCCTGCTCGCCCTTCTTTATCCGCGTCCCGCAGCGGCGGCAGGGCTTGCCCGCGCGCCCGTAGACCCAGTGCTCCGCTCCTCGCCTGGTGTCGCCGGTGGTCACGTGGCCGGGCCGCGCCTTGTTGGCGTCGAGCAGCCGGCGGGCGAGGTCGACCAGGGCGGGCAGGTCCTCGATCGAGCCGACCGGCCGCCAGGGCTCGATGCCGCGCAGGAACAGCAGCTCGGCGGCGTAGACGTTGCCGATCCCGGCCAGGTTTCGCTGGTCGAGCAGCGCCTCGCCGATCGTCTTGTCAGGGTCGCGGGCGAGCAGGCGGACGGCCAGCGCCGGGTCCCAGTCGGGGCCGAGCAGGTCGGGGCCGAGACGCCCGATCACCGTGTCTTCGTTGGCGGTGGGCAGCACCTCGGTCACCGCGAGGAGGTAGCCCGCCGCCTCCCACTGGGCGTTGGCGAGCAGCAGCCGCAGCTTGAAGCTCTCCACCGGACGGACGCCGGGGCGGACGGCGCGGACCCGCCAGAAGCCGTCCATCTTCAGGTGGGTGTGCACGGTCAGGCCGTCCCCGGTGCGGATCAGCAGGTGCTTGCCCCGCGCGACGACCTCGGTCACCAGCTGCTCGCTCAGGTCGACGGTGGCGAACTTGGGGACGCGGAAGTCGCTGCGGGTCAGCAGCTGCCCGGCCAGCGCCTCATGCAGGCGGCGGGCGGTGGACCACACGACATCACCTTCGGGCATGAGTCAAGGATGCCCTGCGCCGCGATCCGTTCGTGCCATGGACCGCCGTTGTCGGCGCGGGTTCATTCGCCGGTCTGAGCGCCGGCCAGCTCGCAGACGATGTCCAGGTGGCCGACGTGGCGGGCGTACTCCTGGACGAGGTGGAACAGGACCCGTTCAAGCGTCGCGGGCGGCTGGCCGGACCAGCGCTCGCCCGGCTGGCCGACCTCGTCCAGGTCGTGGCCCTCGATGACCGCGGTGCTCCGCTCCGCCTGGGCGGTCAGCGCGGCCAGCAGGCCGTCGAGGGTCTCGTCGGGCGCGACGTACCAGCGGTCGGCGCGCTGGTCGCCCCACGGGTCGGCCACCGGGCGGCCCTCGAACCCCCACTCCAGCCACCGCCGCTCCACGTAGGTCAGGTGCTTGACCAGCTCGAGCGGCGTCCACCCGGACGGCAGGCGGCTGCGGCGGAGCTCGGCGGCTGGCAGCTCCCGGGCCTTGGCCGCCAGCCGGTCGCGGAAGAATGAGAGGTAGCGGGTGAACACCTCGCTGCGGGATCCGGCCGGGTCGGTCGGCGACGGGAACGGGACGCTCATGGGGTTCAGGCTAGCGGCCGCCCGCTATACGGTCGCCACCAGCAGGTCCTCGCCGGTCGACATCCGCAGCCCGTCCGGCCGCCCGGCGAAGTAGCGGGCGTTGAGCTCCGCCGCCGGCACGTGCCGCGCGCCCGCGAAGCCGGCCTCGCGGGCCAGCGCGAGCATCTCGTCGGGGGAGAAGTAGCTGATGAACGGGGTGCCTGAGGCCTGCGCCCCGCTCGCCGCCATCGCCAGTCCGGGCCGGTCCTGCTCGTCGAGCAGTTCCGAGGGGAGCAGGAAGGTCATCGCGACCGTCGACCCCGGTGCGAGCGCGGCCAGCCGGCCAAGAGTCGCCGCGTTGGCGTCTTTGCTGAGGTACATGCTGACGCCGGTCGAGGCCACCACCGCGGGCGCGGCGGGGGAGAATCCGGCCTCGGCCAGCAGGTCCCACCAGGACGCGCCCGCCTCGAAGTCAACCGGGACCAGGCGCAGCCAGGCCGGGACGCCGTAGCCGAGGTCGGTCAGCCGCTGCCGCTTCCAGGCCTGCGGCGCGGGCTGGTCGATCTCGAACACCAGCAGCCGCCCGGCGTACTCCGGCCGGCGCTCGACGAAGGTGTCCAGCCCCGCGCCGAGCAGCACGTACTGGCCGACGCCGGAGTCGGCGGCGGCGGTCACCAGGTCCTCGATGAACCGGGCGCGGGCCACGATCGCCGCCCGGAAGCCGCGGGTGAACACAGGGTCCATGTCCGGCCGCTCCCGCCAGCCGTCGGCCGGGCCCGCCAGCCGCAGCCCCACCGCGTCCGCCAGCACCGGCGGCTCGGCGTCGACCTCGAGGTGCAGCGCCCGCCATAGCGCCACCCGCACCGCCGTCTGGTCCGGCTCGGGAAGTATCTGCTTGTCAGCCACGGGGACAACTTACCGGTCGGCGGCCACCGCGAGCTGGAAGGATTGCTCTCGTGGAATTCCTGATGGAGCGCATGACCCGGCAGGGCCTGGCCGTCCGGCCCGCCGCCGACGCGGCCGGGGTGGCCGCGGCCGCGGTCGGCCTGCAGGCGCAGGACATCGGCGCGGCCAGGCTCGGCGTCCGCGCCCGGTCGACCGCCGTCAACGAGGCCGCCGTGGTCAACGCGATCCAGCACGAGCGGAGCGTGGTCAGGACCTGGCTGATGCGGTCGACCGTGCACCTGGTCGCGGCCGACGACCTGCGGTGGATGGCGGCGCTCTACGGCCCGGTGATGGAACGGAACCACCAGACCCGGTGGCGGAACCTGGGCATCACCGAACCGATGGTCGACACCGCCCTGACCCATGCCCGCGAGCTGCTCGACGGCCGCGGCCTGACCCGGCACGAGCTTGCCGACGAGCTCACGGCGCGCGGTCTTCAGCTCGGCGAGGACGGGCAGGTCCCCACCCACGTGCTCGCTGCGCTGACCGCCCGCGGCCTCACCTGCCGGGGCGCTGACCGGGGCCGCGACGCCACCTTCGTCCTCATCGACGACTGGGTCCCGCCTGCCGCGCCACCGGCCGACCCGCTCGGCGAGCTGGCCCGCCGGTACTTCCGTGCGTTCGGGCCGGCCACCGCGGCCGACTTCACCACCTGGTCGGGCCTACCGTCGGGGGCGGCGATCGCCGCGATCCGCGACGAGCTGACCGAGGTCGAATTCGACGGCCGGCGCGGCTGGACGCTCGGCCCGGTGGAGCCGGCGCCGGCCTTCCGGCTGCTGCCGATGTTCGACAACTACCTGCTCGGCTACCGGGACCGGACGGCGATCCTCGACCCGAGGCTGCACCCCCAGGTGTACGTCGGCGGCATCATCAAGGCCACGGTCGTGTGCGACGGCCGGGTGATCGGCATCTGGCGGCTGGACCGCGCGACCCGCAAGGCCGCCGTCCGGGTCACCCCGTTCGCGTCGTTCACCCGCCGCCACCTCGACGAGCTCGACCGCGAGCGGGCCGACATCGAGCGCTACCTCGGCCGTCCGGTCGCGCTGGCCGTCGAGGAATGACGCGAGTGGCCTCAATGGGAAAATTCATCCCAACCTGGTCTGGGGCTGCGGCGTCTTAAGGGACATCAGAGCATCGCCTACAGGGTTGCAATAGGGAGATCTTGTGAAGAACGCATTGCTGGTCGTACCGCTTCTCAGCGCGGGGCTCCTTGCGGCCGGCTGCGCCGCGTCGTCGACGTCGAGCACGCCCGGCGCTTCGACCGGGGCCGCTGGCGGGAGCTCATCGAGCGCGCCCGCCAGCGCGGGCTCGGGCGCGTCAAGCACCGGGGCAAGCGGCAGCGCGACCACCGGGGCGAGCGCCAGCGCGAGCTCCGGCTCGGGGTCCACCACGGTCTCCGCCGGCGCCCCCGCCTGCACGTCCGCTGACCTGACCGCCAGCCTCGGCGGCGGCGCGGGCGCGGGCATGTCCCAGAACCACACCGGCCTCCAGCTGCGCAACACCGGGTCGTCGGCCTGCACGCTCTACGGTTACCCGGGTGTCTCCTGGGTCAGGGGCGCGGCGGGCACCCAGACCGGCGCCGCCGCCGTCCGCCAGGCCGACCCCAACGGCACCGAGAAGGTCGTCACGCTGGCCCCGGGCGCGCTGGCCTCGGCCCCGCTCGACATCGTCGACGCCGCCGTCATCCCGCCCTCGGAGTGCAAGCCGGTCGCGGTCCGCGGGCTCCGTATCTACCCGCCCGGCCAGAAGGCGGCGCTGTTCCTCTCGCTGCCCACCGCCGCCGGCGGCTACGGCGAGTGCTCGCTGGCCACGAAGTCGCCGACGCTGATGATCGGCTACCTGGAGGCGGGCGCCCAGCCGGGCGGCGGCAGCCAGGGCTAGCGTCGGTCATAGACCCGGTTGCGGTTCACCCGATAAGCTGCGCCAAAAATCTGTGCCCGCCCGTTCCTGTTCGGCGGGAACGGGCGGGATTGGACGGTGGGGCGGGCCGTGATTGAGCTATCGACCGGGGACGCAGACGATCTCGACGCGCTGTACGCGGAGCTGCGAGGCAATCGCGGGATAACTGTGCGGGCGGTGCCCGCGCCGCTGGAGCCAGGCGATCAGGGGTCGGCCATGGATTTCCTGGTCGTCGCCTGCTCCAGCGGGGGCGCGATCACCGTGCTGATCCAGATCCTGAAGGACTTCACCAAGGCGCGAAGCTCGCGATTCAGCCTTCGGGTGCGCAACGGGGACAGGGAAATCGAGATCAAGGCCGAGAACATCGACGAGGCGTTCCTCCGCAAGATGCTCGATGAACTCTGACCTATCTCGCTCGCGGGCCATCCTGATCGGCAACTCCACCTACCGTGACCCGCAGATCCCCGATCTGCCCGGTGCCGCTGCCTGCGTTCAGGCGATGGCCGAGCTGCTCAGCAGCGATCTGTGCGGCTGGCCGCGCGAGCGGATCGTCACCTTCCTGGACGTCAGCGCCCCGCACGTGCTGGCCGAGGGCATCGTCGACGCGATCGCGGACGTCGAGGACACGCTGCTGGTCTACTACGTCGGTCACGGAATGCGCACCACCGGAAGCCAGCTCGCGCTGCCCGTCGGCGACACGACGGCCAGGCCGGAGACGCTGCCCTACACCTCGCTGCTGTACGAGCATCTGGCCGGCATCATCCAGGACTGCCCGGCCGCCACCAAGCTCATCATCCTCGACTGCTGCCACGCCGAGTTGGCGGGCCGGGCCACCAGCCTGCTGCGGTCCGGCAGCAGCCGCCCGGACCTCGGCCCGGCCAACGGCGTGTACTTCATCGGGGCCAGCGCCCACGACAGCAAGGCGCGGGCGCCGCTTGACGGCGGCGTCACCTATTTCACGCGCGCCTTCGTCAACGTCGTCCGGTCCGGCCTCCCGGACCAGCCCCGTGAGCTCCCCATCGAGCAGATTTTCCGCGCGCTGCGGGAGCAGCTGCGCGACGCCGGCCTGCCCGAGCCGGTGCAGAGCAAGATCCGCGACGCCGGCGATTACCTGTTCGCCCGCAACGCCGCTCCGTCGCTCGGCAATGTCTGGCCGCCGGGTACGGAGCGGAGCTTCCAGGGCCGGGGATCGCGGCTGGCGGTCGGCGCGTCCTGCCTTGTCTTCCTCATCGCCCTGTCGTCGATCTTCACCGGATCGTGGTCGTCACTGGGCCGGTCGCCCGCGTACTGGGCGCTGATGATCCCGTTCACGCTCGCCGCCGGGTGGGCGGTGACGACCAACGTCCGGCTGGTATCGCGGCCACCCACGCTGCGGATAACGCCCCAGCTGATCGAGCTCTCGTACGGCCGGCATCGAGTCCGGTGCGACTGGGCGGAGCTCGGCCGGGTCACCGTCCGCGCGCTGCCGCAGGCGTCCCCGCCGACGCTCGCGATCTTCGTGTACCCGCGCCCCGGGGTGCGGGTCGGCCGGGGCGGCGCATTCGGCCCGCCCCGGCCGTACAAGAAGAGCGGCTGGGTCGTGTTCTGCCAGCTGCTGCTGGTCGGCGCGGGGCGGGCCGAGGCCGAGGCGGCGCTGGCCCAGTTCGGCGGCCAGACCTGGGATCCCGCCGCCGACCCGGCGGTGCGGCCGGGACTGCCGGTCGGCCGCCCCTGACTCAGCCGAGGCGGATGCCGGCCAGCTGGGTGCTCTGGGCCACCAGCCGGCCGGCCGAGTCCCAGACGAAGCACGACTCGTCGACTCGCCCGCCGTCGATGAGCTGCGCCCGGTGCAGCACGCGGATCGGTCCCGGCGCCGGGAGGGCGCGCACGTAGACGGTCAGCTCCAACGTCGGCACCCAGCCGGAAAACTCGATATCGAAGGTGGCGGGCGGGAACGCGTCGACCGCGAACACCAGCGAGGTCGGGTCGAACGCCTCCGCGTCGGGAAGGGCGAGCCATCCCCGCAGCTCGCCCCGTCCGCTCGGGCGGCCGGCCGCGAATCCGGCCGAGTCGGGGTCGAGGCGCACCTCGATCTGCTCCATGATCGCCACCCGGTTGCCGTTGGGCAGACGCGGGACCAGGCGGGGGCAATCGGCATAGCAGGAGTGGCTGATAGCGGGCAGTCCTTGATCCCAATAGGGGGTCGTGTCCTTCTCGAGCTGTGACGCCGTGATGAGCGTCTCGACGCAGGGCCGGCCGTCTTGCTCCATGCGGGCGCGGATCTGGCTGGCCGAACGGCCGGCCCGCAGGACCTCCGTCTCGATCAGCACGGGTCCGGGCTCGGGGGAGTGCAGGTAGTGGGCGCTGGCGGCGCTGACGTGGTCGTGCGCCGTCATCGACGTGGCCGCCCGGGCCAGCATCGACAGCAGGTACCCGCCATTGGGCTTGGCCCCGATACCCCACTCGGGGTCAACCAGGGCGGAGAACAGACCGTGCTCGCGCTCCGTCACGGCGGTGACCGCCGAGAAGCTCCTGGGTTCCATCGGCAGCCCTACGGGGCGACGGGGAGAGGAGCGGGCCCGCGGCTGGCGCCGGGCCCGGGGAGCACCTGCCGCGAGCCCCAGACGATGGCTTCGCCGCAATGCGAGCAGGTGGGAACGACCTCGCTGACGTGACCGCAGGAGTCGTGCGAGAGCACGACCGGGGCGCCGTCGGGGGCTTCCCACTTGTCTCCCCACTGGCGCATGGCGGTGAGGACGAGCCACAGGTCCTGGCCCTTGTCGGTGAGGGTGTAGTCGTAGCGGACCGGGTTCTCCTGATACGGGTGGCGTTCGAGGACGCCATGCTCAACCAGATTATCCAGCCGGTCGGTGAGGATGTTCCTGGAGATTCCGAGGCGCTCGTGGAAGCGATCGAATCGGGTGACCCCCAAGAAGGCGTCCCTGATGATGAGCATCGTCCACCATTCTCCGACCACCTCGAGGGTCTGGGCGACCGAGCAGTTGATCCCCTGGAAGCTTGTCCTGCGCATGCCCTCACCCTACCAGGTTCAGTTGCGTTATAGAACTGAGTCTGTGTAGAGTCAGTTGCATGATCGAACCCAAGGCCGCCTTCACCCGTCACCAGCGGGCCACGCTGATCGTCACCTGCGTCGGCACGTTCATGACCCTGCTTGACAGCAGGGTAAGAGTTGTAACACCGGCT
>Ga0208220_1000091_pt1 | contig 32923 bp, 26 predicted proteins | sample NGESurdeep092012_9_FD_184484 | JGI IMG/M metagenome (GOLD analysis project Ga0208220, IMG submission 184484) | Arctic peat soil microbial communities from Barrow, Alaska - NGEE Surface sample F53-1 deep-092012 (SPAdes) | ecosystem: Environmental > Terrestrial > Soil > Wetlands > Peat ...
AAATCGTAAATCATCAATCGTAAATGGAAAGTGGCGCGCCCGGCGCGATTCGAACGCACGACCGTCCGCTTAGAAGGCGGATGCTCTATCCAACTGAGCTACGGGCGCGGCCAGCAAGACATTAGTCGGCGCGGCGCGCGGGCGCAAGCGCGGTTGTGCGGCGGATTCAGTTTGGTTGAAATTCCCGGCGGCTTCCGGCAAGCTGGTTTTGTGAAACCGACAAAATTTCTCCTGCTGCTGCTGACGGCAACTTTGCTGACCGGTTGCAAGAAAACTGAAACCGCCGCCACGCCGCCGGAAATCTGGCAGCCCACGCAGGCTCAACCGAAACTGCCGACGATGAAAATTTATCTCGGCGCGGAAACGCTCGACGCCGAACTCGCGCTGACGGAAAAACAGGAGATGACGGGCATGATGTTCCGCTCGAACATCCAGGACGCGGACTCGATGCTTTTTGTTTTGCCGGTTCCGCAGCGCGCGTCGTTCTGGATGAAGAATTGTCCTGAATCCATTTCCGCCGCCTACATTTCACCCGACGGCATGATTCAGGAAATTCATCATCTCGAAAAGAACGACACGAACGCGGTTCTGGCCGCGAGCGACAACATCCAGTTCGTTCTGGAAACCAGCGACGGCTGGTTCGCGCGGCACAACGTCGGCGTTGGCATCGTCATCCGCACGGAACGCGGTTCGCTGGCGAATACATTTTTGCGGAGATAATTTTCCGCGTCGCCGGACAGATTAAACCAGATTTACGGCCTTGCCGGTTTTCGCGGCTTCGTAAATCGCCATCATGATTTTGAGGTCGCGCAATCCTTCCTCGCCGGGAACTTTCGTGGGCAGGTTGTTCAAAATACATTGCGCGAAGTCGTCCATTTCCGTCGCGAACTGGTCCATGGGCGGGAACACCGGCCATGCACCTTTGCTGCGCCGGCCTTGAATGCCGCCGTAACCATAGGCCGGAGCCAGTTCAAACCATCCATTGTCTGCAAACGCCCGCAGCCGGTCGAACCCGTTGAAGTTGTAAGTGGTGTTGCAACTGGCGATGACACCGCTGGGAAACTTTAATTCCCAAGCAATAGATTCCTCGATGTCCTTGAACTTCACCGGGTCGTTGTTGGTCTGCACCGCCGAGACGAGAGCCGGCTCTTCGCCGCTGACGTAACGCGCGGCTTGCAGCGCGTAAATGCCCACGTCCATCAATGGCCCGCCGCCGGACAACGCGCGGTTCAGCCGCCATTGGGTCGGGTCGCCAATCCGAAAACCATATTCCGCCTGGATCAAATTAAGATTGCCGAAAACTTTTTCGCGCGCGAGGCGGACACATTCGAGATTGTTCGGCTCAAAATGCAGACGGTAGCCGACGGCCAGCAGCCGGTTCGCCGCCTTGCACGCGTCAATCATCTGCTGGCATTTTTCCGGCGACACTTCCATCGGCTTTTCGCACAGCACATGCTTGCCCGCCTTGGCCGCCTTGATGGTGTGGTCAGCATGCAGACCGTTCGGCGTGACGACATAAACCACGTCAATGTCCGGGTTGTCCGCCATTTGTTCCATCGTGTCGTAATTGTAAATGTTCTTGTCGGGAATGTTGTATTGCGCCTTCCATCGTGTGGCCTTGGCGGGATGGCCGGTGATGAGGCCGGTCAGCTTGCAAAATTTTGTCTTTTGCAGCGCGGGCGCGATCTGGTGCGTGCTCAAACTGCCAAGGCCGGCGAGCGCAAAACCGATTTTGCGTTCCGGCGCGGCGGTTTGCGCGCGCAAGTTCAAAGCGCCGGCAAACGGCAGGCTGGCGGCGGCCAAAGCGGAGGTCTTGAGAAAACTGCGGCGTGTCTGGAATGGGATATTCATGCTTAAAATTAGTTGAAATTACACCCGAAGCGCAACTCGGAAAATGCTCGCCCCCTCACCTGTTCACGAACTAAAATGCTTGCGATGACGCAAACTCAATCCGAAAAACTTTTCGCCGAAGCGCTGAAATACATTCCCGGCGGTGTCAATTCGCCCGTGCGCGCGTTCCGCGCCGTCGGCGGCAATCCGTTTTTCGTGAACAAGGCCAAAGGCGCTCGCGTCTGGGATGTTGACGGAAACGAATTGATTGATTACGTCGGCACCTGGGGCCCGGCGATCCTCGGCCACGCGTATCCGAAAATCATTTCCGCAGTCAAGGCCGCCGCCGAACACGGCACGAGCTTCGGAATTCCAAATCCGTTCGAGGTGAAAATGGCGAAATTGATTTGCGAACTGGTTCCGGGCATCCAGAAAGTTCGCATGACGAATTCCGGCACGGAGGCGTGCATGAGCGCGATCCGGCTGGCGCGCGGGTTCACGAAGCGCGACAAGATCATCAAGTTCGACGGCTGCTATCACGGCCATGTGGATTCGCTGCTGGTCAAGGCCGGTTCCGGCGCGCTGACGTTTGGAAATCCCGACAGCGCGGGAATTCCGGCGGCATTCACGCAGCACACGATTGTCGCGCCGTTCAACGATTCTGAAGCGGTGAAAAATATTTTTGCAGCGAACAAAAATCAAATCGCCGGGATCATCGTCGAGCCGGTGCCGGGCAACGCCGGTTTGTATCTGCCGAAGCCGGGCTATCTGGAATTTCTCCGCGAAATCACGAAGAAGAACGGCGCGCTTTTAATTTTCGACGAAGTGATGACAGGATTTCGTCTGGCGAAAGGCGGCGCGCAGGAGCGATTTGGCATTACGCCGGATTTGACGTGCCTCGGCAAAATCATTGGCGGTGGATTGCCGGTGGGCGCGTTTGGCGGGCGCACAGAAATCATGGATTTGCTCGCGCCGCTCGGCCCGGTTTATCAGGCGGGAACTTTGAGCGGCAATCCTCTGGCGATGGCGGCCGGCATCGCGAACCTCGAAGAATTAAGTAGCAGCCGACGTGAGTCGGCTCATTCTAAAAAAATTGGTCAGAGCAGACTTACGTCTGCTGCTATAAAAAAAACCGACGCTTATGCGCTGCTCGAAAAACTTGGCGCGCAACTCACAACCGAGATGCGCGCCGCGGCGAAGTCGGCGAACATTCCGGTGCAGTTCAATTCCTGCGGTTCGATGTTCTGCGCGTATTTCACAGACGCGCCGGTTCACAATCTGGCCGACGCGATGAAAAGCGACCGCGCGCGGTTCGCGAAATTTTTTCACGAGATGCTGGACGCAGGGATTTATCTCGCGCCGTCGCAGTTCGAGGCCGGCTTCATTTCCACCGCGCACACGGCGGCGGACATCGGGCAGACGGTCAAGGCGGCGGCAAAAGTTTTACGCGGGCTGTAACTTTCTTCCGTGCTTTCATGTCGTTTTTTTATTTTCCGGCGCAAGATTCTAATTGAGCAAAATCCCGTGCGCGCATAACTTGTCCTCGCGCGCGTGTAGCTCAATTGGATAGAGCGTCAGCCTCCGAAGCTGAAGGTTGTGGGTTCGACTCCCGCCACGCGCACCAGCCTTCGCTCGGAGCTACGGCTCGGCAAGCCGGTTTAATTTTTCACCTTTTCGACGACGAGCATTTTGATTGGCGCGCGGCAATTGTTTTATTTCAAACCTGTGCTTGCTGCGGCAACGGGATCAATTTTCTTAAGCGCGTCCAGAATTTCTTGCTGCTCATAGCTGGATGTATTTTGAACGGCCTTCAATAGTGCTGGCACTGCGCGTTTAGCTTTTTCTCCACAAAGCGACAATGCCGTAGCCGTTGTGGAACGAAAATTTATATCTTTGCTAACACCGATGCCTTCAATGTTTTCAATTAGGACAGGCATCAGCGAATCAATCTGTGTTGTATTGTCAGGTTCAATTTGCACCAATGCGATTGCCGCAGTGCCGCGAACTTCTGCGCGGCGATCATGAAGTGCGACCAGCAAAGACGGAATAGCCGATGTCGCCCGTGTTCCAAATTTACCCAACGCAAGACAGACACTCCATCGAGTCTGAAAATCTGTGTCGTCGAGGCTCTCAATCAAAGCGGGAATGACAGTTGTTTCATCTTCGCCGATTTCGCCCAGTGATCTTGCAGCCAACCCGCGCACGAAGGGAGAGTTGTCTTTGAGGCAAACAATCAATGCAGGTATCGCGCCAGATTTTTGAAGGCCATTCTTTCCAGAAAAAAGCGTCATGTTGCCGAGGGACACAACCGCTTCAGTTCGCACTTCTGCGTTTTCATTTGTGAGCGTCTCAATTAACGGGGCAATCGCGTCAGATCCAATGTCATCGAAAGCAGATCCAACATATCCGTTCGCATATCCACTATCGAGTAACTTCATCAAAGCTGGAATGGCGGGTTTGGCATCGGAACCAAGTATTTGACAAGCTAGGACGGCACTATGGTGCAATGGATTTTTTAATTGCAACAAACTGATAATTACCGGCAGGCCATTTTTTCCGATGTGACGAACCGCATCGGTGGCTTCATCGTTTGCCGGACCAGGATGTTGGTCATCCAAATTTTTCAACCATTCTTGTAACGATCTGCCTTTATAATAGCCCGACCTGTTGTTAATTTCTTTTATTGTAACCGTTGTTGTTCCGACTGCCAAAATTGCGGCCACACCAACAACAACTGCCATTTTCATTTTTGTCCACGCCATAATTTTCAATGCTCCTTTGATGAGGGTTAAAGTTGAAGCGCTCACCGCCGCGCCTTTTGCCGCCGCCGTGACCGTCGCCGCCAGACCAACCGGCGCGGCTTGGACGGAATTTTCCGAGACCGCGCCCGCAATTGCCGCCGCCGTGAGCGTCACGCCGCGCTTTGCAAAATATTTCCGCAGTTTTTCCACCGCGCGCGTCACGCGCTTCTGCGCCGCCGGTTCGTCCACGCGCAGCGCCGCCGCCATTTCGCGCGCGGATTTGTTTTCAAAATAGCGGAGCAGAATCGCGTTGCGGTCGCGCCCGCCGAGCTTGGAAATGGCGTCGTCGAGCAGCGGCGCGATCTGCGTCCACGTTTCCGTCTCGTTCAAAGCTGATTGCATAAATGCCTCCTGTTCGCGGTTCCGGCGGCGGATTTCCGTCCGCAGAAAATTTGCCGCCGTCAGCCGCGCGGTCTGGTGCAGCCAGCCGGTCAAAATGGTCTTGCTTGATAAACTTTTCGCCTTGCGCGCGAGGATGATGAAGACGGCCTGCGTGATTTCTTCCGCTGAATGTGAATTGCCAACTTGCCGCAACGCGGTGGAATAAACGAGGTGAACGTGCCGTGCGGCGAGCGCGGCGAACGCGGCCTCGGAATTTTCCACGGCGAATTGGCGCAGCAGTTCGATGTCGTCCGTTCCGGTCATTCACTAATAAATGTCCGCCGGGGCGGATTTGGGACAGATTATTTTTCAGTTTTGAAAATTACAACCGGTGGGGCGAGCGTCCTCGCGAGCCGAAAATGAAAAGTTCCGAGCTGACGATGGCTCGCGGGGACGCTCGCCCCACCTCATTTGGTGTTTGACTGTCATTTGGGAAAGGAGCAAAAAGGCGCAAGCCTTGAACACAAAAAGCTGGTTTCTTCGGTTGCTGGTCGTGGCGTTCCTCGCCAGCGTGATCCTGCTTTTTCTGGCGAACAGCCAGAAAAACGCGGCGCTCACCGCCCTCAACGAGTCGAAACAGCGGGCGGACGGTTTGCAAACGCAAGTTGACCAGCTCAAAAGTTCCATTGCCGCCGCGCAGGGCGCGGAGCTTTCCAGGCTGCGCGCGGACAACCTGGATTTGCCGCGGCTGCGCAACGAAGTCACGCTGATGCAGGCGACGAACGTGCAATTGCGGGCGGCGAACCAGAAATTGACGCAGCAGTTGCAGGTCATCCTCACCACCGCGCAGGACCAGCAGGCACAATTGGAAAAGCTGGCGGTGGAAAACCAGCAGGCACGCGCGGCGGTGAAGCAGGCTGGCGCGGCGATCCAGCAGGCGGACGCGGAAGCCGCCCGCAACCAGTGCATCAACAATCTCCGCCAGATTGACGCGGCGAAAAACCAGTGGGCTTTGGAAAACAACAAGTCCGCCGACGCCGTTCCGACCGCGCAGGATTTGCTGCCCTATTTTCCGAACAACATCTTTCCGGTCTGTCCTTCCGGCGGCACTTATACGATTGGCTCGGTTGGCGTTCTTCCGACGTGTTCAATTCCCGGCCACGCGCTGCCGCCGTTGCCGTGACAATCGCGTTACGCGTGATTTTCATTCTTGGCTTTCGCAATTTTCCGGCTAGACTCTTCGCTCCATGATTGAAACTGACATCGAACTTTTGAAGGGCATCGCAAACCAACTGCGGATTCACTCCATCGAAGCCACGACTGCGGCGGGCAGCGGCCATCCGACTTCCTGCTGCTCGGCGGCGGACATTGTGGCCACGCTGTTTTTCAGCCAGATGCGCTACGACGCGAAAAATCCACGCTATTACAACAACGACCGTTTCATTTTGTCGAAAGGCCATGCCGCGCCGCTGCTTTACGCCGCGTGGGCGGAAAACGGCTTCATTCCAATTCCCGAACTGCTGACGCTCCGCCAGTTCACCAGCGAACTCGAAGGCCATCCCACGCCGCGCCTCGCGTTCGCCGACGTGGCGACGGGTTCGCTCGGCCAGGGTTTGGGTGTCGGTGTCGGCATGGCGCGCGCCGCGCGGCTGGATAATCTGGATTACAACACTTACGTCCTGCTCGGTGACGGCGAGATCGCCGAGGGCGCGGTTTGGGAAGCGGCGTCGCTCGCTGGATATTACAAGCTGAACAATTTGGTCGCCATCGTGGACGCGAATCGTCTCGGCCAGAGCGAGGCGACGGCGTTCGGCCACGACATCGGCATTTATGCGAAACGGTTTGACGCATTCGGCTGGCGCGTTGAAACGATTGACGGCCACGACATCGAAGAAATTGCCGAAGTGCTGCAAGGCGTCGGCCTCGACGACAAGCCTCTCGCCATCATCGCCAAGACTTACAAGGGCGCGGGCGTTTCATTTTTGCAGGACAAGGACGGCTGGCACGGCAAACCGCTGAACAAGGAAGAGGCCGCGAAAGCGATTGCCGAATTGCAGCCTAGCGCGAAATCTGGAATCGGCGTTCCGATTCCCACGCCGAATATTTTGCCTGCGCCAGCCAACGCGGTTCCAACAAGTTATCCGCCGATCAGTTATAATCTCGGTGACAAAATCGCCACGCGCGAAGCCTACGGCGCGGCGCTCGCACGCCTCGGCGAAGCGGATTTACGGATTGTTGCCGTTGACGGTGACACTAAAAACTCCACGTTCGCGGACAAGTTCTTCAAAAAATTTCCGGAACGCTCGACCGAATGTTTCATCGCCGAGCAAAACATGGTGGCCGTCGCGATGGGTTTGGGCGCACGCGGCAAAGTGCCGTTCGCCTCGACGTTCGCCACGTTTTTCACGCGCGCCTACGACCACATCCGCGTCGCGGGCATTTCGCAGTCGAACATCAAGCTGGTCGGCTCGCACGTCGGCGTGAGCATCGGCGAGGACGGCCCGTCGCAGATGGCGCTCGAAGACCTGGCGATGATGCGGGCGGTCGTCGGCAGCACGGTTTTGTATCCGGGCGACGCCGTCGCCACGGAAAAATTGCTCGAGGAAATGGCGCTGACCAAAGGCGTCTGCTTCCTGCGCACTTCGCGCCCAAAAACGCCGGTCATTTACGGCAACGACGAAAAATTTCCCATCGGCGGCGCGAAAGTTCTGCGCGAAGGCGGCAAGGTCACGATTGTTTCGGCAGGCGTCACGTTGTTTGAAGCATTGAAAGCGGCGGATCAATTGAAAGCCGAGGGCATCAACGTCACGGTCATTGACGCTTACAGCATCAAGCCGCTCGGCAAGGATGTGATCCTGGCAGCCGCGAAAAAAACCGCCAACACGGTCATCACCGTTGAGGATCATTATTCCGAAGGCGGACTCGGTGACGCGGTTGCGGGCGAATTGAGCGTGGAAGGAATCAAGGTTCACAAGCTGGCCGTGGTCGGCATCCCGCACTCCGGCAAGGCGGAGGAACTGCTCGCGAAATTCGGGATTGACGCGGCAGGAATCGTGAAGAAGGTCAAATCGCTCGGCTGAAATCGGAAGCGGAGACTGGCCAGTCCCGGCGCATTTGTGACATTTGCCGCCGCAAGTTGCGTCGGCTACCGTCGCGTCGCGACTTTTCTTGAACCAAATCCGGTTCACAAGACTCCAAGTGAAGAGCCGATTGAAACTGCCAAAACGGCCGGCAAAAGCCGGGCTGGCGGAATTTTTTCGTTCCGTTGCAGGACGAAAGCTGTAGATTTGCCCAACCCATGATGCCCGCTGAACCAAATCCGCCATCGCAAACCGGAAATAAAAAATCCGCCGAGATCGTCGTGTCCGTGCGCGGGCTGACGAAGGTGTTCAAGGATTTTTGGAACCGTCCCAAGGCGCGCGCGGTGGACAACGTGGATTTTGAAGTCCGGCGCGGCGAGGTTTTCGGACTGCTCGGACCGAACGGTTCGGGAAAATCAACGACCGTAAAACTTTTGCTCGGCTTGTTGAATCCGACGAAGGGACATATCGAAGTCTTCGGCCATTCGCCGCGCCATGTGCAGACGAAATCGCGCATCGGCTATCTGCCGGAGGAATCGTATTTGTATCGCTACCTCAACTCGCGCGAGACGCTGGATTTTTTTGGCAACCTTTTTCATTTGAGCAAGGGTGAACGCAACAATCGCTCGGAACAATTGCTCGAAATGGTCGGCCTCGGCAAAACGCAGATGCGCGCCGTCGGCGAATTTTCAAAGGGAATGCAGCGCCGCATCGGCCTCGCGCAGGCGCTCATCAACGATCCCGACCTCGTGATTCTCGACGAGCCGACCGCCGGCCTCGACCCGATTGGCTGCCGCGAGGTGAAGGATTTGATCGTTGCGCTCGCGCGGCGCGGCAAGACGGTGATTTTAAGCAGCCATTTGCTTTCCGATGTCGAGGACGTTTGCGACCGCGTGGTGATTTATTACGGCGGAAAAATCCAGGCCGCCGGCACGCTAAAAGAACTGCTCGCGACGCCGGACACGCTGCAAATCACCACGCCGGTTTTGCCGCGCGAAACCCTGGAGCGCGTTTTGGAAATCATCCGCCGCGACATTTCGACCGGCGACGTGCGCGTGGACAATCCGACGCAGAATCTCGAAAGCTATTTCCTCGACGTGGTGCATAAGGCGCGCACGGCGGCGCATGAAACGAGCGGCGCGCAGTCGGGCGCAACGGTCGCGGCCTACTTGCGGGCCGGCGGGGCGGAAAAGCCGACGACGGACAAAGTTCTGGAAAAATTGTCGCTGCCGCTGGCGGCGCAAACTGTTTCCGAGACAAAGGCTCCCGCGCCTGTGGCGGAAAAGAAATTGGACGACAAAAAATTGGAAGCATTGACGCAGCCGACGGAAACAAAAATTCCAGAATCCAAACCGACGCCGGAAACGAAGCCGGTTGATTTGTCGAAGGCGGATGAAAAATTGTCGTCGCTGCTGGGAAATAAAAAATAACTTTAGCCACGGATTTTCACAGATGAAACACAGATGGGGAAAAGCGACCGAACCAAATGTTTATCTGTGTGAATCTGTGTCCATCTGTGGCTTCTGAATAAATGCAAAGAATTCTCGCCATTGCAGGATTGACGTGGAAGGCCGCGCTGCGGTTCAAGTTGTTCCTCGTCATCGCGGCATTGTTGATTCTGGCGGTCGTCGGCCTGCCGCTGGTCATCAAGGACGACGGCACGGCGCAAGGTTTCACGCAGATTATCCTGACCTACACGTTGAGCGCGATCACGGCGTTGCTCGGACTTTCGACGTTGTGGCTTTCATGCGGCACGCTGGCACGCGACATCGAGGAGTGTCAGATCCAGGTCGTCGCGACGAAGCCGGTTGCGCGCTGGCAAATCTGGCTCGGCAAATGGCTCGGCATCATTTCGCTCAACGCGGCGCTGCTGGCGATTTCAGGCGGGTGCGTTTATGGCACGCTGCAATGGCGCGCAACGAAGCTGCCGGCGTCGGAGCAGAAAATTTTGCACGAGCAGGTTCTGGTCGCTCGCGGCTCGGCCAAACCGCAAAACAAGGATGCGGAAATTGATGCCGACACGGAACAGGTTTTGCAGGAGCGTTTGAAAAGCTCCCCGGTGACGACGGCGGATTTGCCGGAAGTCCGGCGGCAGATTCGCGAGCAGGTGAAGGCGCAATTCCAACTCGTCCCACCCGATTACACGCGCGAATGGAAAATTAACCTGGGCTTTGCCAAAAATTTTCTGCGCGACAAGCCGCTGCAGTTGCGCGTGAAGTTCAACGCGGCGAACCAAAGTCCTTCCGGCACGTTTGCCGGCGTGTGGCAGATTGGTGATCCCGATTCGACCAACTTCGTCCAGCTTCCGCCGATGAGCCTCGCGCCGGACACGGAGTCATCCCATGCGGTCCATGAATTTGAAATCCCGCCTAATCTGTTCGACAAAGACGGCGTGCTGACAATTTCATTCACTAATCCGAACGATACCACGCTGCTGTTCCCGCTCGAAGACGGCATGGAGGTTTTGTATCCCGAAGGCGGCTTTGCGATGAATTTCGCGCGCGGGCTGGGGATCATTTTCTGCTGGATGGCGCTGCTCGCGGCGCTCGGACTTTCAGCGGCGAGCTTCCTGTCGTTTCCCGTCGCGACTTTTTTTTCGCTGGCGATGCTGGTGGTGGTTTTGTCAAGCGGCACGCTGGCCGAGTCGGTTGAAAATGGAACGGTCGGCGCGGGCGACGAGGAAAAGGGAATCGCGGGACATTCCTTGGCCGACGTGGTCTTGATTCCGATGTTCAAGGGCATTTTGGCGGTCGTCAATCTCACGAAAAATGTTTCGCCGATTGACTTGTTGAGCACGGGCCGCGCGATTTCGTGGGGGCAGCTCGGCCTCGCGTTCGGGCAGATCGTTCTGCTGCTGGGCGGAATCATCGCCGTCATCGGGATTGTTTTGTTCAACCGCCGGGAACTGGCGACGGCGCAGGGGAATTCATGAAGTCCAAAGTCCAAAGTCCAAAGTCTAAAATTGCGGAATGAACAGTCGCTTGAAAAAAACTGTTTTGTTGTTTCTGGCCACCGCGCTGCTGTTCGGTTCCGGCCAGTTGCAAAAATCATTGAACCGCGACCGCGCGGTGCTGGGCCTGACGATTTCCGGGCCGCTGCAAGATGCGCCGCCGCTGCTGGCGTTCACGACCGTCGCGCTCGGCGGCTTTCGCGGGCTGATTTCAAATTATCTCTGGATTCGCGCAAACGGTTTGCAGCAGGACGACAAATTTTTTGAGGCGGCGCAGCTTGCGGACTGGATCACGGATCTGGAGCCGCACTTTTCGCAGGTCTGGGCGTTTCAGTCGTGGAACATGGCCTGGAACATCTCGGTCAAGTTCAAGGATTTTTCCGACCGCTGGCGCTGGGTGCAGCGTGGCATCGAACTGCTGCGCGACGACGGCCTGAGCTATAATCCCAACGACACGCTGCTCTACCAGCAATTGGGCTGGATTTTTCAAAACAAAATGGGAGAGAACCTTGACGACGCGAACGGATATTACAAACAGCAATGGGCCGAGGAAATGACGCCGTTCTTCGGCCCGGACGGGACGAATTTTGAAAATCTGATCCATCCGCAAACTCCCGGGGACGAAAAACTGGTGCAGATGCTCACGAACAAATTCAAGATTGACCCGGTCCTTGCCGAAAAGGTGAACGAGGAATACGGCCCGCTCGACTGGCGTCTCGCGGAGACGCACGCGATTTACTGGGGCGCGCTCGGCCTGGAAAAGGCAAAGGAACATCCCGGCAAGGTGAAGGCGAGCGATCTGATCACGCTGCGCCGCCTCATTTACCAGTCCATGTTGCAGGCGTTTCATCACGGGCGGATCATCAGCAATCCGTTCACCGACAGCGTTGAACTGGTTCCCAACCTCAACCTGATCCCCAAACTCAACGACACCTATCTAAAAATGTATGCCGAAGAAATGGATCCCGGCCAGAAGAACGGCATCCTGACGGCACACCGGAATTTCTTGAGCGACGCCGTCTATTTCCTTTACGAAAATGACCGCATGGCCGACGCGGCCAAATGGTATAAACTTCTCGGCGAAAAATATCCCGACAAAACCCTTTTGGAGCATGACACCAATTCATTCCCGCGAAATCTGACGCTCGACGACTACGCCGTCGGCCGCGTGCAGGAAGAAACCGGCGACACGTCGCAGGAACGCACGACCGGAGTGGTGGAAGGATATTTGATGCACTCTTATCTGGATCTGGCCATCGGACAGGACGACCGTTCCGCCGGCTACAAGCTGATTGCCGAAAAAATCTATAATCATTACGTCACAAAAACGGGCAAATTCGGCAATAATGGAGTGAGAGTGAAACTGCCGTCATTCGCCGATCTCAACCGGACCGTTCTGGACGGCCTGCTCGACACGCAAAAGCCGGTTATTCCCTACACCGCACGCGCCGTCATCCGCACGCAACTGCGAATGTTGCCGGAAACCAACTCGCCGCCGGCCGCAATCATTTCGACCAACGCACCGCCTCTTTCCACAACCAACGACGTGAAAAATATCCCGACCAATTCCGCCACGAAATGATTTCGACCGGCGACAACGCATCGCATAGCCTGTTGCTTCTGTGACCGAAGAAAACAAATCTGGAAAAAAACCGCTGCGCGTCGGCCTGATTTCGCTCGGGTGCGCCAAAAATCTCGTGGACGCCGAGATCATGCTCGGCTCGCTGCTCAAAAGCGGCGTCGAGATCACCAATGACGCAGCGCAGGCCGACGCGCTAATCGTCAACACCTGTTCGTTTATTGACTCGGCGCAGGAAGAAAGCGTCAACACCATCCTCGAATCAGCGGAAATCCGCGCCGCCAAAAATCGCGGGCAAAGTTTAATCGTCTCCGGCTGCCTGCCGCAGCGTTTCCGCGACGAACTGCCGAAACTGCTGCCCGAAGTGGACGCGTTCATGGGCATTGACCAGGTCGCGCAAGCCGGCGAAATCGTCCAACGCGCTATGCAAAGCCGCGCGCAGAAATTGGGGAGCGCACGCGCCTCGCGTGCGGCGGTTGACGCCTCGTCAACCGCAAACGGAAAATCCAAAGTCCTTTCGTGCCTGAATGAATTGGAGAAAAGCCGCAACCTTGCCGAACACGAACAAGCGGAGTCGCTTCGCGGCACGGACAAATTCGGCAAAACCCGAACCGTCGTCAGCGCAAATTCCGCACTCCGCACTCCGCACTCCGCGATTCTCGACGTGACCGCGCGCCCCGTTTTCATCCCCGATTTCGCCACGCCGCGCTTCCGCCTGACGCCGAAACATTTTGCGTATCTGAAAATCGCCGAGGGCTGCAATCATCCATGCAGCTTCTGCATCATTCCGCGAATGCGCGGTTCGCATCGCAGCCGCGCGCAAAAAGATATCGTCGCCGAGGCAAAGGCACTGATCGCCGACGGCGTGAAGGAAATCAACCTCATTTCGCAGGACTCGACTTATTACGGACTGGATTTGCGTCCGAACCATTCGCGCGCGATTTCTTCGCCGGAGAAATTTTCCGCCGCCGCAAAATCACTTTCTGGCGATGCAACGACGATTTGCTCGCTGCTGCGCGAACTCAATTCGCTCAAAGGAGATTTTTGGATTCGGTTGCTTTACACGCATCCGGCGCATTGGACGGACGAATTGATTCAGACCATCGCCGGGTGCAAAAAAGTAGCGCGCTATGTGGATATTCCGCTCCAGCACATCCACGAAAATATGCTCGAACGGATGCGCCGCGAAACCTCGAAGCCATACATCGTGGATTTGATTAAAAAAATCCGCGCGGGAATTCCCGGCATCGCGCTGCGGACGACGTTCATAGTCGGTTTTCCCGGCGAGACAGAGGCAAGTTTTCAAACGCTGCTGGATTTTGTCCGCGAAACAAAATTCGAGCGGCTCGGCGTTTTCACTTATTCGCAGGAAGACGGCACGCTTGCCGGAAAAATGGCCGGGCAAATTCCCGACAAGGTCAAAAAGCAACGGCGCGAACTCGTCATGGCCGCGCAACACAAAATTGCCCGGCAGGTTTCCGAATCCTTCGTTGGCCGCGAAATCAAAGTCCTCGTCGAAGGCAACGCCGACGCGGAACAATTGCAAAGCGCGAACGTCACCTCATGGGAATATGGTTTGATTCGTGAGCCGGAAACTCAAAATTCAAAATTCAAAATTCAAAACTACCTTCTCGCTCGCGGCGAAGCCGATGCGCCGGACATTGACGGGCGGGTTTATGTTCGCGGCAAATTGCCCATCGGCGAATTCGCCCGGGTCAAAATCATCGGCCACACGGATTATGATTTGATTGCCGAGGCGGTTTGAACTGATTAGGGTTGGCTCATGCAACCGGAGCTCGCGGCAAAATTTTCCAGCCCGCGCAGAAAGTTTTTTCTTCCCGGGGCGTTGTTTGAACTGCTCTTGATTGCCTGCTGCTTCCTGCCAGAAAGCTGGCTGGCCGTGGAGATTCGCAATTTCACGCTGGTCGTGCATATTCCGCTGCTGGTTCTTTTGGAATCAGGATTGGGTGAAACAGCGCCGACGGCCATTTTGACTTTGCTAGTCGGGTTTGTGGTGATGTCTTGTCTTTGGGGGGTTTTAATTTTTCTCGTCACAAAAGGAATCGGTTCGCTTTTAATCCGTCTGAACCGAAATCAAAAAAGATTTGTCTGGCTTGGCGTAGGACTGATCGGCTTGGTTTGTCTGGCGTGGGCGGGCATTTCAATGTTGCAGGAAACGCCGCGCCCGTTTGAATCTTCGCCGGAAATAAAATCCGTGGTGGACGCGAACAACGCCTTCGCGCTCGACTTGTATCAAAAACTCAAGGACAAGCCGGGCAATTTGTTCTTCTCGCCATACAGCATTTCGTCGGCGCTCGCGATGACCTGCGCCGGTGCGCGCGGGCAGACGGAATTGGAAATGACGAACGCGCTGCATTTCAACCTGCCGCCCGAAAAACTGCATCCGGCTTTCAAGGCATTGACTGCGCGGCTGGATGGCCTTCAGCGATGGAATCGCATCGCGCTGAAATGCGCCAACTCGCTGTGGTGTCAGAAAGACCATCAGTTCACCGTGGATTTTCTCAAGACTGTCCGCGAAGATTATTCCGCCGAGGCGAGGTCGGTGGACTTCAAAAATTCCCCCAGCGCAGCGGCGGATGAAATCAACCGCTGGATTGACGCGAAAACAAACCACAAAATTCCCGACAGCATCGCGCCGGGACAACTCACGCCGCTCACACGGCTGGTTTTGAGCGACGCCATTTATTTCAACGGCAAATGGCAGCATCAATTCAAAGTGCGCGACACCAAGCCGACACCGTTTCATGTCAGCACAAATGAAACGGTGACCGTGCCGATGATGTATCAGAAGGAACATTTCAAAATGGCCCTTTCCGATGATGACTCGGTCGAGATGCTGGAGCTGCCTTACGCGGGAACCGATTTGTCCATGATCATTTTGCTGCCGAGCGACACCAAATACTACTTCCCCGAAGCCGGACTCAACGACGTGCAAGCCCTGGAGCAAAAGCTGACCGCCGACAATCTGCGGACCTGGCTGAAGAAACTGGACCAAGCCGATCTCCATGAAACTTGGGTGGCTCTACCGCGATTCACGACCATGGAAAATTATGATCTGGTGCCGGAATTGAAATCGCTCGGCATGACTTCCCCTTTTTCTGATGATGCGGCGGATTTCTCGGGCATGGACGGCACCACCAACTTGTTTGTCTCGGACGTGATTCACAAAGCCTTTGTCAAAGTGGACGAGTCAGGCACCGAAGCGGCAGCGGTGACATTGGTTCTGGTTAAGACAAAAGGCATGGATGACCGTTTCATCGTGGATCATCCGTTCATCTTTTTGATTCGAGATAACGGCAGCGGCAGTATTCTCTTCATCGGCAGAATCATTGACCCGACGAAGTAATTTCACTCATCTCTTGGCGCAATTCTTGACGAACTCGGATTGGCTTCAGTCGGCGCGGGCATTCCGCTGGCAAATTCGGCGGGCAAATCCTCCGGCAAAAGCCTGGTCAGCGCGTCGCGGTCGCATTGGCCGCTGGCGACCAGCCGCGTGCTTTGATTGCGCACGGCGGACTCGAACAGGTTCCGCATTTCGCGCGCGTTGCCGAACTGTGCGTTGCGCGCCGCGTGCAGGCTGGTGCAAATGGCCAGAACTTTTTTCTCCGTTTCCGGCGCGCACACCAACCCGCTTTGCGCGGCCATGCGATGGAAAATTTCCAGCAGTTCCTCCGGCTGGTAATCGGGAAAATTAAGATAATTCGTGAAGCGTGATTCCAGGCCGGGGTTCGATGCGATGAATTGTTTCATCGGTTCGTTGTAGCCGGCGACGATGACGATGAGCCGGTCGCGGTCGTCTTCCATGCGCTTGAGCAGCGTCTCGATGGCTTCGCTGCCGAAATCTTCCGCGCCACGTCCGGCGAGCGAATACGCCTCGTCAATGAACAAAATGCCGTCGAGCGCCGAGTCAATCGCCGCGTGCGTGCGCACCGCCGTCTGCCCGACGTATTCCGCCACGAGCCGGCCGCGGTCCACCTCGACGACATGCCCGCGCCGGAGCAGCCCGAGCGATTTGTAGATGCGGCCCATGAGCCGCGCCACCGTGGTCTTGCCGGTGCCGGGATTGCCGAAGAATACGCTGTGCAAACTCGCCTGCACGACGGGCAAACCCTGTTGCCGACGTAGCACCTGCATCCTCGCAAAATTCGTGGCGCGATGGACCTCGTTCTTCACCGGGTCGAGGCCGACGAGCGCGTCGAGCTCTTTGAAAATGGCGGCGAGGTCTTCCTCGCTCACGCCCGGATCAGCGGCGCGCGCGGTGAAATCCACGGCGTATTGTCGCGACACTTCCGTGAACTGCGCGGAGATGATGGCGGAACGGCGGCGGCAGGCGTCGGACATATCGTGATCCATGTTCGCCAGCGTCATCACGAGCGTCTGCAAATTCTGCCGGACAAATTCAATCGTCACCGGCTGCAATCCCAAATCCAGCGCGTGGCGCGTGAGCAGTTTGAAGATTTCATTCAGTCCGTGCTTGTCCACGGGCTGCAACATCGTTTCCACGCGTTCCATCGCCTTGCGCCCGCCTTTCTCGAACCATTTTGTGAACGCGGCGTCATCGCCGTTGCTGGCGGCGTAACCGGATTCGATCAACGCCAGTCCGTCGTCAGGCTTCGCGGCGAGTCCGGCGACGCAGACGGAAAGCGCGCCGTAAGCCTGCAACTCTGATCCGTCGGTGGCCAGCCGCTGCCACAACGCCAGCGCCAGCAGCCGCACCAGGCCGTGCAGGTCGTCAATCAAATCAAATTCTTCGTCGCCGATGCGCTTGACGGTCTGCAATGGCGGCGTGAGGATTTGCACGCATTCAATCAGCAGGCGCAGTTGCAGCAGGCTGCGCAGGATGGCTTTTTCCTTGTCGAGTTCGTAGTTGAAGACCTGCGTGCGCCAGTCGCTATTGCGCATCAACTGATACAGCCGCCGCGTGTGCGTCTCGATGCTGCTGCGCAGGCGTGCCAGATCGTCCGGCGTGAACAGCGACTGGGACTGGTAAAAATTCAGCAGGTAATCCGTCGCCATGCCGTCCAACTGGGCCAGGTCCTCGCTCTTGAACGACGTGGTGCGTCCGGTCTTCGGATTGCGGAACAGCGTGGTGAGTATTGAGCCAGGCAGAAATGTCTCGTGAACCGGCACGACGGGGAGGATGTCCTTAGCGCGCGGCAGATTGGCCGGCGCGCGGGTGACATCCTCCAGCACGCGGGCGTAGCGGAGGAACTCCTCCAACTGCTCGCGCAGTTTGGCTTCGTCCGATTCGGGCTGGCGGTTCGTTTCCATGTCGCACGATTTCGAATTGAGAACGAAGTAAATTGTCACGGGCGCGAAGCGGATGGCAAGCTTCAAGTGCCGCTGGTGGCGGCATCAATCGGCATCGAACATTTCAAAATTAATTTTGGAAAGCCTGCGCGTCGGGTGTCGTGGCGCTGACCAGTTTGTTTGCCGGCTGATTTTGGATCCAGACCATCGAACCGACGCCTTCGGAGTTGCGGTTGTTCCGCGCGTAGTTGGGAATCGCCAGCAGCGGACTGCCGTCGGCCCACTGGCCCTTGATGACCATCACGCCGTGAAGCAGGTCGCCACGCCATTCGGTGGTGAGCGGCGCGGAGCCGATGGCCTGGTTGATGTCGGGCTGGTCGGCGCGCTCGACGTTGTAAATCAGCGGGCCGTAACGCAGCGCGACCAGTCCGCGATCCGCCGCGACGCGCTGGTCGGCGACGATGCGCTGGACTTCCATCGGCAGCACCATGTCAATCTTGTCGCCCGTTTTCCAAGTGCGCGTGATTACTGCGTAGCCGTTCACAATTGTTGGATGGATGATTTCGCCGTTCACCGCGAGTAATTTGACGCCATTGACTTGCGGTGTCGGCGTGTAAAGTTCGCTCGTGGTGCGATTGGGGATTCGGAGATAGACGGTGAATTTCTTCGACTCTTTCGGATTGACCGTGAGGGAAATGTTTCCGCTCCACGGATAATCTGTTTTCTGAACCATTTGAATGTCCGTGCCGGCGATTTTTTCAACATTGATGGTGCTGCCGATGAAAAGATTGACGTAAATGCCGTCGTTGCCCTTCACATAAGTCCACGTCGGAATCATCAACAGCGTGCGCGCGAGGTTGCCGACGCAGCACGGGCAAGTGTGCCACGGGTAGCGCGCCCGGCCACCGGACAGCGGATTGTCATAATAAAAATTCTTGCCCTCGAGATCAAGCGAGCCGAGCAGGGCATTATACATTGTCTGCTCATACAAATCTGCATACTTCGCGTCGTGATACGCGAGGTTCATCTTGTATTGGAAAAAAATCAGGCCGCAGCTTGAGCAGGATTCGTTGTAGGCGTTGTTGCGCAGCGAATAGTCCGGGCCGAAACCTTCCGAGGTTTCGCCGCTGCCGATGCCGCCGGTGACGTAATACTTTTTGTTCACGATGTTGTCCCAAAGCGACATCACCGCGCTTTGATAATCCACGTCGTGCGTTTCCGCCGCGACGTCCGCCATGCCGGAATAACAATACGCCGCGCGCACGGCATGGCCGACGGCTTCATACTGCTGCTGCACCGGCGATTGAGTCTGGTCATAATCACTGCCGCCGGGCAGGCTGCCACGGTTGTCGAGGAGGAATTTTGCGAGCTTGATGTAATTGTCGCCGCGACCGCCGCCCTCCATGTCGTTCACGAAACGCCCGAAGCGCACGAGCGCCTGCTCCATTTCCTCGTGGCCGTCGAACCATGCGATTTTTCCGGGGCCGATGTTGGCAACCCAGCAGTCCGCCAGTTTTTTCGCGGCGTTGTAAAGGCGTTTGTCCTTGCCGTCCGTGAGCGTGTAATCATTGATGGCTGACTCGATGAAATAACCGGCGGTGTAGCCTTCGTGATTGCCGTAGCTTTGCCGCGACCAGCGTTCGGTCCAGCGGTTGGTGTTGCGCAACGTCCACGCCGTTTGCAGATAGCCGTCCGGCTCCTGCGCCGCGAGAATTTTTGGAATCCAGTCATCGAGCGTCGCCTTCATTTTGTCCTGCGCCGCGATGATTTCTGGATCGCCCTTCGGGTCCACCATCAGCGCGAGGCACATGGCCTCGACCGTCTGATGCACCCACGCATTCGCGAACACATAACCCCTTTGCGCGGCATGAGGCTCGCCACGCAACGCCTTTCCCGCCTCGATGAAATTGTCAATCCCGCCGTCGCCCTGGCCGCGCGGGATGTTCGTGCTGTTAATCTGGTCAATGCAGTGGGGAATCCAGTTCACGATGAGCGCCTTCGCGCGGTCATTCCACAGCGGGCTGTCAATCGTATAATGCTTGGTATAAACCACATTGAGCCGGTCTGCGGGCGGCGGAAGGCCCGCCTTCACCTTCAGGGTCGAGGACGAACTCAAATCGCCGTCGCCCGCCGTCAATTGCAGCGTGTAATCGCCCGGCTCGAAAAATGTCGCCGTCGTTTTCATTTCACTCGCGTCGGCAAATTTCACCCCGCCCGGCCCGGCTGCCTTGCTCCAGACCACTTTCGCCGCGCCGCCGGGTTTCAGAAATTTCACCGCGCCGGACAAATAGGTTCTCCCGCCCACAATCACGTCGCGGTCAACTCCCGCAACAACCATCGGCGGAAAATCCGGCGATTTCCCGGAGTCATAAACTTTCCAATTCAAAATTCCCGTGGACAATCTGCCGTCGGAATCCATTTCCAGCCGCAGCTTCGTCGTGGTGACTTCATCAAACGCCGTCGTGTTGAATTTGTTTCTTTCCACGCCCAAACCGCTCGCATTGGCGACCGGAACAAAATTATTTCCGTCCCAATAAAGCACGCGGCACGCGGCCGGCACGCCCACGCCTTGGCCGTCCGCCCACCAATAAACATCCGTTTGTTTCGTGCTGATGGGTTTTGTCCATTCGTATTGCACCCACTCCGTGCCGGTGTGCGGCCAGTTGCCGTAGGAACCGCGCTGGTTGTCGCGCGAATTGCGCGGGGAAATATTTTCGCTCAACGCCGTCACCGTCGTGTCGCCGGAAATAAACGAACTGGACGGCGTGGCCGCGACGGCGAGATTCACGCCCGGCCCGGCGTCCGTGCGCGCCACCTCTTGCGCAGAATTGGGGCGCGACAACAGGGCGATGCCGAGGACGAAGAACAGGAGGCGGGACAAGACAGAACAGAATGGTTTCATAGGCTAATTGGGTGATTAAATTAAAGGTCAACTTCAGGAGGATTTCAACCACTTAATATGCCACATTTGCCGGGCGGTTTGATTCGTCAGGCGGCCGGCGCCAAGTTTTTAGCTTGGTGTTCCTGGTGTCTTGGTGGTTCAATTCTTCATAAATGGCCACGCTCGTTTTTGACATCGAAACCACCGCGCAACCGCTCGAACTCTTCGACGAAGCGCAGCAGGAATACCTTTTTCGCGAGGCCGACAAGCTCGCCGACGCCACCGCCAAGGACGCCAAGCGCGAGGAGATTGCCAAATTCATGAGCCTGTGGCCGTTCACGTCGCAGGTCGTCTGCATCGCCATGCTCAACGCCGAGACGCAGCGCGGCCAGACCCTGTTCGTCGCCGAAGATTTCGAGGAAGTCGAAGAGGAAAATGCGCCGGTGAAATTCATTCCCTGCGCGGACGAGACGGAACTGCTCGCGCAATTCTGGGACGTCGCGAAAAAATACGATTCCGTCGTCACCTTCAACGGCCGCGGGTTCGACGTGCCGTTCATCTACCTGCGCTCGGCGCTGCTCAACGTGTCCATCTCGAAAAAAAACTGGCTCGGCTACCGTTACGCCACCGACCCGCACTGCGACCTCGCGGAGCAGTTCACCTTTTACAGCGTGAGCGGGCGCGACGGCGCGGCGCGGCGGTTCAACCTGGATTTTTACTGCAAAGCCTTCGGCATCGAATCGCCCAAGAGCCACGGCGTGACCGGCATGGACGTGGGCGCGCTGCTGGCCGCCGGAAAATTCCGCGACATCGCCGAATACTGCCTGCGCGACGTCCGCGCCACCGTGGAACTTTACAAAATCTGGAAGGAACGGCTGACGGGGATAAAATGAAGAACAAATTTTTTACAAAATATTTACTAATTTTTGGCAACGAGCTGTGTCGTATGCTTGGATAATTACTTTATGCAAAAGTTTAACAAAATACAAATTGCTTGCTTGGCATTCTTAATCGCATTTGCCGAGATTTCGCCCGCGCAACAATCCTTAACTTCCACGAATGTTCAATCGGCAGACGAACCGACACTAAAAGCAGATTCACCTGACCAGCAACTATTTTTTTGCACTACAAGAATTGAGGCAAAAAGCGCTGATGGAAAATCGGGATGCACAGGGACTGGATTTGTTTTTGATTATGCGATTAACGAGACAAACAGCATTCCTTTTATCGTCACTTGCAGACATGTCGTTGATGGATTTGCATCAGCGACTTTTTCATTCGTTCAAAGTAAGGATGGTAAACCAGATTTGGGACAAAAATGCGGAGTCACTGTTCCGTTGCAAAATTTTGTATTTTTTAATCCTGATCCAAAAATTGATGTAGCGTTAATTCCTTTAGCACCTATTTTGCGGTATTTTGAAGCGACAGGGCAAAAGCCGTTCTATGTAAATTTGGATAAACATTTAGTGCCAGATAAAAATGCAGCCGAAGATTTGAGTGCAATCCAACCTATCGTTTTCATTGGTTATCCGTATGGAATACACGACGAAGTAAATTTACTTCCAATCGCTCGCAGAGGATTTACAGCCAGTCCGTATGTCGTGGATTACAACGGGCTACCATTATTTCTTATTGATGCAAATGTATTTCCGGGTTCGAGTGGAAGTCCTGTCATGGTGTTAGATGAAGGCGGATATTCAACAAAGCGCGGTATTTCTCTAGGTAGTAGGGCTTATTTTTTGGGCATTGTTGACCAAGCATATATTCACACTGAACAAGGCGTTGTAAAATTCACACCGCTACCGACTCAATTCGTTCCAACATATGATGAGCATCAATATTTTAATCTCGGTGCAGTGATTAAAGCCAAAGCGATTCTCAACACGATGTCAGAATTTGTTAAGGTTTATCTACCTACGAATTCTACGCCGCCTAATCCATCACATTGATATTTTGTGATGTTCACACTCATTTGCTTCGCCCTGAAAGAAGAAGCCGCGCCGTTTCGGAAAATCGCGGCGGGCAAAACCGGCATCACAATTTTGCTCACCGGCATCGGCCGCCAGAACGCCGAAAAATCCCTGCGCGAATTTTTGAAATCGGGAGCGCGCCCGTCTCGGGCGCAGCGTGAATCGTCCCGATTCACGCATTTTTCGACAGGCGAGACGCCTGCCGATGCGTCCGAGACGGACGCGCTCCCCAAACTTGTTCTGACCTGCGGTTTCGCCGGCGGACTGAACCCAGAATTGAAACTCGGCGACGTGGTGTTTGAAGTCCAAAGTCCAAAGTCCAAAGTCCAAAGTCAATTGCTCGCCGCCGGTGCCAAGCCCGCAAAAATTTTCTGCGCCGACCGCATCGCCACGACCGTCGCCGAGAAGAAAAAATTGCGCGCCGAAACCGGCGCGGACGCCGTCGAGATGGAATCGGCGGCGATCCACGCCATCTGCCACGAGCGCGGAATTCCCTGCGCGACGGTGCGCGTGATCTCCGACACGGCCAGCGAAGATTTGCCGCTGGATTTCAACGCGCTCGCCAAGCCGGACAAGAATCTGAATTACGGCAAACTGTTCCTAGCCGTAGCCAGATCGCCGGGGAAAATCGGCGCATTGATGCAATTGCAGAAGAAAACCAAGTTCGCAGCGGAACGGCTCGCGGAAGTTTTGGAGAAAATAATCCGGTAGAGCCGCGTTGCCGCGCGTCCGGCGGTGCGGCAGCACCGCCCTACCTTTGAACCGAATTTGTTTCCGACGGCGGAGCAGGTTTTTCCTTCGCGTGTTCGCTGTAGCTGATGAACGCCGCGCCGATCATGATCAAAATCACGCCAAACCAGCGCATGGCAGAAACCTGCTCGCCCAAAAAAAACATGGCGGCAAACGTGGCAAACACAAAACTCAACGCGGTGAGCGGCCAGAGAAAACTGATGTCGCTCTTGGACATCAAAATCAACAGGCAAAGAAAAAACAGCGCCTCGAAAAAAACGCCGAGCAGGATTTGAGGATTTGTCGCGCCCGCTTTCACGATGCGAAAAACCTCGGCAGCATTGTAACCGTGCATTTCGCCGATGACGTTCATTCCCTTTTTCAAAAGAATGACGCCGGTGGATTCAAAAACGAGACCGACAATCAAAATCAAAAGCAGTTTTATCATTTTACAAGTCTTGGTAACGAATCAGTTCGACACCGAGTTTGTTTATCATTTCCTTCACGCGAGGGCTGACAAGGGCGTCGAATTCATGCCTAAATTCACCGAGCGACGGATGCGAGTAAAGCTCGGAATCACCGTTCGGCAATTCGGGCAGCAATTTCAAAATATATTCCTCGTCCACGCGCGCATTTTGCAAAAGGCCAAAGGTGATTTGCGCGTGGCGAATGTTTTTTTGTTTTAGCGTTTTGCGCGCGCGGTCGGACAATATTTCAAAAATCGCCGCGTGGGAAATTTTGTAGAAAAGATGGCCGCGCGAAATTCTCCGGCTGCGCGTCAAGCAATCACGCGTCAGGCGCATTTGGCGGATGCCAAGCTTGTCGGAATCTTCCATCAGGATTTTGAAAATCGCCGGATGCAGATGCAGATGCAGATGGCCGTTGACGTGATCAAGCTGCAAGCCGGACGAATGAAATTTTTCAAACTGCGCGTGTATTTCGGCGCGAATCTGTTCGACCAGGCTGGGCTTGAAAAAATACTTCATGCCAGCGGCAACGGCTGAATTGCTGAATTCGCCGCGTGAATTGACGAGGCCGGGGATTTTTTCCGGCGGCAGTGTTGAATGGCCTTGCAGCAATGTCAAATGCAGGCCGACGCCGAGCTGCGGATTTTCCTTTGCCAGATTTACGGCTTCATCGAAACCGGCTTCGTTGACCATCAAACTGGCCGTGGTCAAAATGCCATCGCGATGCGCGCGGATGACGGCGGTGTTGACGGAGGCGGAAAGGCCGAAGTCGTCGGCATTGACGATCAGGCGGCGTTTTTCAGGGCTGGCCATAGCTGGGCGAAGTTGAGCCTGCGCCAAAGCGAGTCCATGCGAGAAATATCAGCAGGAGTTTGTAACGTTTGTTCAATCGAATCGGCTGGTCAAAAACTCTGAAATCTTTTTTTTCCAATTGTTCGAGCACTTTCCAATAAACCGTTCCCATCAATTCGGCGGCGACCATTGAACGGCGGTCTTCGGCGGGCAAAGTTTTTTGCGCGAAGGCATAGAAATTTTTTGCGCGGCTGGCAATGTTTTCGGCCAGTTTGCGGAAGCGGTCGGAATATCTTGATTGGAAAATTTCGTCCGGCGCGACTCCAAATTTTCTCAATTGGTCCAACGGCAGATAAATCCGCCCGCGTTCAGCGTCGGTTTTCACGTCGCGCAAAATGTTTGTGAGTTGAAGCGCCTTGCCGAGATAAACCGCGTAATCGCGCGTGGCGGGATTTTTGTAGCCGAAAATTTCGATGCTCAACAGGCCGACGACGGACGCGACGTGATAGCAATACTTTTCCAGCGCCTCAAAATCTTCATAACGATTCCGGTCCAGATCCATTTCGCAGCCCTGGATGAGTTCGTCGAACAATTCAAAGCGCAGCCCGAATTTTTTGATGACGGGTTGCAGCTCGCGGTTCACGGGAATTTGCGGCAATTGGTTTTCGCAGGCGCGCTTTACGTCACCGCGCCATTCGGCAAGTTGCGCGCGGCGCTTTTCGGCTGGAACGGTTTCATCGTCGGCCACGTCGTCCACTTCGCGGCAGAAGGCGTAGAGCGCGGACATGGCGTCCCGCTTTTCACGCGGGAGCAAAATGAAGGCGAGCGCGAGGTTGGACGCGCTTTTGCGGGTAATGGCGCGGCTGTGCTGCATCAGGGCTGTGTTTTAGGCGGCGTCTGTCCTGATGATTTTTCCTCTTCGCGGATCGGCGGCAGGCCTCCGGTTTGGGCGAGTGTGGGATTGATCTGGCGGCGATGGCGGCGACGGCGTTTGCGCCGTGGTTTTACATTGTTGTGAAACACTATCGCCCAGATGAATGCGCCGATGGTCACAAACGCGATGACGCCCAATACGATAAAAAAGTCCACCCATGCCGGTGAAAATGTTCCCACTGGTGGTAGATCATCCATAGATTCAATCAGTTTTCAAAAATGTCGCGGCCGTGTCAACGGATGTTTCGCCGGCCGCGCCGTCGCCAAGGTTCATTTGCAGCCGCTGCATCCGGTAGCGGAGCGAATGGCGCGTGAGTTTAAGCTGTTCGGCGGCGCGTGTCAGGTTGAAATTATTCTGCTCCATCGCACCGGAAATCAGTTCGCGCTCTATCCGGGCAAGGGCGTCGTCGAGCGATTCGCCGGGGGCGGGCCGGCCCGGCGCATCCTTTTGGAGGCGCGATGCGACTTGAAAATCCGGCAGGTTTGCCGGCTGGATTTCGCACGCGGTTTCGAGAATCAGGGCGCGTTCGATGGCGTTGCGGAGTTCGCGCACATTTCCCGGCCAGCGGTGTGCGAGCAGTTTCTGGCGCGAGGCGGTCGCGAGGCCGTCAATGCTTTTGTTCATCGTGGTGCGGAAGATCTTCAAAAAATGCCCGGCGAGCACCAAAATGTCATCGTCGCGTTCGCGCAGCGGCGGGAGGTTGAACTGCACGACGTTGAGGCGGTGGAACAAATCTTCCCGGAACTGGCCGTCGGCGATGGCCTGCGTGATGTCGCGGTTGGTCGCGGCGACGAGGCGGACGTTGACACGCAATTCCTGCGTGCCGCCGACGCGCGTGAAGGAGCCGTCCTCCAGAAACCGCAGCAGCTTGGCCTGGAGCGGCCTGCTCATGTCGGCGATTTCATCCAGAAAAATCGTGCCGCCGTCGGCCTCCTCGACACGCCCGGATTTTTGCTTCAGCGCGCCGGTGAACGAGCCTTTTTCGTGGCCGAACAATTCACTTTCCAGCAGTTGTTCGGGAATGGCGGCGCAATTGATGCGGACGTAATGCGCGTCGCGTCTTTTGCTCAAACTGTGGATCGCGCCCGCGACAAGTTCCTTGCCCGTGCCGCTTTCGCCAAGGATCAAAACGCGCGCGTCCGTCGGCGCGACGGTCTGGATCAATTTTCGGACTTCGCGGATTTTTTCCGATTCGCCGACGATTTCATCGAGGCTGAAAATATGTTCCGCGCGCGAACGCAATTCGGCGTTTTCGCGCAGAAGCCGGTGGCGCTCGGCGCAGCGCGCGACGGCGTGGAGCAGTTCCTCGGGCGCAAACGGCTTGGCCAGATAGTCAATCGCGCCGGCCTTGATGGCCTCGACGGCGAGCTTCGGCGTGGCGTAGGCCGTGAGCATGACGGCGGGCAGGTCGGGCCAGCGGCTGCGGATTTTGCCGAGAAATTCATAGCCGCTCATGCCGCCGAGCCGCGCGTCGGTGATGACCATGAAAAATTCGTCCTGCGCCAGAAGTTCCATCGCCTCCTCGGCGGATTCGACGGCGCGCGCGGCGTAGCCTTCGTCCTTGAGCACGGTCTGGAGCGACAGGCGCATATTTTTCTCATCGTCCACGACGAGGACGGGTGGCAGCGGCGCACTCATGTTTGTGGCGATTGTAATATTGTTTTCGCCGGGAAAGTTAGAATGAATTCCGCGCCTTGTCCAAGCTTGGATTCGACGCATACTTTGCCGCCGTAAAGTTCGACATTATGCTTCACAATCGCGAGGCCCAGTCCCGTCCCTTTTTCCTTGGTTGTGTAGTAAGCTTCGAAAATGCGGCCATGTTTGTCTGGCGAAATGCCCGGCCCGTCGTCGCAAATGGAAATTTCCACTGATTGATCGCGGTCTGATTTGACGGTGATCAAAACATTTCCCTTTTTGCCGAACGCCTCGCGCGCGTTTTGCAGCAGGTTCACGAAAATTTCCGACAGATGGCCGCGTTGCATGAGCAGCGGCGGAAAATCGCCGCCAAAGTCGCGGTGAATTTTTATTTTGTCCGACACGGCGGCCGGAAAAACCTGCGCGATGGCGCGTTCAAGTTCCTCGATGACGTTCAATCTTTCGACGCGGCCTTCGCTCAATTGCGCGTAGCCCATGATTTGCGTGATGACTTTGTCGGCACGCGCCACTTCCTCCTGAATGATCTCGATTTGTGCGGGGGCGACTGGCTTGTTTTCGCGCAGGGCGCGTTGCAACGAGAACGCGGCGTTGTTGATGACGGCGAGCGGATTTTTAATCTGGTGCGCGATCTCGGCAGCCAGCCGCCCGGCTGAACGTAACTGGCTTTCGCGCGCGGCGAATTCGCCGGCCTCCTCGGCGGCGATCTGCTGGCGTTCCAGCAGCAGTTGCGTGCCGTAACAGCCGCCCGCCATCAGCAGCAAGACCATCAGCCGCAGCACGAACGGCTGGCCCCAGTCATCGGGCGTCACGTCGAACTCGTTCATTGTCGTTTCATTGCGCATCACAAAAATGTCCAGCGCGCCGACCATCGCATAGCAGATGCTGATGGCGACGTTCAGAAACATTTGGGAAAAGCCCGGCGGCACGCTTACCGCATTGCGGACGATCAACGCCACGAACAGCCAGAACAAGATGCTGTCCAGCCCGCCCGACAACGACGCCAGGGCCGCGATAAACAATCCATCCACCAGACTGCTCGTGACCACCGTCCATTGCACCACCGCCAGCGGCAGCGTTTCCGCGCGGAAGAGCACCCCGGCAAAAATGACATTGGCCAGAATGTAAAACCAGAAAATGAATTGCACCGTTTCCGTCGCCACGTCCTGCATGCTCAAAGGCAAACCGAACCAGCGGGTGGATTGGAAGGAATACAAAATCATCCCGATGAACACCGCCTTGACCGGCAGCATGATGTTGCGCTCCATCGTCACAATGCGGCGCAACAGACGAGCCGGGTCGGGTGCCGGAATCTCGAACAGCGCGGGCAGCCGCCTCAGCCACTCGGCATGGCTTGGTTTCATAATTCGTCAAATCGTTGAAAGGCCAAATCGTTGAATCGGGAGATTCATGTTCGTTCAACGATTCACGATTTAACGCTTCAACGCAACTTGGGCAATCTTTTCCACCGGCCACAAACGGCCGATGCCCTCGTAGCCGCAGGATAACATTCCCTCGTCCGGCCCGATGAATTCCGCGCCGCGCTTTTTCAACGTCGCCACGTTCGCCTGTGTCGCCGCGTGCAGCCACATTTTACCGTTCATCGCGGGCGCGATCAATATTTTCGCCTTGGGATTCAATGCGAGTGCGATGCAACTCAAGGCATCATCGGCAATTCCATTCGCCATCTTCGCAATCACATTCGCCGTCGCAGGCGCGATCAAAAGTAAATCCGCTTCGTCCGCCAACCTGATATGCGTGGGTTGCCAACCTTCTTCCTCGTCGTAAAGGTTCGTCACCACCGGATTGCGCGTGAGCGTCTTGAACGGCAGCGGCGTGATGAAATGCTGCGCGCCGGCGGTCATCACCACATGCACGTCGCACATCGCCTTCGCGAGCAGCGACGCCAGATCCGCCGCCTTGTGCGCGGCGATGGAGCCAGTCACGCCTAAAACGATTTTTTTTGTAGCGCTCATGCTTGGATTCCGACTTAAATTTCGAGCGGTTCCGAACGCGCCACGCGCATTTTTTCCGCCTCGACAATCGCCAGCGTCCGCCGCAAATCCTCCGGCTTCGTGCCGCTGACCAAAAGATAGTCGAAATTCTTCCACTGCGCGATTTCCTGCCGCGCGACCGCGAGCCGCTTTTGAATCACCGCTTCGGCGTCCGCGCCCCGTCTTTTCAATCTTGCCTCAATTTCCGCAAGCGTCGGGGGCGTCAAAAAAATCGTCACCAGCGCGCGTTTCAATTCCGGCTCGGTTTCCGCCTGCTCGCGAATGGTTGCCGCGCCCTGCACATCCACGTTCAGCAAAACGTCCCTGCCCGCGCGCAATTTGCCGAGCAGTTCGGATTTCAACAAACCATAGCTGTTGCCATAAACCGTGGCGTGCTCCAGAAAATTCCCCGCCTGCACGCGCTTCAAAAAATCGCCCGCCTGCAAAAAATGATAATCCACTCCGTCCATCTCGCCCTTGCGCGGCGCGCGTGTCGTGCAGGTGATGGCGCGCGTCATGTCCGGGCGCGACTTGAGCAATTGCTGGCACAGCGTCGTCTTGCCGCCGCCCGATGGCGCGGAAATCAAAATCAACAGCGGCGCAGAATTTTTTTTCTGGCTTCTGGCTTCTGGCTTCTGGCTTCTGTTTTTCATTCCACGTTTTGCACCTGTTCGCGAAAGCGCTCCAATTCCGTTTTCAGCGTCACGACCTCGCGCGAGATGATCGCGTCGTTCGCCTTCGAGCCGATGGTATTGATCTCGCGGTTCATTTCCTGCGCCAGAAAATCCAGCGTGCGGCCGACCGGCTCCTTGGATTTCCGGCAATCTTCAAATTGTTTGAAATGACTTTGCAGCCGCGTCAATTCCTCCGAAATGTCCGAACGGTCGGCGAACAAAACAATTTCCCTCATCAATCGTTCGTCGTCCGGCGCGACATTTTCGATGCCGGCGTTCTTGATCCGATCGAGCAATTGCCGGCGATAATTCTCCGCCGTCTGCGGCGCTTGTTTCTGTATTTTTTCAACGCTTTCGTGCATGATTCCAATCCGCGCCGTCAAATCTTCCGCCAGATGCGCGCCTTCACGCTCGCGCATTTTCACCAGCGACGCCAGCGCCGGTTTCAACGCTTTTTCCACGGCAGGCCAGATTGTTTCGGCTTCAACCAGTTCTTCATCGCTCTGAAAAACTCCCGGCGCGCGCAAAATCTGATCCAGAGAAACGCCGCCGGACAATTTCAAATGCTTCGCCAATTTGCCGAGTTCAGTCGCGTAAGCTTCCGCAAGCGGTTTGTTGATGTGCAGTTGCGCGGAATTTTTCCCCTCACTTGCGTGGACGGAAATTCTCGCCGTCACCCGCCCGCGCGCGACCTGCGCGTTGATGGCGTCGCGCACCTGCGCCTCTAGCAGCTCCAGCTCGCGCGGCAGGTTCACGGAAATCTCCGACTGCCGGCGGTTGACCGCGCCCAGCTCGACGGTGATTTTGAAACCGTCCCGCGCGCATTCGCCGCGACCGTAACCCGTCATGGATTTCATCCCGCGCAGTGTGCGAAAATTCCCCGCCGCAAGCGAATAAATTTTCAAAATGCGCGCGGCGAAGTGAATTCAAATCAATCTGGACGCGGTAAAGACAAATGCTTAATGTTCAATCCATGGATTTGCCCTGCCGATTTACCTACGGGCCACAATGGCGACAAATCGCAATTATGTTTGTGTTGGGCGTTGCCATAATCGCACTTGCAGGTAGAAAATCTTTTGGATTTGGTTTGGCACTTGGTTTTTTGCCGCTGTCATTTGCGCTGTTAGGAGCTGCGCGCCGACTCTTCTTGCCGCGATTTCTTGAACTGGAGCAAGACGCAGTAACAATTCCCAAAGGCAGGCAGAGCATAAAAATTCTCTATGCCGGCATTGAGCAGACTTCGGAGGTCAGGCGGGGCAGGATGACCACGACTTATCTGCGAACCAAAGAACGCGCATTTGAAATTACTTCAATCTTATTGCCGAACATGGCCAGCTACGTTGCGGTCAGAGATTTCATTAATTCACGCGTCACGCCAAAAGAAAGAACAGTTCAGCCGATTGAAGCAGGCAAGTATTGCTTCAGGTGCCGTTACGAAGGCAATGGAGAGATTTACAATTCCAATGGAGAAGTTATTTGGCGCTTCAAAACATTGCACAAGCGTCCGCATTATCCGTATGGATTTTTTCGATTGCCGGATTTTGTTGTCTATGACAAGACGGACAAAGAAGTTTTCAGGATAAAACTCGAATGTAAATTGGCACTATCTCAATTTGTGATGCTCGAAAATGGTTTAGCCATCTGCACCATAAACCAACGAAGTATTTTGCGGAACAAATTCACACTCAACTTTGCAAACGGACAGAAATGGATTTTCCGTATGCCGCTGTTCACCGCGAGATTCGGCGGCTTGTCAGAAACAGGTGAAAAAATTCGCGTTGGTGTTCGGACTCACAACATTTGGTATGTGTCAATTGATGCAAGCGCCGATAATCCACAATTGGTAGCTACTCTGGCATTTATTCATCGGGAGAGATTGCGAATTAATTGATGCTAATTTTGCTCAAACAATTCATAGACCACCGGGCGGAAATTGACATACACGCAAAAAATCACGCGCTCGCCGCGAACGGATTCCGCCTTGAAAACCACCCGGATGCGCCGACCCGCAGCCGCAATATCCGGCCAGCCGCCCTTCAAGCTGCGGACTTCGCATCTTAACCGCATGAATCAAGGCCGTTCCGCCATAATGAACATTTATCGCAACAAACCTGTCAAACAGTTGTTTAACTGGATGACGATCACAAATAACAGCAACCCGTTATGAAAATTCTCTTTTTTGAAAAATGCGCTTTGGGGGCGGCGGTCGCGGTTCTATGCCTGGCGGGCGGGCTTTCATTGCCAGCCGCAAGCGCGCAGGATCAACCCGCTCCGGCTCCCGCCGATGCCGCATTGCCGGCGGACATCACGCCGGACAGCCCGCTGGCGCAGGTCGTCCGGCTCGCGCAATCGGGCGTGAATGAAACCGTCATCCTCGCCTACGTCAACAATTCCAGCAGCCCGTTCAACCTGACTACGGACCAGATCATTTATCTGAAAGACCTCGGTTTGCCGGACGACGCGGTGACGGCGATGATCCAGCGCGACCAGAAATTGGGCGCGACGGCAGCCGCCGTGCCAGCGCCAACTCCGGCAACTGCCGCTCAAACGGAAACTCCAGAACAGCCCGCCGAGGTCACGCAGAATTATTTTTACGACACGCTTTCGCCCTACGGCAACTGGGTGGACGTGGAAGGCTACGGGCTTTGCTGGCAGCCGGTCGTCGTGGTTTATGATTCAAGCTGGCAGCCGTATTGCGACCACGGCCACTGGGTTTATACCGACGACGGCTGGTATTGGCTCTCGGACTATTCGTGGGGCGCGACGGCCTTCCACTACGGACGCTGGTTTCACGACCCGCGCCACGGCTGGTGCTGGTGGCCGGACACGGCCTGGGCGCCGTCGTGGGTGACGTGGCGTTACGCGGATGACTATTGCGGCTGGGCGCCGCTGCCGCCGCGCTGTATTTATCGAGAAGGCGTGGGCATTTTTTACAACGGCGTGGCAGTCGGCGCCGGTTTTGATTTCGGCATCGGCGTGAATTTTTTCACCTTCGTG
>Ga0208220_1000092_pt1 | contig 32912 bp, 27 predicted proteins | sample NGESurdeep092012_9_FD_184484 | JGI IMG/M metagenome (GOLD analysis project Ga0208220, IMG submission 184484) | Arctic peat soil microbial communities from Barrow, Alaska - NGEE Surface sample F53-1 deep-092012 (SPAdes) | ecosystem: Environmental > Terrestrial > Soil > Wetlands > Peat ...
GAGCAGCTTGTCCTCTTCACCGAACGCGGGCGCGATGTGCACCAGGCCCGTGCCATCGGTGGTGGTGACATAGTCGGCGTGCAGCACCACGTGCGACCTGGGATGCCCGAGGAAGTAACTAAAGGGCGGGGTATACCGCAGCCCGACCAGCTCGGCGCCCTTGAGGCGACGGACGATCCTGGCCTCCGCGTCCTCGCCCAGCTCGCGGGCGTAGGCGGGCAGCCGGGCCGCCGCCAGGAGGTAGCGCTCGGACCGCCCGGTGAAGTCGGACTCGACCACGACGTAGTCGACGTCCTTGTGCACGGCCAGCGCCAGGTTGGCGGGCAGGGTCCACGGCGTGGTCGTCCAGATCAGCGCGAGCTCGCCCGTCTCCAGCCGGTAGCCGACGGTCACGGCCGGGTCCTGGCGGATCTGGTAGACGTCCTCGTCCATTCGCAGCTCGTGCGCGGACAGCGGGGTCTCGTCGTTCCAGCAGTACGGCAGGCAGCGGAAGCCCTCGTACATCAGGCCCTTGTCGTAAAGCTGCTTGAACGCCCACATGACGCTTTCCATGTAGGTCAGGTCGAGCGTCTTGTAGTCGTGGCTGAAATCGACCCAGCGAGCCTGGCGCGTGACGTAGTCCCGCCACTCCTGGGTGTAGCGGAGCACGGACTTGCGGCAGGCCTCGTTGAACTCCGCGATGCCGAGCTCGACGATCTCCTCGCGGGTCTTGATGCCGAGCTGGCTCATGGCCTCCAGCTCGGCGGGCAGGCCATGGGTGTCCCAGCCGAACCGCCGCTCGACCCGCTTGCCGCGCATCGTCTGATACCGCGGGACCAGGTCCTTCACGTAACCGGTGAGCAGGTGCCCGTAGTGCGGCAGCCCGTTGGCGAAGGGCGGCCCGTCGTAGAACACGAACTCGTTGGCGCCGTCCTCGCCGGCCGGGCGGTTCTCTACCGAGGCGCGGAAGGTGTCATCGGCCGCCCAGTAGTCCAGCACCCGCTCCTCGATCTCGGGGAAGCGCGGGCTCGCCGGGACGCCGGCGCTCGGGGCAGCGCTCTCGCCGGCGGATGCCTTGGGGTAGCTCATCGGTGATCCTTCGCAGTCGGTCCTCATGACACACGAGGACGACATCGCCCGGGCCTGGCCCGGGCGGCACCGCGGTACCACCTCGCTTGTCGCGCCCGCCGGGTAGGAACCGGATGGCGGTCGCGACCGCTCGTTTCGCAGGCTGTGACGGGCCTTCCCGTCCGGTTCTACTGAGGTGCGCTGGTCCCGGCTGCTGAACGCCGCTCCCGAGGCCGGCTACTGAGCTGGCCGCGCACCTGTTCTTCCGGAGGCTCACCGGTGATGACCGGATCAACGCCGTGATAGCCCCAGTCTACCGATTCAGTCGACGGCTTTCCGCCAGCCAGCCGCAGTCGTGGCCACCCGAGTTACGGGCGCCGCAGGCATGGCTGGAGGCCGCGCCGGAACCCGGCCGCCGGTGATCACTACCGTTCTGCAGCGCTGCCCGCGAACAAACGGTGGTGATCACGAACCGCGGCCGCGGCGGAACCCGGCACCCGTGTTCCGCCTGGCCTCCGGCGCATTGCACCCCGCGTGGCGTTCGCCCGCGGGCTGGATGTCTGATCAGATGAGTCCATGGTCGTTACGCGGCACAGTGGGCGCTGGACCCTGGAAGATCGTTTCGTCTCGGCGTGGCAGTATCTGCCGGTCGAGGTCCCGCCCGGCGCCTACGCGCTGCGGGCCGAACTGGAATACGAGCGATCCGGCGCGGTCATGGACCTGGGCTGCATGGACGCCGGCGGTTTCCGCGGCTGGTCGGGCGGCGCCCGCAGGTCGTTCGTGATCTGCCCGGACGCGGCGACGCCGGGCTACCTGCCGGGCGAGCTCGAGCCGGGGACCTGGCAGGTGATGATCGGGCTGCACCGGGTGCCGCCGGGCGGTGCCGAGTACCGGGTGACCGTGGAGGTCTCCAGCACGCCCGGCGAGCTGACGCCCGACCCGGTTCCCGAGGACCTGCCCCCGCTGACCGACCGCCCGCCGCGCCGTGAGCTGCCGGCCGCCGCCGGGCGGCGCTGGCTGGCCGGTGACCTGCACACCCACACGGTGCATTCCGACGGCGTGATGACGGTGCCCGAGCTGGCCCGGTTCGCGGCGGGACGGGGTATGGAGTTCATCGCGGTCACCGACCACAACACGGTCAGCCATCACGCCGAGCTTCCCGCGGCCGCTGCGGTGCACGGCATCGTCCTGGTGCCCGGCCAGGAGGTGACGATCGACACCGGCCACGCTAACGCGTTCGGCGACATTGGCTGGATCGACTTCCGGGAGCCGCCGGACGCCTGGCTGGAGGCGACCGAGCAGGCCGGCGGCCTGCTGTCGGTCAACCATCCGATCGGCGGCCATGTGAGCTGGGCCACGCCGATGAAGCGCCGGCCGCCGCTGGTCGAGGTCTGGCACTGGAGCTGGCTGGACACCCACTGGACTACCCCGCTGGGCTGGTGGATGGCCTGGGATCCGGCGGCGATCCCGGTCGGCGGCAGCGACTGGCACCGGCCAGGGTCCGACGCGCCGCCGGGCACCCCGACCACCTGGGTAGAGGCGGAGGCCGACGATCCGGCGGCGGTGCTGGCGGCCCTCCGGGCCGGCCGGACGGCCGTGTCCGCGAGCCGGGACGGCGCGGTGCTGCTGCGATTGGGCGATGAACTGGTGGCCAGCGCCGCGGACGGAACGATCCTGACGGGCCCGGACGGCCCGAAGGCACGCGTCCGCGGTTCGCTCGCCAAGTTCCCCGCGGCGGCGGGCTGCCACCGCCTGGTCGACCCGACCGGCGCCACCCTGGCCCTCACCGGCTAGTCCTGCCCGCCGCCTCACTCTCCCATCGCCCAACCCTCCCAGCCCAATGGCGTCAGTCGGCGCGCCAGCCGGGCAGGCGCCGGGCACCCAGGGTCAGCCCGACGGCGATCACGACCTGGACGGCCACGACGACCAGGAAACCGTCGCGCATCCCCACGCCGTCCCGGGCCAGCGCCAGGAACAAGGTGCCGAGCGTGGCGACGCCGAGCGCCAGGGCCGTCTGCTGGGTCGTCGTGAGCACGCCACCGCCCGCGCCGGCCACCGCCGGCGGCACCTCGGAGAGCACCAGGCCGAACAGCGGGCTCATCACCAGGCCCTGCCCGAGCCCGGCCACCGCCAGGCCCGGGGCCAGCGCGACGACCGACACGTGCGGCCACTCCGCGAGCACGGTCAGGCCGAGGATGACCAGGCCGAGGCCCTGCGCCGCAGCGCCGGCGGCGAGGACGCGGGCGCCGAAGGCGGCGAGCAGCCTCGAGGTGGACAGGGACGCGAGCAGGAAGGCCGCCGCCATCGGCGTCAGCCCGGCTCCGGCGACGAGCGCGCTGTCGTGCAGGCCCTGCTGGACCAGCAGGGCGTAGCAGAACATGAAGGCGCCGAAGCCGGCGAAGAACGGCAGGGCCAGTGCCAGGCCGCTGCGCATGCTCGCGTGCCTCAGCAGCGAGGGCGGGACCAGCGGCGACCGGCCGGCCCGCTCCGCGCGGAGTTCGATCGCGGCGAACGCGCCCAGCGCCAGCGGTGACGCCGCCAGCAGTCCGATCGCCCAGGCCGGCCAGCGCAGGGCCTCGCCCTCGGTCAGCGGGATCAGCACGGCCAGCACGGTCACGCCGAGCAGCACAGTGCCGGGAACGTCGATCCGGGCCGCGACGGCCGCCCGGCTGTCTGGCACGTAGCGGCGGGCCAGCAGGAGCCCGGCCAGCCCGATCGGGACATTGACGAGGAAGATCGGCCGCCAGCCGGTGCCGCCGAGGTTCGCGGACACCAGGAGGCCGCCGAGAATCTGGCCCAGGACGGCGGCGATGCCACCCGTGGCGCCGTACCGGCCAAGGGCCCGCGCCCGGCGCTCGCCGGTCGTCGCGGCCTGGATCGTCGACAGGACCTGCGGCACCATCAGCGCCGCCGAAGCGCCCTGCGCCGCCCGCGCGACCACCAGGAACAGCGCCGTGGGCGCCAGCCCGCACGCCAGCGAGGTGAGCGTGAAGGCCGCCATGCCGAGCAGGAAGAGCCGCTTGCGTCCCAGGCTGTCGCCCAGCCGGCCACCCAGGACCAGGAGCAGTGCGTAGGCGGACGCATAACCCGAGACGACAAGCTCCAGCAGCGGCGGGCTGGCATGCAGGTCGCTGTCGATCGTGGGCAGCGCCACGTTGACGATGAAGAAGTCGACCATCGGCAGGAGCACGCCCACGAGCACGACGACCAGGCCGGTCGCGCTCAGCAGCGCCGGGCCCGGGCGGCCGCCCGGGCCGGCGCGGTCGGCGCGCAGGACGTCGCGGCGAGAGGTACTGAGTTCGTGGTCGGGGCGGAGAGCCGCGCCGGGCGGGCTGGCGAGGCCGGGCACGGCGACGTCCGTGGTGTTCGGTGGTGAAGGCATACCGCCATAGTGGCGGCATTTCGCAGCCAGGTACTAGAGCCTACTTATACTGGTAGTGGCGATACCTGGCAACCCCACTGAGCCCATGGCAAGATAGTAGCCATGAGCGCGCAAACTACCGCGGCCGCGCCGGCCGCCGACAGCCGCCTCGCAGCGGACGGGCAGCGCGCGGCGAGCCGCCGTGACCAGCTGCTGCGCCGCCAGGAACTGGCCGGGTTCCTGCGCAGCCGCCGGGAGCGGATCGCCCCGCAGGAGGTCGGGCTGCCGCCGGCCACCCGGCGGCGGACGCCGGGCCTGCGCCGGGAGGAAGTGGCCACGCTCGCCGGGGTCGGCGTCACCTGGTACACGTGGCTGGAGCAGGGCCGCGATATCAACGCCTCACCGCAGGTCCTGGACGCGGTCGCCCGCACACTGCTCCTGGACCCGCATGAGCGCGAGCACCTGTTCCGCCTGGCCGACGCCCCGGACGGCACGGCCATGAGCGACTGCCAGGCGGTGCCGCCCGAGATCCAGCTGCTCCTGGATCAGCTCGGCCCCTACCCGGCCTGCGTCCGCAACGCCCGCTACGACATCCTCGGCTACAACGCCACTTACGAGCGGCTCATGGGCCCCCTGAGCGACGTGCCGTTCGAGGAGCGAAACGGGCTCTGGCGGGTCTTCACCAGCCCCGCGCGCCGCGCAGCCATGATCGACTGGCCTGATGCCACCCGGCGGATGGTGGCCGAGTACCGGGCCGCCATGGCCGAGCATGTCGCCGAGCCGGCCTGGAAGTGCCTGGTGGCCAGGCTGCTGAAGGCATCGCCGGAGTTCGCGGAGCTCTGGCAGCGGCACGAGGTCGCGGCCCCGGAGAACCTGACCAAGCGCTACCTGCACCCCGAGGTCGGGCTGCTGCGGCTGAACTACACCCACCTGTGGCTGGGCCAGCGGCTCGGCACCCGGATGGTGACCTACACCCCGGCTGACGAGGAGACCGGCGAGCGGCTGCGCGACCTGAGCCGGCGCGCCGCGGAAGCCCGGCTCTGACGAGTCGGGCTTAGCGCCGGTGCCTCGCTTGGCTGGTGCCTCACTTGATGGTGATGCGGAAGACCGGGTAGCCGGGCGCGATCTCGAGCAGCTGGGCGTCGGTGGCGTCCGGCCCGACGCCGTTGAAGAAGACGCCGACCTCCATCTTCCAGCGGCGCAGGTAGGCGCGGAGAATCGCCGGCTTGTCGGAGTCCGCCAGCTCAGTGGCGGTGAAATTCTCGACCCGCCGGCCCACGTGCAGCTCGCCGCCGCCGGCCACGCGCATGTTCCGGACCCACTGGGTGTGTCCGCGCGGCGCGACCAGGTACTTACTTCCCTCGTGGGTCAGGGGATTGACGGGGGTGGTGCGCCACTGGCCGCTCGTACGCCCGCGAACGTAGAGGACCCGGCTGCCCAGGACGCTGATGCCGGCCTTCGTGAGCCCGGCCACCAGGGAGTTAAAGAAGCTGTTCATCAGGCGGCCCGGCGCGGTGGTCGGCATGACGTGACGGGAGGTGCTGTCGGACATCGGATGCTCCTGGTGGTCTAGAGGTGATCTGCAGGTGATCGGGATGCCGTTCTGATTCAGTTTCGAGATCAGTGCTCTCGCTTAAGATCAGTGTTCCGCAACGACCTCCACATGTCAAGAGCACTGCTCTCTTAATTGAACACTGCTCTCGCTCATGGCAGACTGGCCGCATGACGAACGGAAAAGAGCGGGGCGTCGGGCAGAACGCGCGGGAGCGGGCGCGGGCGCAGATCACCCGTGAGATCAAGGAGGAGGCGCGCCGTCAGCTGGCCGCCGAGGGAGCGCAGCGGCTGTCGCTGCGCGCGGTGGCCCGTGAGCTGGGCATGGTGTCCTCCGCCCTGTACCGCTACTTCCCGAGCCGGGACGACCTGCTGACGGCGCTGATCATTGACGCCTACGACTCGCTCGGGAGCGCGGCCGAGACGGCCGTGGCGCCGCGGCCGGCGGCCGGCGCCCGCGGCCGCTGGCATGCTTGCTGCCACGCCGTTCGCGACTGGGCGATCGCCCACCCGCACGAGTACGCGCTCATCTACGGCTCGCCAGTTCCCGGTTATCAGGCTCCGCAGGAGACCATCGCCCCCGCGGCCCGGGTCGCGGTCGTCATCGGCGGCCTGCTCTCCGACGCCTGGCCGCAGGACACCGAGCCGGAAGCGGGCCGGACGGCTGCCCCACTGCCCGGGCGGCCACTGCCCAGGCGACCGCTGCCGGGCCTGCTGGCCGGGCAGGTCAAAGCGGTGAGCGCCGCCATCGCCCCCGGCGTTCCGCCGCCGGTCCTGGCCCGCGGGCTGATCGCCTGGACGCAGTTGTTCGGCATGATCAGCTTCGAGCTGTTCGGCCAGCTCGTCGGCAGCGCCGATCCGAGCGATGACTTCTTCGGCTACGCGATCGACGAGATGGCCGACCTCGTCGGGCTGCCTGGCTGACGCATCCCGCCCGCTGGCAACGATCCGAAATCAGCCACAATGGCAGGCACCGGACCCTGGGAGGATCAGCCACATGGACAGAACGCAGCGCTGGGGAATCACGCTCCCGCTCCACGGACTCAGCCTGCCCGACCAGCGGGAGATCGTCACCGCGCTGCCCATCCTGGGTTACACCGACGCCTGGTCGGCCGAGCTGAACGGGGTGGACGCGTTCACGCCCCTGGTCCTGGCCTCGCAGTGGGCACCGGAGCTGCGCCTGGGCACCGCGATCGTCGGGATCTACACCCGCGCGCCCGTCGCGCTCGCGGTCAGCGCGGCCACGCTCGCGAGCCTGGCGCCCGGCCGGTTCGTTATGGGTATCGGCACGTCGTCGCAGGTCGCGGTCGAGCAGTGGAACGGGATCCCGTTCGAGAAGCCGTTCCAGCGGTCGCGGGACATGCTGCAGTTCCTGCGCGCTGCGCTGGCCGGCGAGAAGGTCAGTCAGCGGTTCGAGACGTTCGCGGTGCGCGGGTTCCGGCTCGACCCGGCCCCGGCCGTGCCTCCGGCCCTGGCGCTCGCGGCCCTGCGGCCGGGGATGCTGAAGCTCGCGGCGAAGGAGGCGGACGCGGCGATCACGAACTGGCTCTCACCAGCCGACGTGCCCCAGGTTCGCGAGGCCGCCGGCCCGGACTGCGAGCTGGTCGCCCGGGTCTTCGTCTGCCCCACGACCGACACCGAGATGGCCCGGACCATCGGCCGGCGGGTGCTGGCGGCCTACCTCACGGTCCCGGTCTACGCGGCATTCCATGAGTGGCTCGGCCGCGGCGAGCTGCTCGCGCCGATGGCGGCGGCCTGGACCGCGGGCGACCGGAAGGGCGCCGTCGCGGCCATCCCGGATGCGGTGGTCGACGACCTGGTCATCCACGGCTCGCTGGAGGCCTGCCGGGAGCGGGTCGCCGAGTACCTGGAGTACGGCCTGGACACGCCGGTGATCAGCCTGCTGCCCGCGCCCGGAGCGGAGATCACGGAGTCGCTCCGCAAACTCGCACCGGCCTAACCCGGCACATCTGCCTCAATAGTGATAATTCCGGCTCGACGGGCGAATTTGACATATCCGCTATCGGCCCGAATGGCCAGCCTGATGGTCCATTGCCAAATGTCCTGAGTTATTAATGATCTTCATCTATTGTCGAGCTATGTTATCTGTCCACAACTTCCAGTTTGGCCTGCTCACTCCGGTGGCCGCCTATCTGATCTCCTTCCTGGGCACGTTCCTCGGACTGCGCTGCACCACGCGAGCGCGCGCCTACCGGGGTGCGGCCAGGACACGCTGGCTCCTGTTAGCCGCCGTGACGATCGGTGCCCCCGGCATCTGGGCCATGCATTTCATTGCCATGCTCGGATTCGCGATTCCCGGTAAGACCATTCGCTACGACATCCCGGTCACCGTCTTATCCATGGTGATCGCGGTGACGGTCGTCGGCGCTGGCCTGCTCATCGTCAGCTTCGGCCGCGCGGGCTGGCGCAGCCTGCTCGTCGCGGGGGTCATCACTGGCATCGGCGTGGCCAGCATGGACTACACGGGCATGGCCGCCATGCAGGTGCGGGCCCGGATGACCTACAACCCGGAACTGTTCGCGGTGTCGGTGATCATTGCGATCGCGGCCGCCACCGTGGCGCTGTGGGCGGCGCTGCGATTGCACGGAGTCTTATCGACCCTCGGTGCCGCGCTGATCGTGGCCGCGGCCGTCAGCGGAATGAACTACGTCGGCATGGCCGCGTTGCGTGTCTTCCGCGCACCGGCAGACTCCGGAATGAACCTGAACGGGGCCACGCCATGGAGCTTCCTGCCGCCGCTCATCATCGGGATGGTGATCCTGACGGTCTACCTAGTCGCGGCAATTGCGATGTCGCCCACCGAGGAGGAGATCCGCCGCGAGGAGGCGATAATCCAAGCCAGCCGGGCCCGGGGCCTGCGGATCTGACGATGCGCCCCACCTGGCCGGCCGGCGGCGGCGGCCAGGTGGTCACCAACTGCCGGGCAGTTCCGCGCCGTACCAGGACTGAAGGATCTGGTGGGCGATGGAGACCGGCGGCGGCAGCAGGATCGAGCCGTCGGCGATGGCGGCCGTCAGCTCCTCGCGGCTGAACCAGTTGGCCTCGGCGATCTCATCCTCGTCCACCTTGATCTCGAGGCTGCCGGCGGCCTCGGCGCGGAAGCCGAGCATCAGGCTCTGCGGCATCGGCCAGGGCTGACTGCCGAGATAGCGGACCTGGCCTACGGCGATGCCAGTCTCCTCGTGCACCTCGCGGGCCACCGCCTGCTCGGCGGACTCGCCCGCCTCCACGAAGCCGGCCAGTATCGAGACGCGATGGACCCCCCAGGCCGCGTTACGAGCGAGAAGGCAGCGATCGTCCGGGTCGGTCACCAGGACGATCATGGCCGGGTCCGACCGCGGGAATTCGTCGGTGCCCTCGACGGTGCAGCGCCGGGCGTGGCCGGACGACACGGGCTCGCTGGGCTCGCCGCAGCGCGGGCAGAAGTGATGCGAGTCATGGAAGTTCGCCAGGGCGACCGCGTGCGTCATGAGGCCAGTGTCGCGATCGGAGAGCAGCGGGCCGGCCTCTCGCAGCGGGGCCGGGCGGACCTCCACGCCCACGACCTCGGCCGGCTTCGGCAAGGGACCCGCGACGCCGAAGTAGACGACGCCGTCGGCGGCGGCGCCGAGCAGGAACCGGACGCCGTCGGGGGCCTGCTCGGGCGGCAGGAACAGCAGGTGGGCGCCCTCGGCTCCGAAGCCGACCAGAGCGCGACCCTGGTCGACGACCAGCACGCGAGTGCCGGGATCGGCCCAGGCCCTCGCCAGCCACTCCTCGTCGTCGCGCAGGTGCGCGGACCGGTCGACCTGGCCGCGGGCCAGGGCCAGCCGCCCCAGCGCGGCCTCGGCAGCCGGGGCGGCGGCTGGTCCCCCGCTCACCGGGCCGCCGTGAGCTCAGCGGCGGCGGCGGCCAGCTCGTCCCACAGGTAGGCGGCGGCCTGCGCGCCCTTGAGCAGCAGCGCCATCTCGACCTTCTCGTTCGGCGCATGGATGCGGTCGGAATCGAGCCCGACCGCCACGAACACCAGCGGCGCGCCGAGGATCTCCGCGAGGTCGGCCTCCGGGCCGCTGCCGCCCTCCCGGGTGAACAGCACCTCGGTGCCGAACGCGCGCTGCATCGCCCGCCGGCCCGCCTGGACGGCGACCGAGTCCACCGGCGAGAACGCGGGCCGCACGCCGTTACCGTGCGACGTGACGGTGGCCTCGATGCCCGGCGGGGTGCGCTCGCGCACGTACTGCCGGAGCGCGGCCACCACCTGCGCGGGCTCCTGGCTGGCGACCAGCCGGAATGACAGCTTGGCGTGGGCCTGCGCCGGGATGATCGTCTTGCCGCCCGGTCCGGTGTGGCCGCCCCACATGCCGTTGACCTCGGCGGTCGGCCGGGTCCAGATCCGCTCCAGCACGCTGTAACCGGCCTCGCCGGCCGCGGCGCCGCTGTTGGCCGCCTCGGCCAGCCACGCCTTCTCGTCGAAGGGCAGCCGGGCGATGAGCTCGCGCTCGGCCTGCGACAGCGGCAGCACGGAATCGTAGAAGCCCGGCAGCGTGACCCGGCCGCCGTCGTCGTGCAGCCCGGACAGCAGGTCGGCCAGCACGTGCAGCGGGTTGGGCACCCCGCCGCCGAACGAGCCGGAATGCAGGTCCCGCTCGGGGCCGCGCAGGTGGATTTCCGCGTCGGCCAGGCCCCGCATGCCGACGCACATGGACGGCACGTCGGCCGCCCACATCGTCGTGTCGGAGATCACGATCACGTCGCAGGCCAGCCGGTCACGCTCGCGGCGCAGCAGCTCGGCGAAGTTCGTGGAGCCCGACTCCTCCTCGCCCTCGATCAGCAGCTTGAGGGTGACGGGCGGCACGGCGGCTCCGGTGGCGGCGAGGGCCGCCCGGGTCCCGAGCGCGTGGAAGAGGACCTGGCCCTTGTCGTCGGATGCGCCCCTGGCCAGCAGCCGGCCAGCTTGCTGCAGCGGCTCGAACGGCGGGCTGTCCCACTCAGCCAGCGGTTCCACCGGCTGGACGTCATGGTGGCCGTAGACCAGCACGACGGGCGCGGCCGGGTCGGCGGCGGGCCAGTGCGCGAACACCGCGGGCAGCCCGGCCGCGCCGCCCCGGCCGGTCTCCCAGACCTCGGCCACCGGGAAGCCGACCTCGCGCAGGTGCGCGGCGAGCCAGTCCGCGGATCGCCGGACATCGTCATGGCGCGACGGGTCGGCGGAGATCGACGGGATGGCGAGCCACTGCTTCAGCGCACCGAAGAATTCTGCGGCGTTGTCGTCTACGTACTGCCGGACGTCCATGATCATCCCTTCGCGGCCGCGACGGCCGGGCCCGCGCAGCCTGTGCTTCGCCGGGCAGCCTCTGCTTCGCCAGGCAGCAAGTGCTTCGCCGGGCAGCCAGTGCTTCGCCAGGGTCCCAGGTGCCTGCGTGGCACTCTAGCGAGGCCGCTCTGGCGGCGGCCGGCCAGGCAGGCCGCTGCGGCGGCGGCGCCGCGGCACTCGTGATCGCGGGGAGTTTTCAGCGGCTGCCGCTGAAAACTCCCCGCGCTGATGGGGAAGGCGCCGGGCGTTAGGCCGCCAGCTTGCGCCGAGCGCGCCACTGCATCTCGGCCTCGCCCATGGGCGTGGACGGCGGGGCCTGCATGAAGGGCCAGATCTCCTCGGCGATGGCCCGCCAGTTCGCGGTGGCCCGCAGATCGCCGAGCAGGGCGAACAGGCCCAGGTTGATGCGCTGCAGGATGACATAGGACCGCGGGACGCTGGCGTACTCCGCCACCGGGCTGCGCACGTCGAAGAACCGCCGCACGACCGCGGACGCGTAATCGCTGGTCACGGTCAGGGTCCGCGACTCACGGATCATCTCGTAGAACACCGCCAGGTGCTCGACGATCGCCTCGGTGCTCAGCGGGGCGCCGGGCACCAGGAATCCGGCCTCCTCCAGGCTGGCGCGGAACGCGCCCGGGTCCTGGTCCACGCAGAGCCGTCGCGCCATCTGCATCAGCGGATTCAGGTCATCGTCGGTGAAGTGCTTGACCAGCCCGAAGTCCAGGAACGTCACCCGCCCGTGACCGTGAAACAGGTAGTTGCCCGGGTGCGGGTCGCCGTTGAACGCATGGACCTCATACAGGCTGCGGAAGACGAAGCGGTAGATCGTCTCCCCCGCGAGGTCGCGCTCCTCCTGCGACCAGTTCGCGAGCTCGGCAAACCGCGCGCCGTCCGACAGCTCGCTGGTCACCACCCGGCGGGTCGACAGCTCGTCGATGATCGCCGGCACGTGGATCGTCGGATGCCCGTCGTAATAGGCGGCGAGCAGTCGCTGGTTGGCGGCTTCCTGGCGGTAGTCGAGCTCTTCCAGGACGCGTTCTCGCAGCTCGGCGACCAGCCCGTCGACGTCCTGATTCGGCGCGGTGATCTTCAGCATCTTGCGCAGCAGCGCGACGTTGTCGAGGTCGGCGGCCATGGTCTCGGCGATGCCCGGATACTGCACCTTGACGGCCACGGCGCGGCCGTCGTGGGTGATCGCGCGGTGCACCTGGCCGATCGAGGCGGCGGCGATGGGCTCCGGATCCCACTGCGCGAACGCCTGCTCCGGCGGCAGGCCCAGCTCCTCGAGCACCATCTGCGCGGCCAGCTCAGGGGTCATCGGCGGGATGCTGTCCTGCAGGCGGCTGAGCGTACGGCGGACGGCCGGCGTCAGGCCGTCGTCCACATAGCTGGCCATCTGGCCCAGCTTCACCAGGACGCCCTTCATGGCGCCGAGGGTGACGGTCACGTCCTCCGCCGTCTGCAGGGCCAGGTCGTTGCGGAGCTGCTCCCGGTGCTCCCCCGCGGCCGCGAACAGCCGGGGCGCGCTGCTCGCGTAGCGGACGCCGCCGCGCAGTACGAGCTGGAGGGCGGCCAGGCCTCGGGTGAACCGCAGCGGGCCGACCCGGCGGCGGACCAGAGCCACCGACAGGGCCGTGACGGCCGCTCCGGCCGCCAGCCCGGCGGCGAGGTTCCGCCCCTGCCTCAGACGCCCCTGCCTCAGACGCCCCGGTCTCATTGGCCCCCGCCTCATGCCCGCCGCGCGGCGCGCATCCGCAGGGCGATCCGCTGCCGCGCCTCCAGCACGCCAGGCTCGCCCAGGTAGACGGCGTCGAGGACGCCGAGCGCCTGCCGGATCTCGCTGCGCCGGGCGGGGGTCAGCGGGGGCGAGTCGTACCCGTACAGGTCCCGCGCCCACTCCGGCAGCGACGCCACCGCGCCGTCCCGCACGTCCTGCCAGATTTCCGCTATGTCGGGGTCCAGGCCCGGCGGATCGAGCAGGTAGGCCATCGACTCGCTCGCCGCCGGCGTGCACCGCAGCTCGGGACGGACCGAGGCCAGATAACGCTCCAGGTCGGCGACGCTGCGCGGGATCGCGTCGGCCGCCCCGCCGATCAGCTCGGCCGCGGTCGCCATCTCGGCCACGTAGCGGTCGCTGTCCTGCGCCGACAGCCCGGCGCCGAACAGGTTGCTGGCGGCGATGACGGAGTCGACCATGGCCGCGTGCACCCACAACAGCAGGCCGGGATCACCGGCCGCGTACGGGCGGCCGGTCACCGGGTCCACGCCCCGCACGTGCTCATGAATCCGGCGCACCCGGGCTGACACCTGCTCCGCCGCGGCGCGCTCGCCGAAGGTGACCGTGCTGACGTAGGCGGCGGTCGCCGCGAGCCGGCCGACGGGATCCTCCCGCCAGTCGCTGTGCTGGTCGACGCCGGCCATCGCGAGCGGGTGCAGGGCCTGGGTCAGGAGCGATCGCAGGCCCGCGATCACCCCGGACAGGTCGGTGCTCATCCGCCAGGTAACGCTGGCGGGCCCGAAGAAGCCGTCATCCGCCGGGTGCTCCGGGATGCCGGTCACCTGGGCGGCGGCCGACCGCTCGACTAGCCCGGTAGCGGCGGCGTACTGATCCGCGTAGTGGTCCGCCGTCACCGGGCTGCCGCTGCCGGGCCGCTGCAGACCTGGGGCGACCCGCCCCTGCTACGAGAAGTAGGCACACTCATGCCTCTAAGCTACCCGCGCGTACGTCACGGCCACCCGCGGCCGCCGCCTGCACCGCGGCCGCCAGCGGCACCGGCCTAGCTCGCGGCCGGCGCAGGCTCGTCCAGGATGCGCGGGGCGGCGGCCCGGATGAGGACCGCGGCCCAGGTCCGGAACGGCCGCCAGGGCTCGGCCAGCTCGCGGAACTGGCCAGGATCCGGATCGGCATCCAGGTGGTACAGGCGAGCGGTCAGGGCCAGGGCCCTTGGCTCGTTGACCGGCAGGACGTCGGCGAACCCGGTGCCCCGGATCACGATGAGCGCGCTGTAGAAAGGCCCGATGCCGCTGATCGCCTGCAGGTCGGCCATGGCGGCCTCGGGCCCGAGGCCGTGCAGGCGGCCGACGTCCAGGCGGCCCTCCAGAGCCGCGCTGGCCACGCCGTGCAGCCGGCGCAGCTTGTCGTCCGGAATGCCGGGAAACGACCCGACGGCCAGGAGGGCGGCGGGTGCCGGGAACGCGGCCAGCGGCCGCCCGGCCAGGTTGAAGGTCCGGCCGTGGGCCTGGTTCAGCCGATCGCGGACCTGCATCATCTGGCGGGCCGGCCGCCTGCTGCTCAGCACCGACCAGGCGGCGGCCTCGTACGGTGAGTAGAACAGGGGCGGCCGGAGCCCCGGCGCCGCCGCCTGCAGCGCGCCGATGACCGGATCTCGCTCGCCGACGAGCATGAACTGGCTGCCGTCGTGGTCGAGGGACAGCACCCGCGCGACCTGGCGCTCAACCAGGCCGAGATCTGCGTTCGCCGTGGCCCGCACGGTGCAGCGCACGGTGCCCGCGCCCGCCGGCGTGTCATCCTGCCGGACCTCGACCCCGGCATGTTCCGCGTACCCGTCGAGGCAGAAGGCCAGGCGCATGACGCCGTCAAAGGCATCGTCGTGGCGCTGGCCGAAGCCGAAGGTAGCGGCCTCCGCGAGCGAGAACGGCCCGCGGGGCGTGATGGCGAAGGACAAGGACTCGGCAGGCATGGCGGCTCCATTCCTCGTGCAGCTGCCACCCTCTCAGCAGGGTCTGACGTTCTGGCGCCGTCGCCCGGCCGCGTTGTGCGCGGCGGCGCGATCTATCAGGATGACGAGGGAGGAAGTGCGGCCCGGAGAACCCGGCGGCCGGCCAGGACGGCAGGAGGCGCGGACGTTGCAGGCGCTGCTGCGGGCGGCCGACGGCTTCACCGGGCGGGCCAACAGCGCGCTGGCGATCGGTGCCCCGGGCCTGCCGCCGCCCGAGGCGGTTCAGGAGGTCTGCGCCTGGTACCGGGCTCGCGGGCTGCCGCCGATGATCGCGGTGCCGTTCCCGATGACCGGGCCGGATGACAGCCCGGTCGACCGCCTGCTGGACAGCCTGGGCTGGCCGCTGCGCCAGGCCTCGGCGGTGGTGATGACGGCGCCCCCGCCGCAGGTCCCGGCCGGGAACCGCGCCGGGCCGCCGACCGCCGTCACGGTGACCACCGCGCCCGACGACGAGTGGCTGGCGATGTATCACTACCGCGGGGACGACCTGCCGCCCATCGGCCGCGGCTGCTGCTGTCTGCTCCGTGGCAGGCGTTCGCCAGCGTCCGCGAGGCCGGCCAGACGATAGCGATCGGGCGCGTGGCCGGTGACGAGGACTGGGCCGGGCTGACGGCGATCGAGACTCATCCCGGCCACCGGCGGCGCGGGCTGGCCACCGCGGTGAGCACGGCCCTGGCCGCAGCGGCCGCCGACCGCGGCGTAACGGGCGTGTACCTGCAGGTGGAACGTGAGAACACCGGGGCCCGCGTCCTGTCCGGCGGCATCGGGTTCTGAGGAAGTGCTACCACTACCGCGTCGCCCCGGCCGCGGCCTCGTGACCACGGCCGAGTCCCGCTGATCCCCGCTAGCGCGCGGAAAGGCCGCCCCCTTGCTCTCCCAGCAGGCCGGCGCAGGCCCGGCAGCGGTGAGCGTCGGCGGCCTCGGCCCACTCCTTGAGGCTCTCCGCCGAATTCCGCAGGTACCGGAACCCGCAGACCGTCAGCTCATCGAGCCTCCCGTCGCGCAGGCGGACCGCATGCATGCGCACGATGCGCTCCTCGTGGCCCGGGGTCAGCGACCCGGTGGCGGTGCGGCTCGGAGAGTAGAAGCTCTCGGAGAATGCGCAGTAGTCCATGCCGCTTAACGTTAGGGACGGGGCCGCCGATCCGCTCGCAACACGCCGTGACTACTCGGTTACTTGACCGCCCCCGGTCCATGACCGTCGCGGCCAGTCTCTCATCGGGTTTGAGCTGCATCCGGCGTGGAAGTGAGAGCCATCGGCAGCGTCGGTGCGCCGGGACAGAAGGAGTCGGTCATGGGTCTGGGCAAGAAGGCAAAGAGCAAGGCGAAGACCGCCAAGGGCAAGACCAAGAAAGATGCCCGCAAGGTCAGGCACAAGGGCAGGAAGGCCAAGAACGCCGCCAAGCACTGACTAACCCCGGCCGGTGCACCAGCGCAACCCAGCTCGCCCCGTCGTCGGCCGCAAGAACGGCTGCCGGGTTATCGTGATTTCCTCGCCCCGCTGCACGGGGCCGCAGCGAGGAGGTCAGATGCTGGTCGCGTTCTCAGTGACACCGCTCGGGGTGGGCGATGCCGTAGCCGAGTATGTCGCGGATGCGGTTCGCGTGGTGCGCGACAGCGGGCTGCCGAACCACACCGACGCGATGTTCACGACCATCGAGGGCGAGTGGGACGAGGTCATGGCCGTCGTCAAGGGGGCCGTCGACGCGGTGGCCGCGCGCGCCCCGCGCGTGAGCGTGACGCTGAAGGCCGACCTCAGGCCCGGCGTGACCGGCGCGCTCCAGTCCAAGCTGGAGGCCCTGGAGCAGCACCTCGGCTCGTGACGCGCAGTCTGGCGGCTCCGCTCGCTGGGCCTTACGCCTCCTGCGCTGTGGCGGCATCGACCGTCTGCGCGAGCAGCACCGCGATCGTCATCGGCCCGACGCCGGGCACCGGCGTGATCAGGCTCGCCACCTCGGCGGCCTCCTCGGACGCGACGTCGCCGACGTTGCCAGGGTTATAGCCCGCGTCGACGACGACCGCCCCCGGTTTCAGCCAGCCGCCCCGGACAAACTGCGGCCGGCCCACCGCGGCGACCACGATATCCCCGGTCGCCACGATGTCGGGCAGCCCGCGGGTCCGGGAATGGCAGTACGTCACGGTCGCATCGGCGGCGAGCAGGAGCATGCCCGCGGGCTTGCCCAGGATGGGACTGCGGCCCAGCACGACGGCGTGCTGCCCGGACACGCCGACCTCGTAGGCGTCGAGCAGCCGCATGATGCCGCCCGGCGTGGCGGAAGCGAAGCCGGGCAGGCCCAGCGCCATCGCGGCGAACGAGTGCAGGGTGACGCCGTCGACGTCCTTGGCCGGATCGATGGCCTCGAACGCGGCCCGCTCGTCGATGTGCGCCGGCACCGGATGCTGCAGCAGGATGCCGTGCACCGCGGGATCCTGCGACAGGCCGGCGATCACCGCGACCAGCTCGCCGGTGGTGACGCTGGCGGGCAGGTGCACGTGCCGGGAGCTGATCCCGGCCTGACCGGACCGGCTCTGCTTCATCCGCACGTAGGTGACCGAGGCCGGGTCGTCGCCGACCAGTACCGTCGCCAGGCACGGCGGGGCACCCGCCTGCTCGGTGAACCGCGCCGCGCGTCCGGCCGTGCCGGCGACGATCTGCCCGGCCAGCTCCGTGCCCGCCATCAGCGCTGCGCGCGACATACCCCTCCGTTCGCCATAACTAGCTTTACATCCTGATAACTCGCTTTACATCCTGATAACTCGCCCGGCAGCAATCAGCCGTCCCGATGACCGGCGGCCGCGTCGGCCGCCGGGATGCCGTCGATCAGCGCGGCCAGGCCCGCCTCGTCCAGCAGGTCGGCGGGCCGGACGGTCTGGTCACCGCGCACGTAGTAGAACGCCGCGCGCACGTCGGCGACGGGTACCCCGGCCAGCGCCGCCCAGGCCAGCCGGTAGGCCGCGAGCTGGACCGCGACCGCGCGACGCTCGGTGGCCGAGGCCGGCGGCCGGCCGGTCTTCCAGTCGACGACATCGAACCGGCCATCGGGGGCATCGGCGAACACGGCGTCGATGCGGCCGCGGACCAGCCGGTCGCCGATGAGGGACTCGAAGGGCACCTCGACCTCGGCCGGCTGCCGGTCCGCCCATTCGCTGGCCTCGAAGGCCGTCTTGAGCTCGGCCAGGTCCGCGTCCGGGTCGGCGCCGCCCGGATCGTCCGCGGCGCCCGGCAGCTCGTCGGCGTCGATCAGCTGCGGCTGGCCGAAGCGCTCCTCCAGCCAGCGGTGGAACTCGGTGCCCCGCAGGGCGTGCGGCGCGGGCGGGCGCGGCATCGGCCGGCGCACCTGCTGGGCCAGCTCCGCCGGGTCCCTCGCGACGGCCACCAGCGCGGAGACCGGGATCTGCCGGGGCAGCGCGACCTGGGCATGGCCCCCGGCGCGGCGGCGCGCCCGCTCGGCGAGCAGCAGGTCGGCCTCGCTGGCCCACGACTCCATCAGCTCCTGATAGGGATCCCGGACGGCTCCGTCATCCGGCTCCGGCTCCGGCCTGCGTCGTGCCCGCGGCGTGGCTGCACCTGTCCCGGCAGCGACGCCACGGGCGTGACGCTCGGGCCGCTGCGTCCGGCGCTCCAGGTCGGCCAGCGCGCGGGTGACCAGGTCGGCGGCCGCACGGACGGCATCGGAGCGCTCGGTGGCCGCCTGCGCCGCCGGCCACGGCGCGACGGCGGGCTCGGCCAGCGCCGGGTTGGTGGCGTCGGGCTCGGGCTCCGGCTCCCAGCGGGAGACGACTCCCGCGCCGGCCTCGCACTCGGCGCGGACCTCGTCCAGGAACTCCGAGGGGCCGAGCCGGGACACGCCGTCGCCCCACCAGTAACCGGTGCAGGCCAGCCAGAAAGCGGCCCTGGTGGCGGCCACGTACGCGAGGCGCCGTTCTTCCGCGAGCTCCCGGTCGCTGCAGGCCTGCGTGAAGATGGCCAGGTCGCTGGCCGCCAGGCCGGCCAGCGCCGGCAGGTCGGCCGCGTCACCGCGCAGACTGAACGGCAGCAGCCGGGGGTTTTCCGTCCATCGCGTCGCGACCTTGGGCTTGGCCGGGAAGATGCGCGACTGCGCGCCGCCGGCCAGGCCGGGCACGATGACCGCCGGCCACTGCAGGCCCTTGGACGCGTGCACGGTCGCGAGCTTCACCGAGTCGGTCTCGCCGATCCGGCCGCCCTCCAGGCCGAACTCTTCTTCCTCGGCCGCGCTCAGGTAGGCCAGGAACGCGCCGAGCGTCGGCTCCTCCCGGTCCCCGGCGAACGCCGCCGCGGCGTCGGTGAAGGCATCCAGATCGGCCCGCGCGCTCGCCGGGTCCGCTCCGGGCCGGGAGGCCACCTCGATGTCGAGGCAGAGGGTCCGCTCGACCTCGGAAACCAGGTCGGGCAGCGGCCTGGCCACGTGCGATCGCAGCGACCGCAGCTCGGCCGCCAGCGCGGCCAGGCGGGCGTGCCCGGCCGCCGAGTAGGCCGCCGGGCCGTCCAGGTCGTCGAGAGCCTCGACGAGGCTGCCCGTCTCCCTGGTCAGATCGGTCACGGCCTGGGCCAGCAGCCCTCCGCCGGCCCCTCTCTCGCCGCCGGCGGCCGCCTGCCCAGCGCCCGCCTGCCCAGCTCCCGCCTGCCCAGCTCCCGCCTGCCCAGCTCCCGCCTGCCCAGCTCCCGCCTCGCCAGGGCTGGCCGGCCCGGCGGCGTGCCGCTCGGTGCCGGCGTGCCCCGCTCGGGGCTGGCCGGCCGCGCTGTTGGCCTGGCTGGCCAGGGCACGGGCCCGGCGGCCCAGCGCCACCAGGTCGGCCGGCCCGATCCGCCAGCGCGGCGAGGTGAGTAGCCGGGCTAGCGCGTTGGAGGCCGTCGGATCGTGCAGGACTCGCAGGGTCGCGACGATGTCCGCGACCTCGGGGACGGTCAGCAGTCCGCCGAGGCCGACCACCTCCACCGGGATGCCGCGCGCTTCGAGCGCCGCGCGCAGGGCCGGGAACTGGGCGCGCTTACGGCACAGCACCGCGATGTCGGAGGGACGAACGGCGTCGTCCCTGCCGTCCGGCCACGGATCGCCGTCCGGCGCGATACCGGGGTCCAGGCTCAGCAGGCCGCTGACCTGGTCGGCTACCCAGGCCGCCTCGGCCCCCGAGGATTCCAGCAGCGCGCAGACCACCCGCCCGCGGTCGGCCCGGCCGGGCGGGGCGACCAGCAGCGGCACCTCCGGCGCCGCCGCGCGCAGTCCGGCCTGGACGGCCCCCGCGGCGGCCAGCACCCGGCCGGTGTTGCGGAAGCTGGTGGACAGCAGCAGCACCGGAGCCGGGCGATCTTGCGCGACGGGAAAGTCCGCGCTGAACCGGCGCAGGTTGCCCGCGCTCGCGCCGCGCCACCCGTAGATGGACTGGCAGGGGTCGCCCACCGCCGTGACCGGGTGGCCGCCGCCGAATAGCGAGCGGAGCAGCACGAGCTGCGCATGGCTGGTGTCCTGGTACTCGTCGAGCAGGACTACCTGATAGCGACCGCGCTCACCCGCGCCGACCTCGGGATGCCGGCCAGCGATCCGCGCGGCGATCGCCATCTGGTCGCCGTAGTCGATGACCTCGCGGGCGGTCTTGGCGCCGTGATAGGCGGCCACCAGCGGGAGAAGCTGCTCACGCGTGCGCTGGCAGCGGACGACCTTGAGGGCGAGGGCGGGAATCCGGCCGGGCAGTTCCGCGAGGCGGTCATCCAGCCAGCGGCCGGCGGCGATCACGTCGTCCGCACGGCGCAGGTGCTCGGCGAGTTCCCCGGCCAGGTCGATGACGGCCGCGGTCACCGTGGCCGGAGACCAGCTGACGGCATCCATGGGCCCGTCGTAGGCGGCCACGACGCGGGCGGCGATCTGCCAGGAGACGGCCGGGGTGACCAGGCGCAGCGAGGGCTCCAGGCCGTCACGCAGCGCGTGGTCGGCCACCAGGCGGCCAGCGTAGGCATGGTAGGTCGACACCGTCGGCTCGCCGGGCTGCTCGTCGGGGCCGGGGCCGGGCCCGGCCAGGCCCGCGCGGTGCAGCCCGTCCAGCCGGGTGCGCACCCGCTCGCCCAGCTCGGCGGCCGCCTTCCTGGTAAAGGTCAGTCCGAGGACCCGCTCGGGCCGGACCAGCTGGTTGGCGACGAGCCAGACGAGCCGGGCCGCCATGGTCTCGCTCTTGCCCGAGCCGGCGCCGGCGATCACGGCCATCGGGGCCAGCGGCGCGCTGATGACGGCCGCCTGCTCCGCGGTCGGCGGCGCGGCGCCCAGCAGGCGGGCGAGCTGCGCGGGGCTGTAACGAGCGGCGGGCGCGGTCATGGATTCACCTGCGCGCCGCGCTCGTGGACCGGGCAGCAGGCGGCGACCGGGCAGACCCGGCAGCCCGGGTTAACCGTTGCCTGGAACACCGGGCCGGCCATTCCGGCCGCGACCGTCTCCACGAGCTGGAGCGCCCAGCCAGGCTCCGGGTCGGTGGATAGCCCGCGCTGGCGCTGCACCCGGACGCTGGCCGACAGGCCTGCCTTCCCGACCTGGACGAGCTCCGCACCGCCCGGATCGGTCAGGCCGAGCTTCTCGAAGGCGCCGAGCAGGACGGCCAGCTGGTAGACGCCGAGCTGGGGGTTGCGATCCAGGTCCGCGTCGGCCGGCCGGGAACTGCCGGTCTTGAGGTCTACCACGATCGCCGTTCCGTCGGCATCGCGCTCCAGCCGGTCGACCTGCCCGGTGATGGTTACCTGGCCGGCCCGGACCGACAGCTCCTGCTCGACGGCGACTACTTCCCGCGGGTTGCGGCGGTGCCATTCGAGGAACCTGGCCACCATGCGCTCGGCCTGCTCGCGCTGCTTGGCGCTGTACCAGGCACTGCCGAAGTCGAGGTGCTGCCACATCTCGTCGATGCGCTTGGCGATATCGCCGTCCTCGGCGCCCTGCGCGGCCAGGGCGGCGGCCGCGTGGATCACGATGCCGAAGTCACGGGCCACGGCGGGCGAACCGACGCCGACGGCCGCCTCCAGCAGCCAGCGCAGCCCGCACTTGGTAAACGTCTCCACCCGGGACGGGGACAGCCTGACCTCGCCGGGGAGCGCCAGCCCGGCGCTGCTCAGCTCCGTCAGGGCATACCACTGCCGTGGCGCCGCTCCGGGCACGCCGGCCGCCGCGAGCCGGGCTAGCTGGGCGGCCGCCGCCCGGCGCACGTGACCGGGGAGCCCTTGGTCGGCTGCCGCGCGGCGCAAGCTCGCGGTGAGGACCGGCAGCGAGAGCCACTGCCGGCCGGTCGCGGCCACGTGCTCGATCCCGATCTCGTCACCGGCCAGCTCGGCCAGGAAGCGGGACGGGCGCTCCTCGCTCTCCGCCCCGCCGACGGCCGTGACTACTAGCTCCCGGCGCGCCCGGGTCACCGCGACGTAAAAGAGCCTGCGCTCCTCGTCCAGCAGCTTGGAGGCGAGCGCCGCCGCCGCGGCGTCGGCACCTGCGGCGCGCTCCTCGAGCCGGCCGGCGGCCATCTCGACCAGCTCGTCCATGCCCAGCAGCGAGCCTCGCTGGCGGATATCCGGCCAGGAGCCCTCCTGGACCCCGGCGACCACCACGAGATCCCATTCCAGTCCCTTGGACCGGTGCGCGGTCAGCACCGCCACGGCATCGCCGCGCGGCGCGTGCTCGGCCAGCGTCTCGCCGGCGATCTCCTGGCCGACCAGGCTGTCCAGGAACAGCCGGGCCGAGCCGTGCGGAAGCCGGGCCGAGAACCGGGCGGCCGCGTCGAAGAGCGCGACCACCGCGTCGAGGTCAGCGTCGGCGGCCGCGCCGTGCATGCCGCCCGCCACGCTGGCCTCCTGCCACTGTGCGGCCAGCCCCGACGCGTCCCAGACCGCCCACAGCACGTCGTGCGGCGTGCCCTCCCGCGCCGCGTCGCGGGCCAGGGCCAGGAGCGACGCCACCCGCCGCGCGGCGGCCAGCGCCGGGATCACCGGACTGCCCGGGCCGCCGGGCCGCGCGGCCGCCCCGACGCCGCCGAAGATCCCCCGGCCGCCGTCCCAGCTAGCCGGCCAGCCGGCCGGGATCAGCTCACGCGGGTCCCGGAGCGCGGCGGCCAGCGGCTCGTCGGGCGGCGGCTGCCCCGAGGCCTGAAAAGCGGCGCGCAGGACTCGCCGCAGGCGCCGCAGCCCGAGCGCATCGGTGCCACCCAGAGGTCCGGTCAGCAACTCGGCGGCGGACTCCTCGGTGAGCGCGCCCGGCCGCAGCGCGCAGGCGAGCAGGGCCAGCAGCGGGCGGGTGCCCGGCTCGGCGGTGAGCGGCAGATCGTCCCCGGCGACGGCCACCGGCACGCCGGCCGAGACGAGCGCGCGCTGCAGCACCGGCACCTGGCGGGCGGCCGAGCGCACCAGAACCGCCATCGACGACCAGGGCAGCCCGTCGATCAGGTGGGCGCGGCGCAGCGTGTCGGCGATCAGCGCGGCCTCCTGGCTGGCGCTGGCGGCCGTCAGGATCCGGACCGCGCCCGCCGCGGCGGCCGGAACGGGAACGAGCTCGCGGTGGCCGCCCCGGCGGCCCGGTTCCTGCCGCGCGAGGGCCGTCGGCATCCGCGCCGCGACCCGGCGGGAAGCGGCCAGGAGCACCGGGCCGCTGCGCCGGCCGGTGCGCAGCGCGATGACCTCGGCGGCCCTGCCGTCCGGCGCCCGGAACCGCTCAGGGAAGCGCCTGATCGCCTCCACGTCGGCGCCGCGGAACGCGTAGATCGACTGGTCGGGGTCGCCCACGGCGATCAGCTCGCGGCCGTCGCCGGCCAGCTGGCGCAGCAGCTCCTCCTGGGCCGGGTCGGTGTCCTGGTACTCGTCCACCAGGATGGCGTCGTAGGCTTCGCGTTCCCTGGCCCGGACGGCCTTGCGGCGCAGCAGGCCGCCGGCGATCCGCACGATCTCCGAGTAGTCATAGGCGGGCACGGGCGCGAGGTCGAACCGGGCGGCGTACGCGTCCAGGAAGCGGCCCGCCGATACCCAGTCGTCGCGGCCCCGCCGCCGGCCGAGGTCGGCCAGCCCGCGTCCGTCCAGGCCGCGTTCGGCGGCGCGGAGCAGGAAATCGCGCAGCTCGCCCGCGAATCCCCTGGTCGCCAGGGCCGGGCGCAGCCGCTGCGGCCAGTTCCGGCCGCCGTCGCTGGCCTCGCCGCGGAGCAGCCTGCGCACCTCCAGCAGCTGCTCCGGACCAGACAGCAGAGTGGGCGGCTCGTCCCCGGCCAGCACGAATTCCCGGCGCACGAGGGCGTAGGCGTAGCTATGGAAGGTCAGGGCCAGCGGCCGCCTGGTCGTCCTGCCGAGCCGCAGCGCGATGCGCTCCCGCAGTTCCTGCGCCGCCTTGCGGCTGAAGGTGAGCACGAGCAGCCGCGCCGGATCGATGCCGCGCCTGGCGATGCGGTCCACGACCGCCTCGACGATCGCCGTCGTCTTGCCGGTCCCCGGCCCGGCCAGCACCAGCAGCGGGCCGCCCGCGTGCTCGACGACCTGGCGCTGGGCGTCGTCCAGCACGGGCGGGCGCGACGCCGGGACCGGCGTCCGGACCAGGCGGTAAGCCTGCGCTGTACGTTCCATGTCGGTTGGCATTCCAGCAGACGATGCCGACACTCTGCGGCCGGTTTGGCCGGTCTGCTCTCAACCCGCCCAGCGGGCGCGGCGCATGTCGATGCCCGCCGGGCGGCCGTCGGCGGCCGACCGCAGCGGGGTGCCCTCGTCGCGGTACCGGGCGAGCGCGGCCTGCTCGTGGCCGGCCAGCCAGGACCCGTCGGCGTGCACCACCCGCCACCAGGCCACTCCGCCGCCCCACAGGGCCATCACCCGGCCGACCTGCCGAGGGCCGGCCTCGCCGAGGTACTCGGCAATGTCCCCGTAGGACATGACCTTGCCCGGCGGGATGATTTCCACCACGTCCAGCACGCGCGCGGCAAACTCGCTGACCTCCGGGGCCGAGCTCACCCCGAGCCGTCCCCGCTTCCCCGGTCGGACGGGGCGGCATGGCGTCCGGCCGACTGAGACTGCCAGGGGAAGCGCGCGGACCCGGACTGCAGGTCGTGGCCGGGCAGGTCACCTCCGGGCAGGTCACCTCCGGGCAGATCGCTGCCGGGCTCATCGCCGGGCGCAGGACCCGGGTCGATGTCATCGTCGTCGCGGTTCAGCAGCCCCCAGCCGGGAGTCGGCGGCGTCGGCCTCGGCGGGCCGGCACCATCGGCGACCGCGGCCAGCGGCTGGCGGAGCGCCACCAGCCGGGTCGCCGCGACACCGACCATGCCCAGGCACACGGCCCCGAGCAGGCAGTAGAGGAACAGGGCCGCGGCGCCGCGCGGCTGCACCGGAGGGGACGGGATGGCCGACGGCCCGCCGCCGAAGTGCCGGGTGGCCGACACGGTCTGGCTGGACTGTCCTCGCCCGGCGAGCCGTCCAGCGGCAGCGAGGGCGGCGGCCGCATCGACGGTGCCGAAACCGACCTGCCGGTCGTAACCGCCCGATGGGCCGTGCCAGGCGGAGGTGGTGATGGCGTCGGCCACCTGCGCTCCCGGCAGCCCGGGATACTTCGACTTGATCAGCGCCGCCACGCCCGCGGTCAGAGCACATGCCGGGCTCGTCCCGCTGACCAGCCAGTACTGCGAGTCCCGGCCCTCCGCCGGGACGTTGACGCCCGGCGCCGCGACCTCGACGGACAGGTTGTCGCTGGAGAACGAGGCGGGCTGGCCGTCCGAGCCCACGGCCGCGACGCCGAGCACCCCCGGATAGACGGCCGGGAACGAGTAAGGAGCGCTGCCGTTCCCGGCCGCCTCGGCGGCATCGCCGGAGTTGCCCGATGACGCGACGACGACGACATTGTGCGCGAAAGCGTCCTGCAGGGCCACGCGGACCGGGCGGCTCGGCGCGCCATAGCCCAGCGACATGCTGATCACCCCGGCGCCGTGCCTGACCGCGTAGGTGATGGCCTGCGCAAGTTCCTGCTGCCCCCGGCTCAGCGGCTGGCGCTCGTAGGCGGCGTAGCCGGGGTCTAGTTTGTCGGTAATAACGCGGATCGACAGGATCGTCGACAGCGGCGCCACGCCGGTGACCCCGCTCCCGCCGCCGTCGTGACCGTGCCCGGCGATCAGCGAGGCCATCCAGGTGCCGTGCATGCCCCAGTAGGGGTTGTCGGGCGAGGTGTGCACGCCCGTCAGGTCGGGACCGGAGCGCACGGAGCCGGCCAGGTCCGGGACATCCCCGTTGACGCCGCTGTCGATCACCGCGACCGTGACGCCCGAGCCGCGGCTGATCTGCCAGGCGGCGGGGGCGTTGATCGCGTCCAGGACCCATTGCTCGGCGGCGCGGACGCTGTCGGCCCGCGCCGGGGACGCGGCGCCGGCGATCAGGGCGGCGGACATGGCCAGCGTGAGCCCCCACGACGCGCACGCCGCGACAACCCGCGGCCGCCCGCCCGCCGCCCTCAGCATCCTGGCGCCCCGGGGCAGACAGGCGTCGCCGGAGGCTTGCCGAGCACGTCGGCCACCGCGTCGGTCAGCCCCACGTCCAGGGCGGTCATCTCGGCCGAGAGATAGGAATCGGCGGCCACGCGGACGCGCGGGCGGCCGTCGGCATATCCGACGGTGGTCAAGATCACGTACGGGCCGGTGTGCGTTCCCCAGGACAGCTGCCGCTGCGCGTCGTCGAAGCGCGACGCGAGGGTCCCGGGGACCGGCGCCGACCGCACCGTGCCCACCTGGTCGCCCGGCCCCGAGCTGGCCAGCTTGCGGCCGGCCACCGCGGCGCCGGCGCTGCCGGACAGCACGGCCACGCCCACGGTGGCGACCAGGCTCCCGGTCGAGTCGGCATAGGTCGCTCTCAGCACCGCCGTGCAGCCGTAGCGGTCGAGGATCTGGGCCGCGGCCGGTCCGGCTCCTTTGGGGCAGCGAACCGCCGTGCTGACGCCGAGCCGGCGGCCTCGCAGCGACAGGCCCTGGCCGCCGTCGAGGGCATAGCCGGGCAGGTGATAGCTCACGGTGGCGGGGAAGATCGTGCCCTCCGGGAGCGCGCGCCAGCGCTTGGCTAGCTCCCAGGCCTCGATCTGGCGCTGCTGCGCGGCCGAAAACCGCCGCGGCAGCACCTGGCTGGCGAAGCCGGCCGCGGCGACGGCCAGCCCGCACAGGCCCAGCGCCAGCGCGCTCAGCAGGGCCGTGCGCCGCCAGCTCCGGCGCGAGGCTGGCGGCGCAGGCTGAGACCCGTCATCATCGGCAGGTCCCGGCTGCGTTACCACACCGGAATCGTACGGCCTGCTCCGGCCGCGCGGGTCAGTCCCGCGCCTGCTGATCACTCGACCGGGTCAGGTCGGTTAGCGCAGACGGCCTTAGTAGGTGGGTAGCGACTGGTCGACCTGGTTCACCCAGGCCAGTACTCCGCCGCCGACATGGACGGCATCGGCGAAGCCCGCGTTCTTGACCACGGCCAGGACCTCGGCGCTGCGCGCACCGCTCTTGCAGTGCAGCACGATCCGCTTGTCCTGGGGCAGCCGCTCTAGCGCGGCGCCGGTGAGGAACTGGTCCTTGGGGATCAGCGTGGCGCCGGGGATGGAGACGATCTCGTACTCGTTCGGCTCGCGGACGTCAACCAGGTAGATGTCGTCCTTCCGGTCGAGCATGTCCTTCAGCTCGGTGGCCGAGATGGTCGAGCCTGAGGCGGCCTCCTGCGCGTCCGCCGACACCGCGCCGCAGAACGCGTCGTAGTCGATCAGCTCGGTGATCGTCGGGTTCTTCCCGCAGATCGCGCACTCCGGGTCCTTCCTGACCCGCACGGTGCGGTAGCTCATCTCCAGGGCGTCGTAGATCATCAGCCGCCCGGCCAGCGGCTCGCCGACGCCGGTCATGAGCTTGATCGCCTCGTTGACCTGGATCGACCCGATGGACGCGCACAGCACGCCCAGCACGCCACCCTCGGCGCACGAGGGGACCATGCCCGGCGGCGGCGGCTCCGGGTACAGGCACCGGTAGCAGGGGCCATACTCGGCCCAGAACACGCTGGCCTGCCCGTCGAAGCGGTAGATGGAGCCCCAGACGTAAGGCTTGCCCAGCAGCACGCACGCGTCGTTGACCAGGTACCGGGTAGCGAAGTTGTCGGTGCCGTCGACGATCAGGTCGTACTGGGCGAAGATCTGCAGCGCGTTGTCGTTGTCGAGGGCCTCCTCGTGCAGCACCACGTTGACCAGGGGGTTGATCTCCCGGATGCTGTCCCGCGCCGACTGCGCCTTGGACCGGCCGATGTCGGACTGGCCGTGGATGATCTGGCGCTGCAGGTTGGATTCGTCGACCACGTCGAACTCGACGATGCCGAGCGTGCCCACGCCCGCCGCGGCCAGGTAGAGCAAGGCCGGCGAGCCGAGGCCGCCGGCGCCGACGCAGAGCACCCTGGCGTTCTTGAGCCGCTTCTGACCGGCCATGCCGATCTCGGGGATGATCAGGTGACGCGAGTAACGCTTGACCTCGTCGACACTCAGGTCAGCGGCAGGCTCGACCAACGGTGGCAGTGACACTGCGATCTCCAACGCTCGGGATTTGTCAGTAGGGATGAACCAGCGCGACGGCCGCTGCATTCCGGCTCGGAGCCGATCTTGCCCGGCTCGCCGCGCGCATGGCCGAAATGTCACAGGTGCGAGGTAAAACCTCTGACATGCGAACTCCCCCGCCTGAGTTACCAGGCCACGCGTCGGAATTGCCCGCCATCCCGGCCGGGCTACCGCTCCTGCCGCCGTTTCCGGGGTCACCCTTCCCGGGACTGCCCCTTCCGGGACTGCCCCTCCCGGAGCTGCCCTTCCCGCGGCAGCCCGGCCGGCGACGGCCGCTGCCCGACGCCACCGCGGTGTACCGGATCCCGCTGCCCGAGTCGGCGCCGCCCTATGACGGTGATCAGGCTGACGGGGACCGCCTGGCGGACGCCGGGCAGCGGGGCGCGGGCGGCCGGGACCGGCCGGCGGTCCGCACCGCAGGCGCAGGCGCAGGCGAGTGGCCCAGCCAGTTCGCGCAGGCGCTGGCCGAGACGCTGGCCGGCGCGCGGTCGCCGCAGCAGATGACTCCCTGGACCACCCAGCAGGCGCGCAGGCGGATCAGGCAGCTTGGCCCCATGCTCCGGGCCGAGCAGCGGCCCCGGGTCCGCCGGGTCCTTACCTCCGCGCCGGCCGCCGGCGTCGTCGAGATGACCGTCATCGTCGGGATCGGGCCGCGCATCCGTGCCATAGCGGTGCGGCTGGAGCGCACCGGGCCAGAGCGCGACCGCCCCGCCTGCGAGCGGCCGTGGCTGTGCACCGCCATCGAGGCGGCGTGACTATGCCGCTACCGGTTACGCGGGTCGCCGTGACACTGCTTGAACTTCCGGCCCGAGCCGCACGGGCATGGCGCGTTCCGCCCGACCCTCGAGTAGTCAATACCGTCCGCCGAGGTCGTCCGCTGCTCGGCGGCGCCCGACGCGTCGGTGCTCGGAGCGGTGTAGTTCAGCTGGCCGGACCGCTTGGGCCGGGCCAGCCCGGGGGCGGCAAGACCCGCCGCGGCGGCGTCCGCGGTGCTGGACGCCTCCGCTGCCGCCGCCGCGGCGGCCTGGCCCCGCTGGGTCGGGCCAAAACCGCTGCCGCCCCTGGCCTGCTGGCGCCGGACCGACTCCGACTTGGGCTGGGCGGACTGGGCGGGCTGGGGCGGCGGGACCCCGAACCCCGGAGCCGAGACGGCGGCCGGGCCTGCCGCCTCGCCGTCGTCGCCTTCCGCCACGATCGGGTCCTGCTGGACCTGAACCTGGAGGTTGAACAGGCTGCCGACCGACTCCTCCTTGATCCCGTCCATCATCGTGTTGAACATGTCGTAGCCCTCCCGCTGGTATTCCACCAGCGGGTCCCGCTGCGCCCAGCCGCGCAGCCCGATGCCCTCGCGGAGGTAGTCCATCTCGTACAGGTGCTCCCGCCACTTGCGGTCGAGCACCGACAGCACGACGCGGCGCTCGAACTCGCGCATGAGCTCGGGTCCCAGTTCCTCCGTCCGGCGCTCGTAGGCCGCCAGCGCGTCCTGCTTGATGGCCTCGGTGATCAGCTCGCGGGACAGCCCCGACCGATCGCCGGCCTCCTCGATCAGCTCGTCCACCGTCAGGCTGACCGGGTAAAGCTGGCGGAACGCCCGCCAGAGCCGGTCCAGGTCCCATTCCTCCGGGAAGCCCTCGGCGGTCGCGCCCGCCACGTAGCTGACCGCCACCTCGTCGATCATGGAGTCGATCTGCTCCTGCAGGTCAGCTCCTGCCAGCACCCGGTGCCGCTCCGCGTACACGACATGGCGCTGCCGGTTCATCACGTCGTCGTACTTGAGGAGGTCCTTGCGGATCTCGAAGTTCTGCTGCTCCACCTGGGTCTGCGCCGACCTGATCGCGCGGCTGACCGTCTTGGACTCCAGCGGCACCTCGGGCGGGGTCTTGAGCAGCTCCATGATGTGCGCGATCTTGTCGGCGTTGAACCGGCGCATGAGGTCGTCCTCGAGCGACAGGTAGAACCGCGACTCGCCCGGGTCACCCTGGCGGCCGGAACGGCCGCGGAGCTGATTGTCGATCCGGCGCGACTCGTGCCGCTCGGTGCCCAGCACGTACAGGCCGCCGGCGGCGACGACCTCCTCGTGCTCCTCCGCGACGGCCTTGCGCGCCTTCTCGACCGCCTCGGGCCAGGCCGCCTCGAAGTCCTCAGGCGTGTCGACCGGGGACAGGCCGCGCTGGTGCAGTTCCAGGTCGGCGATGAACTCGGGGTTGCCGCCCAGCATGATGTCGGTGCCGCGGCCGGCCATGTTGGTCGCGACGGTCACCGCGCCCTTGCGCCCGGCCTGGGCAATGATCGCCGCTTCCCGCTCGTGGTACTTGGCGTTCAGCACCTCGTGCGCGATCCCGCGCTGCTTCAGCAGCTTGGAGACCAGCTCGGACTTCTCCACGCTCGTGGTGCCCACCAGGACCGGCTGGCCCGTCTCGTGGCGCCCGGCGATGTCGTCGACCAGCGCGTCGAACTTGGCCTGCGTGGTCTGGTACACGACGTCGGACTCATCCGCGCGGATCATCGGCTGGTTGGTCGGGATCGGGACCACGCCGAGCTTGTAGGTCTGGTGGAACTCGTTGGCCTCGGTCATCGCGGTACCGGTCATCCCGGACAGCTTGTCGTAGAGGCGGAAGTAGTTCTGCAGCGTGATCGTGGCGAGCGTCTGGTTCTCGTCCTTGATCGGCACGCTCTCCTTGGCCTCGACGGCCTGGTGCATGCCCTCGCTCCAGCGGCGGCCCGGCAGGATGCGGCCGGTGAACTCGTCCACGATGAGGATCTCGCCGTTCATCACGACGTAGTCCTTGTCCTTGGTGTAAAGCTCCTTGGCCTTGATCGCGTTGTTCAGGAAGCTGATCAGCGGCGTGTTCACCGACTCGTACAGGTTGTCGATGCCCAGCCAGTCCTCGACCTTCTCGACGCCGGCCTCCTGGACCCCCACGGTCCGCTTCTTCTCATCGACCTCGTAGTCGCCCGCGCCATCCTCGCCGCGCCGCAGCCGGGGAGCGATCCTGGCGAACTCCTGGTACCAGATGCTGTTCTGGTCGACGGGGCCGCTGATGATCAGCGGCGTCCGGGCCTCGTCGATGAGAATCGAGTCAACCTCGTCCACGATCCCGAAGTTGTGCCCGCGCTGCACGCACTCCTCCAGCCCCCAGGCCATGTTGTCCCGGAGGTAGTCGAAGCCGAACTCGTTGTTGGTGCCGTAGGTGATGTCGGCGGCGTACTGCCGGCGGCGCTCCTCCGGGTCCATCTCGGACAGGATGACGCCCATCTCCATGCCGAGGAACCGGTGGATCCGCCCCATCCACTCGGACTGATACCGGGCCAGGTAGTCGTTAACCGTGACGATGTGCACGCCCTTGCCGGTCAGCGCGTTCAGGTAGGCCGGCAGCGCGCCGGTCAGGGTCTTGCCCTCACCGGTCTTCATCTCGGCGATGTTGCCCATGTGGAGCGCGGCGCCGCCCATGATCTGCACGTCGAAATGCCGCTGGCCGATGGTCCGCTTGGCGGCTTCCCGTACCGCCGCGAACGCCTCGGGCAGCAGGGCATCGAGGGGCTCGCCGTCGGAGTAGCGCTGCCGGAACTCGTCCGTCAGCCCTCGCAGCTCGGCGTCGCTCAGCGCTGCCATGTCCTCCTCAATGGAGTTGACCTGGTCAGCTATCCGCTTGAGCTTGCGCAGGGTCTTGCCCTCGCCAGCGCGAAGGACACTGTCAATGATGGCTGGCACTTGTTGTCGCGCTCCTTGCGGATCGTCTGGCTCCCTGGCCGGGCCGCGTGCGCGAACCACACTGGCGGGACACCCTGCCAGGGCGGGCTGGATGCGCTACAGCGGACCGGCACCACAGTCCTCTAAGCCATGGTAGGCGAGACCGCGGGCTATGCCGAGTCGGCGAGCTCATGCCCACCGGAGGGGCCGATTGTGCACCCGCGCCGCGCCCTCGCCACAATGATAGGTACTTCGGCAGTGGTGCGAGAGGAGCAGCGCGGATGGCGAACAAGGTAGGGCCCGATATTGTGAGCGGAACCGCGCCCCAGTCCGGCCAGCTGGCCGACTCAGCGTCGGCTACCGGCAACCCGGCCGAGCCGACGCCGGGCGCGATTGCTGACCCCGGCCACGCCCACGCCTCCTATCACGGGCGGCCAAGCTCCTGGGTGGCTGTCACCCTCATCGTCGCGGGGTTCCTCGCCGGCGGCCTCGCCATGGTTTTCGGTCCGACCTGGCCGGTGTTCTGGGCCGGCGCTGGCCTCGTGGTGGTCGGCGGCCTGCTCGCCATGATGACCGACATCTTCGAAGACTGGTATTAAGCCGACACTCCGCGCACATCACCGCATACCTGCAAACCCGCGCA
>Ga0208220_1000093_pt1 | contig 32809 bp, 28 predicted proteins | sample NGESurdeep092012_9_FD_184484 | JGI IMG/M metagenome (GOLD analysis project Ga0208220, IMG submission 184484) | Arctic peat soil microbial communities from Barrow, Alaska - NGEE Surface sample F53-1 deep-092012 (SPAdes) | ecosystem: Environmental > Terrestrial > Soil > Wetlands > Peat ...
CGCCGGATCGGACAATTTCCGTCACCACCACTCCGACTTCAACCAGCACGACCACGCTGGCCTCCCAGCCGCAAAATTCAGCCAACCCCGGCGGTTTCATGTATAACACGCTCACGGGAATCACGCCGTCAATCGGGTTTCTAAACGCCGATGGCGTCAAGGCGACCCTTTCATTCCTGAACCAGTCCTCCGATGCACAGGTTGTCTCCACGCCGCGCGTCGTGACGCTGGACAACGAACAGGCGACCATCTCCGTCACCCGCGCGTTCCCCATCTTTGCCACCACCGCAGGCACGCAAGGTTCGCCCGGCGGCTCTTCCGTCACTTACAGCAACGTCGGGATCATCCTGCAGGTCACGCCGCACATTTCCGCCAACGATTATATCTGGATGAAAGTTCTTCCCCAAGTCACGAGTTTTTTTGACACCGTCACCAAGACCATCGCCGGCCAGATCAATCAGGCAGATGAATTTGATTCCCGCGTGATTGACACGCAGGTTCTCATCCCCAACGCCAACACCCTCGTCATGGGCGGCATGGTCAAGGACAGCCCGACGGCCAGTTACACCAAAGTGCCGATTCTTGGCGACATCCCCATTCTCGGATATGCCTTCCGCAGCGAAACCAAAAAAATGGACAAGCAAAACCTGCTTATTTTCATCACCCCGACGATTGTCAGGGACAGCGACTTTCAACCCACCGCCACTGATTTCATGAACTCCCGTCCGATCAAGGAAAAGGAGCCTTTGAATCCGAACAGCGCATGGGATAGCGGCAAGCCGCGTGACTGGAGCAACCCGAAAAACACGGATCCCACTCAAGTCATCATCAATCAAAAAACCACGGATTAGCTATCAACGCCAAAAGTGCTATTGTGGCCGATGACGATGACTAAAAGCTGTTTTATGAAAACCGCAATCTATGGTGCAGTGGCGATGTTGGTGCTGTTTCTGGGTGCCGCCCATTTGACCGCGCAGACGGTTGTCAAAACATTGGGCGGTGGTCCTCTCAACGATCCAAATGTTTGGGCCGGTTACTCGGATGGCAATACAGCATCCGACTCCCAGTTCAACACACCGTGCGGCATTGCCGTTGATATCAGCGGCACTCTATTGGTTTTAGCCGACCGGGATAATAATTTGATTCGCATCATTGATCTGACTGCAAAAGACACCTACACGTTTGCCATCAGCGACACCAGTTTGCTTAACAAACCAATCGGCGTCGCCGTTGACAGTGACTACAATGTCTTCGTCCTCAATTACGGCAACGGCAACAATGGAAGCATTTATGAATTTGACTCGTTTGGCGATACGATAACCAACAAGGCGGTGAATTTACCCAATGTAGGCGGTATCACATTGGACAACGCCGATAATATTTATGCGACTGTCAGTAATAACACCGTGATACGCATCACCAGCACCAACACCACCACAACCATCACCAATATCCCCATTGCCGGAACATCTTTGCAAGGTATTATTTTAAAACGAGCCGGGGCCACAGCGGGATTACTTGCCGTGTGCGATTTTGGTCGCAATGGCATTTACCTTATTAATCCAACAAACGGCGTTGTCACCACCAATGCCGGCTTTCATGGTGTTGGCGATTTCAGCCCGGCAGGGACTGACTCGGCATCAAAAACAACCGCCAGATTCAATCAACCCATGAGCTTGGCGGAAACGAGTGATGGAAGCCTGATCGTGGCCGACTACGGCAACAATCGTGTCAAGGTTGTCAGTGCAGGCAATGGTTCCGTCAATAATCTCTATGGCGTCCCATCCAGCTATTGGGTCGGGCCGCTGGATCCGGCTGATGGTATTTATCCCGGCTGGTGGGACGGGACCGTCCATATTCCTGATATTGTTGGCGGCGTGGAAGCGCGCCAGACTTACGGACTGGCTCTTGCGCCTGATGGCACTCTATATGTCACGGAAAATTATTATGACATCATCCGCGCTGTCACCGGCAGCGGTTTTGTGCCGCCGCCATTGCCGGCGACCACCCCAACGGGGCTGTCCGCGACGCCAAACAACGGGCAGGTAAGTTTGAAGTGGACAGCGAGTTCCGGCGCGACAAGTTACAACATCAAACGTTCCACGACCAGCGGCGGCGAAACAACCATCGCCAACGTGACCGGCACAAGTTATACGGACACGGGGGGGGCACTGACCAACGGGGCGACATATTACTATGTTGTTTCAGCTGTGGGTGCTGGTGGTGAGAGTCCAAATTCCTTTGAAATAGGCGTCACTCTGCCAACGCTTCTCCCGCCAACAGGACTGGCCGCGACGACGAACTTTAATCAGGTGAATTTGACGTGGACTGCGAGTTCCGGCGCGGCAAGTTACAACATCAAACGTTCCACATCCACCGGCAGCGAAACTTTCCTCGCCAGCTCGGCCATCACAAGTTACTCCGACACAAATGTTGCCAACGGGACAACCTATTTCTATGTTGTTTCAGCCGTGAATTTCGGCGGCGAGAGCGTAAATTCTTCCGAGATCAGCATCACGGTGCCGATTCCGCCGCCTTCATCGCCGACAATCGGCTGGTTTGACTATGAGGGAACCGCCCCTCCAGTTACCGTGTTCTATCCCGTCAGCGGCACACCGTATATCACCCATAATGATTTGCTTCTGGCGATTGAACCCAACATTGGTGGCGTCTCGACCTATTACTCGGATGACGGGAGCAATCCCATCAATGGCAAGACACCGCCGTCCTATCAGAACGGAGTCACAAGCCAACCGACCTTGCCGGTGACCCCCGCGCCCGATCTGACGATTAAGGCAGTGAACGTTAATTCTGGTGGCAGCAGCGCGATTGTCACAGCCGAGTTCATTTTTCAAGTCGCCAACCCGATAGTGATCGGAACCAACGCAGCGCAATTCATCGTAACCAACATCACGACCGGCGCGCTGATGTATTATACAATCGACGGGAGTGTTCCAAATCAGAGCAATTACACAGGCACGGCTACAAATGGCCAGACATTGAATTTGTCAATACCGAACGGCACCAACCTGACATTCGAAGTCGTCGGTTATAAGGCGAACTATCAGCCCAGCACCGTTGTCACCAACATCTTTTCACAGAGCAATTATGTGGCAAACACCATCAGCTTCGGCTTCACGTCAGGCGAGGCGTCCAGCGCATTTATCGCGTCGCCCGGGGAGATTTTTGTAGCCCCGGTCACGCTGACAACGCTGCCAGGCCAGGTGATTTACAGTTTGCAGTTCAACATGGTCGTCACCAATGCCGGTCCGAATCCCGGCCCCGCACCCGTCCTTGGGGGATATTACACTTACAATGTTCCCTTTGTTGTTCCTTTTCAATCCATGCTGATGAAGCCCATACCCGGCACCACGCCTGTAATATACACAAACATTCCGCCAGCAATGTTTGACTCGACTACGTTGCAATTAGATCCTTTGCTAAATAGAGACGATTCGGAGAATCTGGTTGCCGTGGGCTGGCTGGAACGCGCTGGCGAGACGAACCTTTACAACACCCTGTCACAGAATTTGATTACATACTCACTGCCACATGACGATCTGTTCCCGAATCCCCAGCAACCCAACGGGGTCGTTGTCGGCGGCTATTCGTTCACGGTGCCATTGAATGCCACGCCCGGACAGACCTACCAGATCCGAATCGGCCTGCCGTCTGCAACTTCTGATGGCGTTGGCGCGCCGGGCAATGATGTCTTCATTTATGCTCCCACAAACGGTTCGCTTACTAACGGTTCGCTCAATTCGATCAAAAATGTGACCATCGGATCGGCCCATTATCTTGCCGGTGATTCAGCTCCGTTCCGCTGGTTCAACGCCGGCGACTTTGGCGACACCAACTTGGATAATGCCGACGTGGAGCAGGTGTTTCAGTCTGCGGCTTATGGGCTGAATTATCCGCCGCTGGGCAGTGATTTCTTTGACAGCATGGATTCTGCGGGCGCTCAAGGTGCGGATTATGGCGGCTATGGTTATCTCCAAAAAGGCCCTCCAGCGAATAGCATAACCACATACGGCAATAACAATGACCTTGGCGTTAACGACAGCGTCTTTGGCGACGGCACGTTGGACGTATCCGACTTATATGCCACGTTCCGCCGTTCGCTGGATCCGTCCTTGAAGTTGTATAGCCGGTTCTGGACGAATGACACGGTGCATAACTATCACAACCTCGTTGCGGTGTCCTTTGCGCGCAGCAATTTGGTGGCTCACATCTCCTCGGCTAAACCCTTGGGCTTGCCGGGTTCCGGCCCGGTTTCCATCACCAACACGCCATCGGTCAATTTCGCCAGCACCGATTTTGTGGCTTCGGCCGGGCAGGTTCTTCACATTCCCGTCACTGCGAAAGTGTTCGGCTCATATCCGCTGCGCGTGGCGATGCTGAACATCAGCGTCGTCCCACTGGACGGCTCTCCAGCGCTGACGCTTCCAATCTCGTTCACGCCCAACGGCACGAACACCGCGCTCGGCACGCCCACCTCCGGCTTCACGGCCTCCGATGGCATTAACAATTACGCCGCCGCGTGGCTGGACAGCACCATTGCTGGAATCTCCACCAGCGCGGTCATCGGCACGCTGACCGTCACGATCCCGACAAACGCAACGAGCCTGTCCTCCTATGCCATCCACTTTGACCACGCATCGGGTTCGCCTAACGGACTCGCATCATTCCCACGGCAGGCATTGACCGGTTTGATCACATTGTCCAGCCGCACCAACTCCACCTACAACGACGGCATCCCCGATTCATGGCGTCTGCGTTATTTCGGCACGGTGAACAATTACCTTTCAGTTTCCAATGCCGACGCCGACGGCACGGGCATGGACAATTGGCAGAAATACGTCGCCGGCCTTGATCCGACCGATCCAAAATCCAAATTGACCGTCGGCACCGACCAGGCCGTGGCGCAAAACCCGCAGGACAGCGTCATCTACTGGCCGAGCGTGGCGGGCAAGCAGTATGTCATCCAGCGCTCCGCCAGCCTTTTCCCCGGCACATGGAATTCAATTTCCACAAACACCGGCACGGGCGGCAACATGGAAATACATGACTCATCCGTCAGCGGCACTCGTTACTACCGCGTGAGCGTCCAATGATGGAAATGACAGGCAGTTGAAATTTCAACGGCGCGTTCCAGCGAACGCGCCGTTTTCAATTTAATCTTTCGGGCTTTCGCCAGCGACACGCCTCAAATAATCGAAGGAGAAAATGCCGGTGTTGTGTCCGTCCGCCCAGATCGGCTGGATCGCGTAACCGCCCACGCTTTCAAAACGAACCAGTTGAAACGCCGCCGGAGACAATTGCTGCGCGGGATTTTTATACACGTTGCCCATGATGTCCGTCTCGCCCTTGCAGCCCGCGCACGGGCAGGCGCGCCGCAATTTTTCCAGCGGGATGAAGCTCTCGCCGCCGTCGCTCCATTTCACGGCCAGTTCATTTCCGATTTGCTGGATGTCTTTCGGTCGCATCAGCTTTTCTTCAAACGCCGTTCAAACGCCGCCAAAGTTTCCGGGCTGACGTGATGCTCGATGCCTTCCGCGTCCATCTCGGCCGTCTTTTCCGAAACTCCGAGCTTTCGCAAAAAAGCCGCCACCGTCTCGTGCCGCCGCTTGGATTCCTCGGCCAGCCTGCGCCCGCAGTCGGTAAGAAAAATCGCGCGATAAGGCTTGGTGTTCACAAAACCGGCCTGCCGCAGCCGCGCCAGCGTGCGGTTCACCGTCACATGGGTCACGCCCAGCCGCCGCGCCAGGTCTGTCACGCGTGACTCGCCCAGCGAAGCCGACAAATCGGCAATCGCCTCGACGTAATCCTGCGCGGTTTCGAGCGCGCGGTCGCGGCGCGAACGGCGCAGGTTTTCGGCCTGCTGCGACGACGGGCGCACCTCAAGCTTGTGCGCGGCGGGCGGTTTGCGGATTAAACGCGGCATGATTCTGAAGAATAAATCCGAAGCGCCGGATTTAGTCGAGGATTTAATTTGTAACTAAAGCTACATTTTTATGTTGACGGCTGCAACTTTGATTGTATCCTGTGCTACATGATTTTGTTCCAGCTAAACAACGGCTTGCTTTTGGCGGTTGTTTTGATCGCCGCGCCCGGCCTCCGCGTGGCGGCGCAGGAGACCAATTCCGTTCCGCCGGACAAAAGCGGTTGCAATCTTTTCAATCCCGTGCCGGAAAATTTGATGCGCGATTTAAGCCCAGACCGCCCGGACGTGACCGAGTCGCCTTTTACGGTGGATGCCGGTCATTATCAGTTGGAAATGGATTTTGCCAATTTCACTTACGATAAAATGGGAGGCACAACCACGAAGGCATGGGACGTCGGCGATTTCAATTTCAAGGCTGGATTGCTCAACAACGTGGATGTCCAGTTCATCTATGACAATTACCTGAATGTGCGGACGGAAGATGAGTCGGGCAAATCAACCACGCAGTCGGGCTTCGGCGGCTTCACCACGCGGTTGAAAATAAATCTGTGGGGCGACGACGGCGGGACGACTGCTTTTGCGCTTCTGCCTTACGTTAAATTTCCAACGGCCACGGATAATCTCGGCAATGGCGCGGTCGAAGGCGGCGTGATTTTTCCGCTGTCGGTAAGTTTGCCGCATGATTTCGATTTGAGTTTGGAAACGGCGGCCAGCTATATGAAAAATGATGATGACGGCGGCTACCACGGGGAATTCATTGCCTCCGCCAGCATTGATCATCAGATCATCGGAAAGTTGAGCGGGTTCGTGGAATTTTTCAGCAACTTCACCACGGAAAGCCATTCAAGCTGGGTGGGAACCGTGGACACCGGTCTGGAATATCTGGTGACGAAAAACATCCAGCTCGATTGCGACTGCTACTTTGGCGTGACGCGCGCGGCGGCTGATTTCAATCCGTTTGCCGGAATGACCGTGAGATTTTGAAAGCAAAATTTTGATTCAACTTGCGAAATAAAAATTTATGGATTCAACCGGACCAACATCTGAAACTGCAACACCGCCAAAGGCCGCCGAAGTTGCGCGCCCGGGTGCCATGTCGCTGGAAGGAATGCACAGCAGCGTAAATGTGCCCCATCATAAAGCCGGTTTCTGGAAGCAAATGGCCGCCTACTTCGGCCCGGGAATTTTGGTCAGCGTGGCCTACATGGATCCGGGCAACTGGGGAACCGATCTGCAAGGCGGCGCCCAGTTCAAATACGGACTGCTTTGGGTGGTCGGTCTGGCCAGCGGGATGGCGATCTTCCTACAGGTTATCGCCGCGCGGCTCGGCATCGCGACCGGACGCGATCTGGCGCAATGCTGTTATGATTGGTATCCCAAATGGACGCGCGTCCCGAACTGGCTCATGGCGGAACTGGCGATCATCGCGTGCGATCTGGCCGAAGTCCTGGGCGGCGCGGTGGCGCTGAACATGTTGTTCCACATCCCCATTTTTTGGGGCGTCATCATCACGGGCGTGGACGTGCTGCTGCTGCTGGCGATGCAGCGGTTCGGCATGAGAATGATCGAAGCCATCGTGCTGTTGTTGGTGGCGACCATCGGCGTTTGTTACTTCATCGAAATTTTCGTCCTGCCGCAGACGCAGCCAAGCTTTCTGGAAATGGGCCGGGCGATGATCGCGCCCACTTTGAGTTCGGCCAGCATGATTTATGTGGCGATTGGAATCATTGGCGCGACGGTCATGCCGCATGTGCTGTATCTGCATCCGGCGCTGGTGCAGAGCCGCAAATTCCAGAAGGACGACGAATCCATGCGAAAGGCGATCCGTTTCAACACCTATGACGTCATCGGCAACCTGTCGGTGGCTTTCCTGATCAACGCCGCCATCCTGGTGCTGGCCGCAGTCGTCTTTTACGGCAAGACCAGCGTCACCGTCGCCGGCGGACAAGTAGTTCCGTTCAACGATTCGACGGACTGGATTCAAGCAGCCTACCTGACTTTGGCGCCGCTGATGGGAACGGCTGCCGCTGGCACGCTTTTCGCCGTCGCGCTGCTGGCCAGCGGGCAAAGCGCCACCATTGTCGGCACGCTGGCCGGCCAGGTGGTGATGGAAGGCTTCATGCACTGGCGAATCAAGCCGTGGTTGCGGCGGCTGATTACCCGCTCGCTGGCCATTATCCCTACGGCCATCTATATCGGCATTCGCGGGGCCAACAACATCACCGACTTGATCGTCCTGAGCCAGGTGGTGCTGGCGTTGCAGCTTCCGTTTGCGATGTTCCCGCTGCTGCACTTCGCCAGTTCGCGCAAGCGGATGGGACAATGGCGGCTCGGCTGGTTTCTGCTCATCGCCGGCTGGGGTTCGGCGTTGCTGATCACGGCCTTCGACTTCTACGGTCTGCCCGATGCCGTGAAACAGGCTTGGCAGGTGATCAAAGGCGGATAAACTAAAAAAGCTGACCCATGTATAAAACCATTCTCGTGACGCTGGACGGCACGCCGACCGACCGCGCCATCATCGAACACGTCAAACAGCTTGCGAAACTAATGCAAAGCCGTGTCATATTACTGCATGTAGCCGATGGTTGGGCCGCACGAACCTTTGGATCAGATGCAATCAGCCCTGAAGTTGCGGAAGACACCGATTATCTGAAAAGAGTTTGCGACGAATTTCAATCCGCAGGAATTTCCGCCGAGGCGGAACTGGCTTACGGCGAGCCGCCGGCGGAAATCCTCAAGTGGGTCGGGCAAAAAAACTGCGATCTCATCGCCATGGCCAGCCACGGCCACCGTTTGCTCGGCGACATTTTTCACGGCAGCACCATCACACAAGTCCGGCACAAGACTTCGATTCCGCTCCTCGTCGTGCGCGGGCGGAAAAAATAAAAATTATTTTCCCATCGTCGAATCCGACGGGCGCTCGACGAAGTGGAGCAAATTTCCCTCGCAGTCGGAGAAAAATAAGATTCTTCCGCCGCCTGCCGCCGGACGTTCCGCCTCGGAAAATTTCACGCCTCGTTTTTCCAGTTCACTTTTCGCCACATCCAGCGAATCCACGCGCAGCGCCAAATGACGAAAACCCGCAAGCTTGTTGTTCGCCGTTTCCGGCAGCGATTTTTCCGCCGCGTAAATCTCAAACCAGACGTTGCCGAGCGAAATCAGGCACGTTGGCGGATTCTGGCCGTTGTTATAAATTTCACGCGCGCCAAGGACGCGTTCATACCAGTTTTTCAATGTGACGGGATTGTTGGCGACGACGGCTACGTGTTCGACGGAAATGTTCATGGTCTTATTTTCCGCAAATGACGCGGATTCCACAGATTTAACCTGCAAAAATCTGCGTCATCTGCGGACCCAGGGCAATTCAATTTCACCCGCTTGTGCAATTCAATGTTCCGCCCGGACAATTTTTTAATTCGATCTGGCGTGTCGCCCGGCTTGAACGAATCCGTTTCCACCGGTCTCATCGCGGTGGTGCAAATTCTCGCGCGGCGAACCTTCCGGCCAGGGTTAGATGGAAATGCAGACACAAGATGTCGGGACGATGCTGCCAAACAGATAACGAAAATGGCGGGAGTGGCGGGGCTCGAACCCGTAACCTCTGCCGTGACAGGGCAGCGCTCTAACCAATTGAGCTACACCCCCGCAAAAAGGGGGACGCAAAGGCTAAAAGAAGATTTTGCGGGCGTCAAGTTTTGCTTCGGGAGAAATTTGCTGATTTGCTGGTATGAAAATCCGGGCAGCAGACGCCAAGGAGGTGGGGGTGGGGAACCCCGCTGAAGAAACGTGCTGCCACCCGAATGAAGTCAATGTGACGTTTCCGCAACTTTTTGTCAACACAGTTATTGTTCCACAGGTTGAATTTCCGCCGCGCCGCAAATCTCTTGGCTTTACGCCGCCGGTTTTTCCAATAAAGTCCATTCATGGTCGAACTGGAATCGCTCCATTTATTCCACAACCTCGCCCCGGAGGATCTGCAAATTTTGCGTTACATCAAACAGGAACGCAAAATCGCCGCAGGCGGCCTGGTCTTCCGCGAAGGCGATCCGGGCGACGGCCTTTATTTCGTCAAAAGCGGGCTGGTGGAGATTTCCGGCCTCATCAATGCCACCACGCGCCGCGCATTTTCGCAGTTCGGCCCCGGCGAAATTTTCGGCGAGATGGCCGTGATTGAAAACCGTCCGCGTTCCGCCACCGCCGCCGCGCTCAAGGAAACTGAAATTTATTTCATCCCGCGCAATGAAATGCTCGCTCTGCTCCAGCGCTCGCCCGCGCTCGCCTTCAGCATGATGCAGCAAATCAGCCACCGCCTCCGCGATTTCAACCAGCTTCATCTCCGCGAAGTTTTGCAGGCCGAACGCCTCGCCGTCATCGGCAATTTCGCGCGCTCCATCATCCACGACTTGAAAACGCCGCTGACCATCATCGGCCTTTCCGCCGACATGGCGTGCATGGCCGGTGCCACGCCCGAAAAACGCGCGCAGTCGCAGGAGCGCATCCGCAAGCAAATTTTGCGCATCAACGACATGGTCGGCGACATCCTTGAATACACCCGCAGCAACCCCACCGACACCGCCGCGCTTGCAAAGGCCGACTACGCCGGTTTCATCAAGGAAATTTTGCCCGAACTTCAGGCCGAGGCGGAAAACAAATCCGTCCGCATCGAATTGCAAGGCGAACCGCCGCCGGCGACATTGCTGCTCGATTCGCGCCGCCTGCGCCGCGTCTTCTTCAACCTCATCCACAACGCCACCGACTTCATGCCCAACGGCGGGAAAATTTTCCTGCGCTTCAATTGCGACGAAAGTGAAATCGTCACCGAAATTGAGGACACCGGCGTCGGCATCGCGCCTGAAATTGCCGACAAACTATTTCAGCCCTTCGCCACCCACGGCAAATCCCACGGAACCGGCCTCGGCCTTTCCATCTGCAAAAAAATCGTCGAAGACCACAAAGGGCGCATCTGGACGCGCAGCGAACGAAGACGCGGCGCAATTTTTTGTTTCGCGTTGCCGCTGATAAAATGACCGTTAATCCACAGTAAACCGCGAATGGTTGCATCGGAGGCAGACTCGCGACAAACTGATTTGACGATGCAACGATTTAACGATCCAACGATTCACGAAAAATGAATCGCATCAAACTTCTTTCCGAACAGGTCGCGAATCAGATCGCCGCCGGCGAAGTGGTCGAACGTCCTGCCAGCGTCGTCAAGGAACTCGTCGAAAATTCACTCGACGCCGACGCAAAAAAAATCACCGTCGAAATCGGCGCGGGCGGGCGTAGTTTGATCCGCGTGACCGACGACGGTTTCGGCATGAGCCGCGACGACGCGCTGCTCTGCCTCGAACGCCATGCCACGAGCAAAATTGTCCGCGCCGAGGATTTGGCCGCCATCGCCACGATGGGATTTCGCGGCGAAGCGCTGCCGAGCATCGCCAGCGTCAGCAAATTTATTTTGACGACGCGCGAACGCGAGGGCAATTCGCCGGAAGGAACGCAAATCCTCATTGCCGGCGGGAAAATTTCAGAAGTGAAGGCCGCCGGCAGCGCGACTGGCACGAGCATCGAAGTCCGGCAATTGTTTTTCAACCTGCCAGCGCGGAGAAAATTTCTGCGCACGGAAGAAACCGAGGCCGCACACATCCAGCATTATCTCACGCTCGCCGCGCTCGCGTTTCCCGAAGTCGCATTTACGTTTGCCAAAGATAGCCGCAACGTCTGGCAACTGCCCGCCGTGAAATCCGGCGCGGCAACTTCAAGTCGCATTGAGGCTTTGCGTGAACGATTCCGCGCGCTGCTCGGCGACGAAAAACTTTTGTCCGTGAATTTTTCCGCATCGCTCGAAGAAAATTACAAGCACGAAGAAACTGAAATTTCTTTTGAAACAGCCTCGATTCAAAAGCCCGACTTGTCACTCGCCACTCGTCACCCGTCACTTTGCATCTGGGGTTTGATCGGTTCGCCCGGCGTCTCGCGTGCGACGCGCGACGGCCAGTTCATTTTTGTAAATCGTCGGCCAGTGGAAAATCGCGGCATCAATTACGCGCTCATCGAAGGTTATCATAATTCCTTGATGAAGGGTCGTTATCCAGTCTGTTGTTTGTTCCTTGAAATTGATCCCGCCGCCGTGGACGTGAACATCCATCCCGCCAAGCGAGAGGTAAAATTTCATCGCGAATTTGAAATCAGAAAATTTGTCGCGCAAGCCGTGAAAGAAACATTGCTCGCGTTTCATGCCGAACCGCCAAAAGCAAATTTGGCCACAGAGTCACAGAGCGCACAGAGACCGAAATTTCAGCAAACAGAAATTTCAGCGCCTGCGCTGCCGAATTTTCCGGAAAAATTAAAACCGTCGCCGACAACTCCACCGCAAATTTCTCCAGCAGCACAAACGCCTTTGAAAATGGGCTTCTCGCCGCGTCGAAGCGAAGCGGAGACGGGTTCGTCACCGATTCAATCTGCGCCATCAGCGAAACCTGCGGATGCTTCCCCATCTCCCATCTCCCATCTTCCATCTTCCAGCGCAACTCCGCTGCTCAACGTCCCGCTCCGGCTCGTCGGCGTCGTTGGCAGGCTTTATGTGCTGCTGGAATCCGATCGCGGACTTGTGCTGCTCGACCAGCACGCGGCGCACGAACGGATTTTATTCGAGCAAATGCTGAACCGGATCGAATCCGGCGGCGTCGCGCCGTCGCAAAAATTATTGCTGCCGGAGACCATCGAGCTGCCGCCGCGCGATGCGAATTTTTTGCGCGAACAACTGGCCGCGCTCACGCGGCTCGGCGTCGGGCTGGGCGAATTTGGCGAGCGCACCTTTTTGCTCGATGCGCTGCCGCCGTTCGTCAAGGTCGGCGACGCGCGGCGTTTCGTGCTTGATCTCGTGGACGAGTTGAAGGCGGCGGGACGTGCGGTGAATCTCGCGCGGCTGGGCGAGCACACGATCGCCAAGACCGTCTGCCGCCATGCGGTGAAGGCCAACGACCCGCTCGGTGGCGCGGAACTGGAAAATCTCGTCGAAGATTTGCGGCGCTGCGCGATGCCCTACACCTGTCCGCACGGCCGCCCGACGCTGATTGAAATGAATTACCGCGAACTGGAGAAAAAGTTTGGAAGAACGCAATAAAATATGAATGTTACATATAACCTTGTAGAAACAAAAATTGCGACTTCGACCAATTATTTCAATTGTTCGAAAAGCTCAATAACAAAGGATATGTCTTCCGGGGACAATCTAATTCAAAATGGCCACTCGCAACTTCGCTAGAGCGCAGCATTGCCAATTTCATACCTGATGAGGTTCTCCTCACTGAAAACAAGGAGCATTGGATGTTGCATGAATTTAAGACCAAAAGTCATCTTTACTCAAACCATACACCTCAAGAAAATGATAATACTGAATGGCTATCGCTCATGCAGCACTATGGTTGCCCGACCCGATTACTCGATTTTACAGATTCACCACATATTGCGGCTTTTTTTGCTGCAAGCGACTCAACCGGTGAAGCTGCGATTTGGGCACTTGATTGGTGGACTATGCGGGACAACTTGCATGAACGATTTTCATTAGATTGTAAAATTGGAAAAGCCCTGCGAGACGAAATCAATCTGAAGCATTTGGAATTCGCCAATAAACATATCGCAAACCAAACATTGAGGACGGAGTCGCCATTGTCTTTGATTCCCATTAAGCCAAAAAAGTTCACAGATAGAATCGCACGGCAACAAGGTCTTTTTGTTATGCCAACAAACGCCAAAAAACCGTTTATGGCAAATTTAGCGGCTGCTTACGGTTTTCCGGAGGCCGACAACAAGACGGAGAAGGTCGAAATCGAAGCGCTTCTTGCCAGAAACTTTATGGATTACAATAAAGATGCAAAGCGATACTGCGCGATTAAACTCTTACTACCGCAAATGGCCTGCGAAAATATTTTAAATAATTTAATTCAAATGAATATTACCGCAGAGACACTTTTTGGCGGGATTGATGGTTTGGCAAAATCTTTGGTGCAAAAAATTATCAGAACTTAAATGCTTTCAAATGACAGCCGCGATTCGCAAAGGTGATAAGCAGAAGAGAAACCACTCTTCAGTCGAATCGTGTCCCGCGCCGTCGGACAAAAACATTTCGGGCGAGCATTGGCGGTTTTGTCTGCAATGCGGGCATGAGTTGATCAACGAGAAGTGCAAGCTGCGTTGTCCGCGCTGCCATTATTTTATGAGTTGCTCGGATTTCGATTTCGCGAATTGAACTCACGCAAAGGCGCAAAGCTCGCAAAGAATAATTTTTATTTCCCCAGAATCTCCGCGTCTTCGCGCCTTTGCGTGAGAAATTTTCCAAAATCTGTGTTTCATCTGTGTTCAATCTGTGGCTAAATTCCCTGTCCATGAACGAATGGAACATCCAGTCCCGCGCCCACGCCTGCGAGGCGTGCGCCCAGCCGTTCGCCGACCGGCAGCCGCTGCACACGCTGCTCTTCGACGAACGCGCGGAAGATTTGCGCCGCTCCGACATCTGCGAGGCGTGCTGGCAGAATCAATTCAGCGACGGCGCGCGCGAGCGCAAGGGTTTCATCTCGCACTGGCAGGGGATTTACGAAGCGCCCGCGCCGCAGGTTGACGCGATCCAGAAGGACACGGCGGAAACGGTCTTGCGCAAATTGATCGGGCAAAATGATTCGCGCCACGCCGCCGCCGGTTACATCCTCGCCGTGATGCTCGAACGCAAACGCATCCTCAAGGTGAAGGAACAGATCGTCCGCGACGGCCAGCGCGTGTTCATCTATGAGCAGCCGAAGACCGGCGACATCTTTACCATCGCCGACCCGAACCTACGCCTGGATCAACTCGAAGAAGTCCAGCGCGACGTGGCGATGTTGCTGGAACAGGGAGTGAATCCAGTTGCGCCCGTCGCTGAAAATGAAATCACGCCACAAGTTGCCGAACAAACTGCATCGCCAATTGAGCAAGCATGAATTCCGCAAATCCAAAATTAAATTGGACGCGCTTAACAATTGCGCTGGGTTATGTTTGCGCCATTTTAAGTTTTTGTGCTGTTATCTTTGCTTTTGCTTCATCGAACCAGCGAACTTTTCGACCTTATGAAGGAGCGGTTGGTCTGATGGCAGTGATAACTTGGTCGGGAATGTTGGTTTGCGGAATTAGTCTTTTGAAACGTCAGAAAACTGTTGGACGAATTCTAATAGGACTTGCCATTCTTTTTTTCGTGTTGTCCATGTGTATTCCAGCATCAACTTAAATTGTGTCTGATTTAGCTGTGCTCCAACAACGTCTTGGCTACAAATTCCGCGACGAAAATCTTTTGCGCCTCGCGCTCACGCATCCGTCCGTCGCGCACGAAAGCGGCGTGGCGAGCGAACACAATCAGCGGCTAGAATTTCTCGGCGACGCCGTGCTGCAACTCGTCCTCACGCAAAAGCTCTATGAAAAATTTCCCGCGTTCGATGAAGGCGTGCTGACGAAGGCGCGCGCCAAACTCGTAAATCGCGGCACGCTGGCCGAACACGCCCGCGCGCTCGGCCTCGGCGCGCACCTGATCTTGAGCCGCGGCGAAGAAACCAGCGGCGGACGCGAACGCGCATCGGCCTTGGCGGACACGTTTGAGTCACTACTCGGCGCGATTTTTCTGGACGGCGGATTCGACGCCGCGCGCGAATTTATTTTGCGCGAATTCACGGCCGATTTCAGCACGCTGGCCGAATCATCCGGCATCGAAAATCCGAAGGGCGAGTTGCAGGAACTGCTGCAATCACGTTCGCCGAACGCGCCGGAATATCAAACCGTTTCCGCCACCGGCCCGGATCACGACCGCGTGTTTGAATGCATCGTGCAGCACGAAGGCGTTGAACTCGCGCACGGGCGCGGCAAGAGCAAAAAGTCCGCCGAGAGCGATGCGGCTCTGGCGGCGTTGAAAAAATTGAAAGCAGTTGCTACGGATTAAGCGGCCGGTTCTTGAGCAGGTCGCGGATTTCGGTCAGGAGTTTTTCCTGCGCAGTCGGTTCGGGCGGCAGCGTGGGTTTTGCTTCTTCATTGCGCTTGAGCGCGTTCATGCCTTTCACCAGCAGAAAAATGCAGAACGCCACGATGAGAAAATTCAGCGTGATGGTGGCGAAGTCGCCCCAAGCCAGCACCGGCCCGGCTTTTTGCGCCAAGTCTAGTGGCAAATGCTGGCCGGTGGTCATCGGAGCCGCCTCGTAAGCTGACTGCGCCTGCCGGACTTTTTCGGACAATGGAAAGTAAATGTTGGTGAAATCAATGTTGCCCACGAGTCCGGCGATGGGCGGCATGATGATGTCCGAAACTAGCGCGGTGACAATTTTTCCGAACGCCGCACCAACGATGACACCAACGGCGAGGTCGGCGACATTCCCGCGCAACGCGAATTCTCTGAACTCATGCAGGATGGGTATTTTCATATGGTCTCTTTCTAAATTGTGAAAACCGTAGCAAAAAGATTTCGCATGGGAAATTGAAATTGCGCCTGATGGATTTGCCGCAGAGGCACAGAGCGCACAGAGAATTTTCCCTCGGTGTTCTCTGTGAACTCTGTGGCTAATCTTTTTTTCCGTCCAAGAAAGTCAGCTTCACGCCATCCTTCGGTTTGGAAAAACTGTCGAGCAGATTTGAGCCAGAACTGGACGCGGGAATTTTTTCAATTTTCGTTTGCGCGCTTTGCGGTTCGAGCGCGGAGCGCAGCGCGCCTTCGACGAGTTGGGCGCAATGGATTTTCATCGGCGGCAACGGGCCGAGTTCGCCGGCGAGTTCCTCGGTCTTGAGCGCGAGCGCCTCCTCGGCGGTCTTGCCGCGGATCAATTCCGTCGCGAGGCTGGCGACGGCGATGGCCGTCTCGCAGCCGAAGGATTGAAACGTCGCGCGGTCAATGACTCGCTTGCCGTCCTGCTGCTTGAACTTCACCCAAAGCCGCAGCATCTCGCCGCAATCGGCATTGCCGACCGTGCCGATGGAATCCGCGCCGGCCATCTCGCCCATGTTTTGCGGATTGGCGAGCGCGGCTTGAATGCGTTTTTGCAGGTCTTCGGTCATACAATTGAATTTACCGCAGAGACGCAGAGGCGCGGAGTTAAAAAGCAGAATTTCTCTGCGTCTCGGCGACTCTGCGGTTCAGTTAATTTTAACATTTGAAGGTGCGGGTGCTTTTGCGTCAAGTGGATGAAGTTGATCGTAACAAGCGACAAGAAGTTTGTCGCGGCGATTGCCGGCCAACAAAAGTAAAAATTCGTAAAAATAAAGAGCAGCTTTGCCTAATAAAATTGCAGCAAAACAGCCGATTAATAAACCAACTGCCAAGCCTGCATGGAAAGCTTGTAAATTTTGGCCGTAATCTTTATTCCAAGAAGTCACCAAATCAATTGCGAAGACGAGAAAGTAAATCAGTAAGCCTATCATCGCGACTGAAAAAAATAACACGAACCACGCCCATCGTTTTCCTCTTTGCAATTGTTTGCGGACTTTTCCTACAAATTCACCATCCGTTAGTTTGCGCGATTCAAATATTTTCATGCACGAGTTTTAATACCTCGGCAAATTTCTGTCAATTTCGTCCGACCAGGCATTTGTGCCGCCTTTCACGTTCTTGACGTATTTGAAACCTTGCTCGCGCAAAAATTCCGCCGCCGAATGTGAGCGCGCACCGACCTTGCATAGTAGATAATACTGCGTGTTCGGATCGAGTTCGGTGAAGCGCTGCTGAAGCTGGCTCATCGGCAGCAGCGGCACGCCTTCGATGCGCGCGATTTCGTATTCAAACGGCTCGCGCACGTCAATGACCTTGATGCCGAGCTTCGGATCGTCCAAAGCTTTCTTCATGTCCTGCACGGTCACTTCGTCAGGATTTTCATTTTCCTTCGACGGCGGTTCGATGCCGCAGAAAATTTCGTAATCAATCAATTCCTTGATCGTCGGATGATCGCCGCAAACGGGGCACGCCGGGTCGCGGCGCAATTTCAATTCATGGAACTTCATTTTGAGCGAGTCGAACAACAGCAAGCGACCGACCAGCGAAGTTCCTTTGCCGATGGCGAGCTTGAGAATTTCCGTCGCCTGAATGCAGCCGATGATGCCGGGCAACACGCCGAGCACGCCGCCTTCCGCGCAACTCGGCACCATGCCCGGCGGCGGCGGTTCGGGATACAGACAGCGATAACACGGTCCGCCCAGATGCGGCGCGAACACGCTCGCCTGTCCCTCGAAACGGAAAATCGAGCCATAGACATTCGGCTTTTTCAAAATCACGCACGCGTCGTTCGTGAGGTAGCGCGTCGGGAAATTATCCGTGCCGTCCACGACGATGTCATAGGGCCGGATGAGGTCGAGCGCGTTTTCGGACGAGATGCGCGTGTTGTGGATGACGACTTCGCAATGCGGATTGATGCCGCGGATCGTTTCCTTCGCCGACTCGGCCTTCGAGCGGCCCACGTCCGCGTCCGTGTGCAGGATCTGGCGTTGCAAGTTGGAAAAATCCACCGTGTCGAAATCCACGATGCCGATCTTGCCGATGCCGGCGGCGGCGAGATACATGGCGATGGGTGAGCCGAGACCGCCCGCGCCGATGCACAGCACGCTGGCGGCCTTGATTTTCTTTTGGCCTGCCAGGCCGACTTCGGGCAGAATCAGGTGCCGCGAGTAACGGCGGATTTCGTCATTGTTCAATTCCATAATCAAAGGGAAAGTATAGTAATACAGCGGTGAAAGAAATCAAGTCGGGCAACTGAATTTACGGCCAATCGTCGCCGTGCTGAAATTCATTTAAGTCCGCCGCGCGAAATGCCGCAATGAAATCTTTGACGAATTCGTCCTGTGGTTTTTGTTCCAACGTCACGCGAAGTAATTTCAATTTCTCCGACGATTTGCCCTGACGAACATTGTTGACGAAACCAAAATCGCGCGTGAAACAGACCTCAAAATTCTGGATCGCGAACTGATAAAGCTTGCCGTTGTCCAAACCCTGCATCCGCAACGTGATGACCGACTCGACTTCGTGACCTTCCGCGCGCAACGCGGCGACGAGCTTTCGCGGAAGGTTCTCGTCCAGCAGGATTTTCACGCCGGTTGCAGTTCTTTCTGATGCGCCAGTTCCGCCAGCGCGCCGCGCACCGATTCCTCGGTCAGGCTCGGATAAGCGTCCACGATTTCGGCGACCGACAGGCCGGCGGCGAGCGATTCCAAAATGAGCGCCACGGAAATGCGCGTGCCGCGCACACGCGGACTTCCGCCCAAATGCTCCGGGTCGGCGACAATCCAGTTCTTCATGCCCATCAATTTAACCGAATAAACCAGACGTTCAAGTTAGGAAATCCAAACTGGCGACACGAATTTTCTTTTGGCCGGCAACGCCGACTTCGGGCAGAATCAGGTGTCGCGAGTAACGGCGGATTTCGTCATTGTTCAATTCCATAATCAAAGGGAAAGTATAGTAATGCAGCGGTGAAAGAAATCAAGTCAGGCAATTTGAATCTCAATGTGTGCTGGACAGAAACTTTAATTGGAAATAAAGTCAGAAACATGAAATTGGATAGGCTGTATCACGCAACACAATGAAAACAACACGATTTCAAACCGACAATCGGCTCTGGCTGTGGCTTGCAGTTGCATTGTTTGTAGCCTGTTGGTTCATTCCGTTTATGGATATTAAGGGCTGGCACGCAAGTTCTTTTGGCGTGTTTCGCGAAGTGACAGGAGATGTTATTCGTGGTGACTTGCCACTTGGCAACGCAATTGCCGGCGCTTTTATCCCGATGACTGTTCTCGCTTTTGTTTTCGGAGTGGCATCTATCATTCTTGCTTGGGTAGGCCAGTGTATGATTGTTATCATACGAACCAAACTACGAGACAAGAAGCGAGAGAAGATTGATCATGTGGCCTGACAACTAGATAGGTTGCAAATTTTCTCCGCCAACTTCGCATAAAAGAAAAAACGCCCCGCAGTTTCCCGCGAGGCGCTTTGTGTTTTCAGAATTGCTTCAAGCGCCGACGCTCGCCAGTTCTTCGTTGTTCTCGACGTTCACGATCTTGAACTGCTCGGCGTGCATTCCGGTGTCGGCGCGGAATGACAGTTTGCCGAAGTAGCGTTTCTCCATCTCGATGAGATGTTTTTCATCCTCGGTGCGGAGCCGGTCCAGCACGGTCGGATGCACGACGATGCGGAGTTGGAAGTCCGTTTCGTCGCGGGTGCGTTTCTTCAGGATTTCCTGCAGCTTGCGCTGGATCTCGACGCTCATGGTCACGACGCTCTTCACCTTGCCGCGGCCCTTGCAATACGGGCAGTCGTCATAGACGGCGGAACGGGTGCTTTCGCTATGGCGCTGGCGCGTCATTTCCATGAGGCCGAGCTGCGAGATGGGCAGGATGTGCGTCTTGGCCTTGTCGCGGCGCAGGCCGTCTTTCATGCGCTGATAAACCTGCTGCTGGTCGCGCCGTCCTTTCATGTCAATGAAGTCGAGCACGATGAGACCGCCCATGTTGCGCAGGCGCAACTGGCGCGTGATTTCCTCGGCGGCTTCGAGGTTCACTTTCAGGATGGTCGCTTCCTGGTCGCGGCTGCCCTTGTGCCGTCCGGTGTTCACGTCAATCGCCACGAGCGCCTCGGTTTCGTCAATGACGATGTAGCCGCCGCCCTTTAGATGCACCTGGCGCGAAAACGTGTTTTCCAACTGCTTGCTGACGTTGAAGCGGTCGAACACCGGCTGCGAATCGGTGTAAAGCATGACTTTTTTCGCGGCGCTCTTGGCCTTGATCTTCAGGATCATTTCACGGATGCGGTCGTAGGCTTTTTGATTGTCCACGACGATGCGGTCCACATCCTCTGTGAGGAAATCGCGCACGGTGCGTTCGATCAAATCCGGCTCCTGGAACACGCAGGTCGCCATCGGCTGCGATTTGATTTTTTCCTGCACGCCGTGCCACTCTTCGAGCAGCAGCGCGAGGTCGCGCATGAAATACGGCTTCCGCTGGCCTTCGCCCGCCGTCCGCATGATGACGCCCATGCCGTCCGGGATGTTCAGCTCGCGCAGGATTTGCTTGAGCCGTTTGCGTTCTTCCTGACTTTCAATCTTACGCGAGATGCCAGATTGATCGGAATTCGGCAGCAGCACGAGGTAACGTCCGGGCAGCACGAGGTTCGTCGTGATGCGCGGGCCTTTGGTGCTGATCGGGCCTTTGGTGACCTGCACGATGATTTCGCTGCCGGGCGGATAAAGGCGCGGAACGTCCTTCTGCGTGATTTTTGGCCGGTCGCGGCGGCGGCCTTCGCGCTCGACGATTTCGACGCTGCTGTCGAACTGGTTTGGCACGATGTCCCAATAATGCAGAAACGCATTTTTCTCGAAGCCGATGTCCACGAACGCGGCTTTCAAGCCGTCTTCGAGGTTGCGGACTTTTCCCTTGAAAATGCTGCCGACGAGGCGCTCTTCCGTCGTGCGCTCGATGTTGAATTCCTCCAGCTTGCCTTCTTCCATGACGGCCACGCGCGTTTCCAGCGTCTCGGCATTGATGACGACGTCCTTGTTCGTGCGTTTTTCCGGGCGGATAAGTCGCTGGACTTTTTTCACGATGTTGGTCGCCGCCGCCTTGATGGCCTCGACGATACCCTTCGGCGGCTGCTCCGGCAATTGCACCGGCTCGTAGGGTTTTTCCTCCTCGACCTGCGCGGGAATTTCCTGATGCGGTTCGCGGAAATCCTTTTTGTCGGGAATGTTTGCCGGAGTCTGCGGAATTTCCGCGCCCTGCGGCGGCAATCCGGCGGCGATGTTCTCCGCGCGTTCAATTTCATTCGTATATCGCTTGTCAAACACGCGCTCGTTGCCGCCCTGTTCCGCGACGACCTCGGCGCGCGCTTGTGTTGCGTCGCGGTCGGTCTTCTGCGGATTCGGTCCAAGACCGCCTTTTGGGCGGAATCTCATTCCACGGCGTCGCCGCGAAAAATTATTGTTGCTCATATTTAATATCCTCTTCGATGGATGTGGACGTTTTGCATCAGGCCCAGCGCGATCAACGAGCACAACACTGAAGACCCGCCGTAACTTAACAGCGGCAGTGGTATGCCCGTCACCGGGACGATGCGAATGTTCATGCCGATATTGATGAAAACGTGGCTGAACAGGAGCGTCACAACGCCCACCGCCACAAGTTTGCCAAGACGATCGCGCGCCTGGCCGGCGATTCTCAAACCGGTGAAGAGAACCACCGCATACAGCGCCAGCACCACGATGGAGCCGGCGAATCCTTCCTCCTCGGCAATGACGGAGAAAATGAAATCATTTGGAGCTTCTTTCTGCGGCAAAAATCCCAACGCGATCTGGTCACCCTTGCCCCAGCCTTTGCCCAGCAAACCGCCGGAACCGACGGAAATCAACGCCTGCCGCCCTTGATACGAACTTTCAAGTTGCGAAAGACGTGCTTCGGCTTTTTGTTCCGGCGTCGCGTTTTTGTCCGCGAAACTTGCGCCGAAATAGACCAGCAGCCTTTGCCGCTGATAATCCTGAATCGGAATCTGATATTTGTGCGGCGCAAATAAAACATCCACGAGACACAATGCGCCAAAAATTCCCACGCCCGCGCCGAGTTTTAGCAAATATCGTTTCGGCGTGCCGGCGACAAACATCATTACCACGCCCGCTGGCAGTAATACGAGCGCTGAACCCAAATCCGGTTCCTTCAAAATCAAAACACATGGCAGCATCATCAGCCCAATGCCTTTCCAGAAAACACCGCGCTGCTTCAATTCATCCGGCGGACGGCTCAAGAAATTCGCCGTTGCAAAAATGAAGGCGAGCTTCGCAAATTCACCCGGCTGAAATTGAAACAGCCCGAGATTGATCCAACGCCTTGCGCCGTTATGCACCGTGCCGATTTTTGGAATCAAGACTGCAACCAGGCAAATAATCGCCGCCACATACACGACAAAAGACCAGCGCGCCAGTATGTGATAATCCACAAGGCAGATCGCCGTCGCCACGCCGAGGCCCATGGAATACCAGATGATCTGGCGAATCCACGTCTGGTCATACCACGGCAGCGCCGCCGGCTGGCTGGCCGTCGTCGCGCTGAACACGAATGCCGCGCCGAGAAACATCAGCCCGGCCAGCGCAAATAATTGCAGCCGGTGCAGCTTCGGTTCGCGTTCGTTGATGGATGGGTCAACCATTTTAGTTTTTCGCAACCGCCGGAATTTTTCCGGCGTTTTCTTTTTTCAAAATCTCCTCGTAAATGTCATGCGCGATCGGCGCGCAAGTGATGCCGCCGCTGCCGCCCATTTCCGTCGAAACCATCACGACGACGGCATATTTCGGATTTTCATACGGCGCAAACGAGGCGAACCAATAATTGTGGAAGGCAATCTGGTTGTGTTCGTTCCATACCTGCGCCGTGCCGGTTTTGCCGCAAACGTGCAGATTCAAAATTGAACCGGCTTGGTGAAAAGCGGGGTAACCGGAACCTTCCGGGTCTTCGGTTTCCGAAAGCATCGCGTCGTGAAGAATTTTCAAACTGCGCTGACTGACACCAATTTTATCGTGCACGCCGCCGGACGGAAAATTCGTCGCCGTTTCGCCGGCCGCCGGGTCTTGAGGTTCGACCCGTTCCACAAGTCGCGGCCACAAAACTGTCCCGCCGTTTGCGATTGCCGAATAAGCGACGGCTATTTGCATCGGCGTCACCGAGACCTCGCCTTGACCGAAAAAAATGTTCGCCGAATCGCCGTCGTGCCAGTCGGGGTTTTTTATGCGCCCAAGTGTCGGAAATGTTCCTTTGGCATCCTGAAACGTCGGTAATTTTTCCCTTTGGCCGAAGCCAAATTTTTCGCCGAGCCGGACAACCTTCTCGATGCCGGCATGAGTCAACCCCGCGTTGATGAAATACGAATTGCTCGAATCCTGGATGGCCCTCCGGAAATTGTAAGGACCGGGATGAACCGTGTCCTTGATCTTGTGACGGCCACCGACAAAAATGCACCCGTGATTCGGGTCTTCCGGATCCGGCTGCACTTGATAATTTTCATTTGGGTCCATGCCGTTTTCCAGCGCGGCCAGGCCAACGATGGGTTTGAAAATCGAGCCGGGAATATAATTTTCATCAGTGGCGCGATTGATTTGCGGCCTTAATTTCGGGTCACTCAAAAATGCCGCGCTGTTCGACGCATAAATGGGATTGATTTCCGGCGACGAAACCATCGCAAGCACGTCGCCGCTGCGAACGTCCATGACAACGACCGCCGCGCGCGCGTCCGCGCCCTGATGGTTGACAATTGCATTTTCCGCCGCGCGCTGGATGTCGAGATCAATTGTCAGCACAACATTTTCGCCGGGTTCGGGCGCGTCCGAAATATTATTGGTTTGGCTGTAGCCGAGATTGTTGACGAGCACGGATTCCTCGCCCGCGCGCCCGTGCAGTTGCGCGTCAAAACCGCCTTCAATTCCAACCACGCCGCGATAATCCGGCAGACGATAGGAAAAATAAGCATCCTCGCCTTCAATCGAACTGTCGTCCTTTTGCACATAGCCGAGCAAATGCGCCGCCGTCGTGCCGAGCGGATAAAACCGTTCGGGTTGCAAATCCAAGTCCGCGCCGAGGCCGCCGGGAAAATTTTCCTCGAACCGCGCGATTTGCGCATCGTCAAGGTCTTGCAGAACCGGATAAGGCACATAAAGGCTCGACTCGTAGGCGTGCTTGAGACTTTTCTGGTCAAACGCCAGCGGCTGTCCCAATGCCTGCGCAATTTTGATAACGGCGGCCTCGGCCACATCATAACGCGCCTGCCATGTGAGGCTGTTAATTTGATCTTTGGTCAGCGGCGCGTTTTTTCGGACAACCGAACGGGAACCAATCCACAATTTCCAAAACGGCGGAGTATTCGTCACCAATTTCACAGGACGCAACCGATTGTATTCCGCCTGAAATTCCCGGCTCAAATCGCCGAGGTAAAGGCTCAAATCATAGCGCGGACGATTTTCAGCCAGCACGCGACCCTCGCGATCCAGAATTTTTCCGCGCATGGCGGGAATCCTGACCGTGCGCGATGATTGCGTTTCCAAATGCGACTGATAAATATGCGACGAAACGACCTGCACCCACCAAAGCCCGGCGAGCAAAATGAAAAGCCCGGCCGCCAGCACCACCGCCACGAGGCGGAGCTGCGGGTCGTTCTTTTTCAGTTCGTCGAAAACCAGCATATTATTCCAAAGTCCAATGTCTAAAGTCCAAAGCCGAAAAATGGCCGGCGGTTCGCGCGAATCGTGACCTTGGACATTGGGCTTTAGGCTTTGGACTCATTTGGCTTTTTTGTCGCGGTGGATTTCGCGGTCCTGGCGGAAACTGCTTTCCGTCTGCAATTGATAGCCGAGCGCGTGGTTGCACCAGTCAAATAGCGCGAACAAAATCGGCGTCGCTGCTGCGCCGCCCGCCGTCATCACAATCCATTGCCAGAGCGAACTCCAACCGAGTAAAGGTTCGTTGCCGCCACTCAACAAAATCAAAATTGTGAAAACAGGAACGAGCGCGCTGGCGAGTGCGCCGAGAAAAAGCTGGGCGAACGGCAGTTCGCGCAAAATGAATTCGCGCTGGACGCAAATCGGAAAACCAATCGCGAACAACGGCAAAATTGTCACGCCGAGCGGATTCGCAGAAAGCGCGTCAAACCACAATCCGCCCGCGACGGCGAGAATTGAAACGCTGACGACGTTTGTGTTCAGCGCGGCGTAAATCATCAGTGCGGGAAGCAGATCAATCTGCGCGCCGAACAAATGACGCGGCGCGGAAAAAACCGTTTCCCCGAACACCGCGAGGAACGCGGCGGCCAGAACGAGAATTGTGTTAAATAAATTCATGGAAACAGCACCCAGACTTCTTCGAGCGCGCCGAGGTTGGCGTTGAGTTTCACGCGCGCCTCGGTGTAAAGGCCGAACTCGATTTGCTGCGCGTCCACAATCTGGCCGATGGAAATTCCCGGCGGAAAAATCCCGCCTTCGCCGCTGGTGACGACGCTCTGGCCGGATTTCAGGTTCGCGCCGCTGGAAAGATAGCTCAAGCCGACGAGCGAATCGTCGAGCGGGCCGCCCGCGCCGAGGACGCCGATATCGTGCGTCGGATTTTCGACGCGGGCGGAGACGCGGCAGTTCGGGTCGCCAATCAAAATGATTTGCGATTTGAACTGGTCAACGGATGAAACGCGCCCGATCAAAAAACCTTCCGGCGACAAAATGGGAAGATTGACGGTCAAACCATTGCGGCTGCCCAAATCAATTTGAGCTGTTCGCCACCAGTTCGCCGGGTCGCGCATGACGACGTTGGCGAGTTTCAGTTTCCACGGCTTTTGCTGCTGCCAGCCGATTGCGGCGCGAAGCTGGCCATTTTCGCGCGCGGTCTCGACGGATTGCAGTTGCTGGATTTTAAGTTGCTGATTTTCCTGTTCGAGGCTCCCGACTTTTTTAAGCAATTCGCGGCGGGACAGAATGGCGTCAGCGGCGGTCGCTGGAAGTTGTTGGGCGGTGTTGGCGAGGCCGAACAGCGGCAGAAAAAGGCTGCCGACGGCGAGCTTGAGCCGGGAAGTCGCGCGTGGCGGCAGGCTGAATACAGCCAGCGTCACCAACACGACCGCGCCTAGCGCAAAATAATTTTTTCGTTTGAACATCCTGCATCAGCGGCTGGATTTTCAGCCGCGCACAGGCAAACGCACTTGCAAGAAATCAATACTTCGGTCGGACGGCCTGGTTCTTGATGAATTCCAGTTGCTCCAAAACCCGTCCTGTTCCCTCGGCCACGGCGCTCATCGGGTCGTCGGCCAAATGTATGGGCAATCCGGTCTCCTCGGCCACAAGCCGGTCAATTCCGCGCAACAGCGAGCCGCCGCCGGCCATGACCAGCCCGCGATCCACAAGATCGGAGGCGAGTTCGGGCGGGCAGCGTTCGAGTGTGAGCCGGATGGATTCCAAAATGCTCGAGAGCGGTTCCTGCAACGCCTCGCGAACTTCCTCGGAACGGATGGTCAATGTTTTTGGCAACCCTGCCGCTAAATCGCGGCCTTTGACGTCCATGGTCAATTCCTGTTCCAGTGGAAATGCTGAGCCGATGCGTATCTTGATTTCTTCCGCAGTGCGTTCACCTATCATCATGTTGTAGGCGCGTTTCATGTGGGCGATGATCGTGTTGTCAAATTCGTCCCCGCCCACCCTCAGGCTGCGGCTGAAAACGATGTTGGCGAGCGAGATGATTGCGATCTCGCAAGTCCCGCCGCCGATGTCCACGATCATGTTGCCCGCCGGTTCATGCACCGGCAGGCCGACACCGATGGCCGAGGCCAGCGGCTGGTCAATCAGGATCACGTCCCGCGCACCGGCGTGGGTTGCGGAATCCTTGACCGCCCGTTTTTCAACTTCCGTGATGCCCGAAGGCACCGCCACCACTACTCGTGGGGCAATCAACTTTTTATGCTGAACCTTCTTGATGAAATGCCGGAGCATCGCCTCGGTGATTTCAAAATCGGCGATCACGCCGTCTTTCATCGGGCGGATGGCGATGATGTTTCCCGGCGTGCGGCCGAGCCAGCGCTTGGCTTCCTCACCGACGGCCAGCACATTGTTCGTGCCCGCCTGGATGGCGACCACGGAAGGTTCCCGCAGGACAATGCCACGTCCCCCGACATACACGAGACAGTTGGCGGTGCCCAGGTCAATTCCAATATCGTTGGAAAACAGGCTTTTAAGTTGTGCGAACATGAATTTGCCTACTAACGAAACGAATTAAATCCGTTGCCAAGCCAAAGGTCAAGCTGTGAATAACTTTTTACAATTGGCCGATTTGGCGGGATGCGTCACTCCGTGCGCGCCGCTTTTTGAAATTGACAGCATCGGGGGAAATGTGGGAGATTACCCACATGACAACTTTAGTGAAAGCCGACAGTCGCGGACGGGTTCCGATTCGCGGCACAAAAAACCGCCAGCAATATCTCGTCACCGCCGAAAACGGCGGCTGGTGGGTCATGCCCGCGCCGAAAGTCCAGACACCTCCGCGCGAAAACCTCGACGCGCCGCTGGTCAAGCCGCGCCGGACAAAAGAGGGCTGGCTGATGATGCCGCGAAAATTTGACCGCGCCAAGCTGATCGCCGCCATCCGCGCCGACCGCGACGCGCGATGAAAATCTACTGGGATTCTTCCGCGCTGGTCGAGGCCACCGACGATAATCTGGTGCGCCAACGCCTGATTGCCGATGGCGGCATGACACGGCCTCATTCACTGTCGGAAGTATTCTCGTCGCTGACCAAAGGACAGGCGGGAGACCGGGTGTCTGCAAATGCGGCGGCACAGATGGTTGCCCAACTGTCCGGCCTGCTGGATTTTTGCGATTTGACTGCGCCGGAAATCCTGCGCGCGCTGGCGCAGGCGGAAACCAAAGGCGTTCGCGGCGGGCGCGTGCATGATTATCTTCACGCCGTGGCCGCGCACAAGGGCAAGGCCGGATTGATTCTGACGGCGGACAGGCACGGCTTTGACGGACTCTTTCCATCGGTGGAAATGGTTTGATTTTCGTTCAACTCCAAGTCCCAACGGGACAAAAGAAAATAGCCCGCAGTTTCAACTGCGGGATAAATTCGGAACAAAACGAAGCCCCACAGGGGCGGCAGAAATCGGAAAAATTTCTTTCGTCCTTGAGGACTCGGTTGCTCCGGTTCGTTTTCCCGCCGTTGAAATGGCGGGCTATTTTCTGGCCGTCACTTCGTGACTTTTAATTTTGCGGAAAATTCCAAGTGATTTGCTGGCTTGATTTTCAGGCGGCGGTGGCTCAACTTTCTATGTCAGGTAAAATAACTTATGCCCACCTATTCTGATATCCAAGAGTTCGTGAAGAAGCAGCATCACCGTGTTGTGAAGACGTGCCACATTGCTCATGTAAAGTCACAGCTTGGTTTGCCAATGCGCGAAAGAAAGAACACGAGTCCAAGGAAGTATCCTTGCCCGGAGATATATCGTCCGTGGATTGAAGAAGCGTTTCGCAGTCTCACTCGCTCGTAAAAAAATAAAAGTCTGACAAGTCCGGCAGCCTTCGCTTCTCACCGCGTTCTGCGAAGGCTGGTGCCAGCGGGAGGAATTGAACCTCCGACCAAAGGCTTATGAGTCCTCTGCTCTACCCCTGAGCTACGCTGGCAACCCAAAGCGGTTTTATATTCTGCGAACAATCCGCGCGCTGTCAAACGGAGAATTCAAACGGGCGCATCGCCGCCTTCGTTCAGCCTCTCCTGATTTGGGTTCGCGCAATTCGTGTCAAAACCTTTGCGTCGCCGCGCCTGTGCGCTGGAAATCTGCCACGTCCGCAGCGTCGGATGTCGGCGGCTGGCACGCGCCGCCCGTGCAAAGATAGGCGACCGCGCCGTTTTTCGCGGGCAAAGTCCTCGCAAATTCCTCCACGGCACCGGCGTTGCCAGAAATGATCCGGCCCGGCTGATAAACCGAATGTGCCGCGCGCAACAGTTCCTGAAATTTGTCCGAAGCGGGTTCTCCGGCGATGACGATGCGCTGCGATTCCTCCAGCGAAAAATCCAGCGCGTGCAGCATGAAGGGCATCGCCTGCGGAAATCGTTGCAGGCGCGGCGCGAACAGCCGCAATGTTTTTTCGGCGGCCTCCGCGATTTTTTTTTGGCCGGTGATTGCGCCGAGTTTCAGCAGCGACAAGGCGGCGACGGAGTTTCCGCTCGGTTCCGCGCCGTCGTAATCGTCCTTCACGCGCAGGATCAAATCCGTGGAACCGGCGGCGCTTTGCCAGAACCCGCCGTTCTCCGAATCGTAAAATTTTGCAAGCATCGCATCCGCCAGTTCAACCGCAAAATCCAGATGCTCCGGCGCGAGCGTCGCCTCATATACATCAATCACGCCGGACATCAGAAACGCATAAGCTTCGAGCAATTGCACGCCGTCGCGTTCGCCGTCGCGCCAGCGGTGAAACAGCGTGTTGGATTTTTCGTCCCACAACTTTTCCCGGATGAACCGCAAATTTTTCTCCGCAGCGGCATGATATTTTTCCTCGTTCAAAACCGCCGAAGCCCGCGCGAACGCGCCGAGCATCAGGCCATTCCACGAGGCGAGGATTTTGTCGTCAAGATGCGGACGGACACGTTTGGCGCGGGCGGTGGACATTTTCATTTTTGCCGAAGCGAGGAACGGAAGGTCTTCAACGGTGACATTTGGATTCACGACGCTCAAAACATTTTGTCCGGCAAGCGGTTGCGGATGGCTGTGGTCCGTGAAATTTCCCGCCGCCGTGATGCCAAAGTATTTTGTGGCCACGTTGAATTCGTCCACGGTCAGCAGCCGGGAAAGCTCGTCCTTCGTCCAGCAGTAAAATTTCCCCTCGTGGCCTTCGCTGTCGGCGTCCTCGGCGGAAAAAAATCCGCCGCCGGGATGAGTCATGTCGTGCAGGACATAATCCAGGATGTCGCGGACGGCTTCCGCGTGGCGCGCGTCGCCGCTCACGAGAAATGCGTCAAGATACAACTGCGCGAGCTGCGCGTTGTCGTAGAGCATTTTCTCGAAATGCGGCACGAGCCATTCCGCGTCCACGGCGTAGCGCGCGAAGCCGCCGCCGAGCTGGTCGTGGATGCCGCCCGCCGCCATTTTGTCGCAGGTGAACAGAACCATTTTGACGGCTTCGTCGTCGTTGAACCGTTTGGCGCAGCGCAGCACGAGAGACGGAATCGCGGGCTGCGGAAATTTCGGAGCGCTGCCGAAGCCGCCGTTTTGCGCATCGTGTATTTTTTTGAAAAATTCCGCCGCATTTTTCAAAGCATCCGCGTTCAAGGAAGAATTTGTTTCAACAGAATTTGCCATTGCAGTTTCAAGCCGCGCGTGGATTTCATCGGCTGAAGCTATAATTTCATTTTTCCGCTCCTGCCAAAGCGATGAAATTTGTTCCAGCAATTGCAGAAAACTCGGACGGCCATAACGCGCGTCCGGCGGAAAATAAGTGCCGCCAAAAAACGGCTTCAAATCCGGCGTCAAAAAGACATTCAACGGCCAGCCGCCCGCGCCGGTCGTGGACTGCACGAACGTCATGTAAATTTTGTCCACGTCCGGTCGCTCCTCGCGGTCCACCTTGATGCTGACAAAATGTTCATTGAGAAATGCCCCGATGTTTTCGTCCTCGAAACTTTCGCGCTCCATCACGTGGCACCAGTGGCAGGTCGAGTAGCCGATGCTCAAAAGGATGGGTTTGTTCTCCGCACGCGCCTTGACGAAGGCTTCGTCGTTCCATGCGAACCAGTCCACGGGATTGTGCGCGTGCTGCAAAAGATAGGGCGATTTTTCCTTCGCGAGTCGGTTTGTGTGTTTGGCGGTCACAAGACAGCATTAACAGAATTTTTCAGGATTAAAAACGGCAAAAATGGCTGGTTGGTTGTAAATCCCGTCTTCCGGTTTTGAATCGTCCCGGTTGCGTGCCAGCAGATTGACATTTGGAGCAACCCGCACCAAATTGCGGTGTTGTAACTAACAGGTGAATTATGAAAACAAACCGTATGAAAAAATTGCTTTTAGTCCTGGTGGTTGCCGGTCTGTCTTTGCCGGCGGCAACGCTGCGGGCGCAGTCCGCCGCGGACACCGCCACGCAGACCGCGTCAGTCGCGTCCGCCCCGCAGTTGTCCTATGGCGCGGATCAAGTCCTGCGCCTCGCGCAGGCGAAGGTCGGCGACGGCACGATCATCGCCTACGTCAAAAATTCCGAATACAGCTATGCCCTGGACGCCGGCCAGATCATTTATCTCCGGCAGCAGGGACTTTCCGACACCGTCATCGGCGCGATGCTGAACCAGCCCAAACCGGCGGTGGCCGCCGTGGCTGCGCCGCAAACTTCCGATACGACCGTCACCACGTCGGCAGGCACGACCATCACCACCCCGAACGGTTCCACCGCCACGGTCGCCCCCATCGTGACCTATGTTCAAAGCGCCCCGGCGTCGAGCGTTTATGTGATTCCCGACACCCAGACTTACTATTATAACAGCCGTTATTATCAGCCATACTATTATCCCTATTACGGCTGGTCTTATCCGGCGGTGTCGCTTTCGTTTGGCTTCGGCGGCGGTTATCACGGCGAATTCTATGGCGGTGGCGGTTACCACGGTGGCGGCGGATTCCATGGCGGCGGTTATCACGGTGGCGGTTATCACGGTGGCGGGCGGCGTTGAAATATTCTTCGTGTTTCAAGCGCCGGGCATTGATGCCGTGCATCGTATGCAACGGGGACATCGCAATCCGATGTCCCCGGATTGTTTTTCATGTCAGACGGACGCGGATTTCAATACCTTTTCCCCATGTTGTCCGAAAAACCGTGGCGGGTTGAGGCCGTGATGCAGTTCATCGCGGCGCAACTCGCCTGCCTGTGCCTCGGCATCGTCGCCGTCAGCCTGCTGCACAAGCTGGGCATCAGCGGCTTTCAGGACGAGGAAGGCTTCGGCACCATTTTGGTCGGCACGCTGTCCTTTCAAGGCGTGGCGTGGCTGCTGATTTTATGGTTCCTGCGTCAGCACCAGACCGGCTGGCGCGAGGCCTTCGGTTTTCGCGGGCCAAAAATTGAAAACGTCCCGCGATTGTTCTTTGGATTTGCCGGCGTGTTCGCGGTCGTCATGTTGTTGAATGGCGCGTCCGTGTGGACGCTCACAAAACTCGGCTGGCCGCCGGAAGACGAGGCCGCCGTGAAACTGCTGTCGGACGCGACATCGTTGTGGACGAGCGCCTATCTTGGCGTGTTCGCGGTCGTCATCGCCCCGGTCGCGGAGGAGTTCATTTTTCGCGGGATGCTGTTTCCGTTCGTCAAGCGGCTCGGCTTTCCCGGTCTCGCGCGGTTCG
>Ga0208220_1000098_pt1 | contig 32523 bp, 30 predicted proteins | sample NGESurdeep092012_9_FD_184484 | JGI IMG/M metagenome (GOLD analysis project Ga0208220, IMG submission 184484) | Arctic peat soil microbial communities from Barrow, Alaska - NGEE Surface sample F53-1 deep-092012 (SPAdes) | ecosystem: Environmental > Terrestrial > Soil > Wetlands > Peat ...
TTCAACAACTACGCGATCGTCCAGGGCGTCGACCACGTCGTGCCTGTCGACATGTACTTACCCGGCTGCCCGCCGCGGCCCGAGATGCTGATGCACGCGATCCTCGAACTGCACGAGCGCATTCAGGTCATGAAGCTTGGCCCGAACGCCAAGAAGCAAGCGCAGGAGCGCGAGATTGACGCGCTGGAGGCCGTGCCGACCCATGAGATGAAGGGTCTGCTTCGGTGAGCGATCAGCCGGTAGGTCAGCCGCCGACGGCGCCCGTCATGAGCGGTGCCGAATCCGAGGTCGGTGCTATCCCTGCGCAGGCCACCGCGTCCGCGCCGTCGACTCCACGCCCTTACGGCGGGTACTTCGACGAGGTCGCTGACGCGCTGGCCCAGGCCTACCCAGGCGTGGCGCAGGCGATCGAGCGCTCGATCGTCGATCGCGGCGAACTGACTCTGCACGTGCGCAGGGAGAAGCTCCGCGATCTCGCCCAGCCGTTGCGCGACGACCAGGACCTCCGCTTCGAGCTGCTGTCCTCGCTGTCAGGCGTGCACTATCCGATGGACGCCGGTCGCGAGCTGCACGTCGTTTACGAGCTGACATCCATGACGCACAACCGCCGCATCAGGCTCGAAGTTGCAGCGCCGGACGACGACCCGCATGTTCCATCGGTCGTTTCGGTCTGGCCAACCGCCGACTTCCAAGAGCGCGAGACGTGGGACATGTTCGGCGTCATCTTCGACGGGCATCCCGCGCTGACGCGCATCATGATGCCCGACGACTGGCCGGGGCATCCGCAGCGCAAGGACTACCCGCTCGGCGGCATCGCGGTCGAGTACAAGGGCGCCACGATTCCGCCGCCAGATGAGCGCAGGCAGTACGCGTGACCACGACCGATCCCTACGCGGGAGTGCGCGAGACCACTGAGGGCCGCGTCTACACGGTGACTGGTGGCGACTGGGACGACCTCGCAGCCGATGTGACGAGCGAACATGCCGAGCGCGTCGTCGTCAACATGGGTCCGCAGCATCCGTCGACGCACGGCGTGCTTCGGCTGATCCTCGAACTCGACGGCGAGACCATCACGCAGGCCAGGCTCGCGATTGGCTACCTGCACACCGGCATCGAGAAGAACTGCGAGTACCGCAACTTCACGCAAGCCGTCACGTTCCTCACCCGCGCCGACTACTTGTCGCCGTTGTTCACCGAGACTGGCTACTCGATGGCAGTCGAGAAGCTGCTGGGCATCACCGACGAAGTTCCGGTTCGTGCGCAAGTGATCCGCGTGATGATGATGGAGCTCAACCGGATTTCCTCGCACCTGGTCTGGCTCGGCACTGGCGGTCTCGAGATCGGTGCGCTGTCGGCGATGCTCTATGCGTTCCGCGAGCGCGAACTTATCCTCGACATCTTCGAGATGGTCACCGGTCTGCGGATGAACCACGCGTACATCCGGCCCGGCGGCGTGATTCAGGATCTGCCGCCCGGCGCGGTCGAGAAGATCCGCGAGTTCGTGCAACTCATGCCAGGAAAGGTCGACGAGTACAGCAACCTGCTCACCGGGCAGCCGATCTGGATTGCCCGGCTGCAGGGCGTCGGTTATCTCGACGTCAACGCCTGCGTCGCCCTTGGCGTCACCGGTCCGCTGCTGCGCGCCGCGGGCCTGCCGTGGGACCTGCGCAAGAGCGAGCCGTACTGCGGTTACGAGACGTATGAGTTCGACGTCCCGACGCAACAAGAGGGCGACTGCTTCGCGCGCTTCCTGGTGCGGCTCGACGAGATTCGCGAGTCGGTCAAGATCGTCGAACAATGCCTTGATCGGCTGCGTCCAGGCCCCGTCATGGTCGAAGACAAGAAGATTGCGTGGCCTGCGCAGCTCGCGCTCGGTGCCGATGGCATGGGTAACTCGCTCGACCACATCCGGCACATCATGGCGACGTCGATGGAGTCGCTCATCCACCATTTCAAGTTGGTCACCGAGGGATTCCACGTACCCCCGGGCCAGGTCTACGTGCCGATCGAATCACCACGCGGACAACTCGGCGTCCATCTGGTTAGTGATGGTGGCACCAAGCCGTACCGCGTGCACCTGCGCGAGCCATCGTTCGTGAACCTGCAGGCGGTCCCGGCGGTGTGCGAGGGCAGCCTCATTGCCGACGTGATCGCGTCGGTTGCGAGCCTCGACCCGGTGATGGGTGGGTGCGACCGTTGACTCACAGTCACGATGAAGCGAGTCACAGCCACGGTGAACCGAACGGCCTGCCGACCGTCACGCTTGATCCACGGCTCGGTCCTGGCGCGTCCCTTGCCGATCCAATGTCGGACGACGCAAAGGCGCGCGTTCGCGAGCTCGGCGCGCAAGTCATCGCGCGCTACCCGCGGGCGCGGTCGGCCATGATGCCATTGCTCTATCTCGTGCAAGCCGAGCAAGGTTACGTGTCACCCGACGGCATCAAGCTGGTCGCCGAACTTCTCGGGCTGACGACGGCCGAAGTGGCCGCGGTGAGCACGTTCTACACGATGTACAAGCGTCGTACGTGCGGCGACTACCACGTGGGCGTCTGCACGAACACCCTGTGCGCGATCCTTGGCGGCGACGCCATTTTCGCTGCGCTCAAAGAACATCTTGGTGTGGGCAACGCTGGCACGACGCCCGACAACTTGGTGACCCTCGAGCATATCGAGTGCAATGCGGCTTGCGACTACGCCCCGGTGGTCATGGTCAACTGGGAGTTCTTCGACAACCAGACCGTCGAGAGCGCCAAGGAACTCGTTGACAAGCTGCGTGCGGGCGACCTGCCGGTGCCGACGCGCGGTGCATCGCTCATCACGCATGTTGAGACCTCGCGCGTGCTTGCCGGCTTCCCCGACACGTTGGTCAACGAAGGTCCGTCCGCGGGTCCCGGCTCGCTGGTCGGTCTCGACCTGGCGAAGGAGCGCGGCGACGCTGCTCCAGCAATTGAGAGCAAGGCTGCAGCCGCTGAGAGCAAGGACGAGTCATGACCTTCGCGCTCACGCCGGTCCTCACGGCGAACTGGGGTACGCCGCGGTCCTGGACGCTGGCCGCGTACCGCCGCACGGGCGGTTACGACTCGCTGCGTGCGGCACTCGCGATGGAGCCCGACGCCGTCATTTCGATGGTCAAAGACTCCGGGCTGCGTGGTCGCGGCGGTGCTGGCTTCCCGACCGGTATGAAGTGGGGCTTCATCCCGCAAGGTGACGGCAAGCCGCACTACCTCGTCGTCAATGCAGACGAGAGCGAACCCGGCACCTGCAAAGACATTCCGCTGATGATGGCCAGCCCGCACACCCTGCTCGAGGGCGTGCTGATCTCGGCGTATGCGATCCGCGCGAACGAGGCATTCATCTACGTCCGCGGCGAGGTGTTGCACGTCGTCCGCCGATTGCTCAACGCGGTCGAGGAGGCGAAGGCGGCCGGGTTCATCGGGCGGGGCGTGCTCGGCTCGGGCTTCGACATCAATGTCGTTGTGCACATCGGCGCCGGTGCCTACATCTGTGGTGAAGAGACCGCGCTGCTCGAATCGCTCGAAGGCTTCCGCGGTCAGCCGCGGTTGCGGCCCCCGTTCCCCGCGATCGAAGGCCTTTACGCCTGTCCGACCGTCATCAACAACGTCGAAACCATCGCGAGTGTGCCGGCGATCGTGCGCGGTGGCGCCGCCTGGTTCCGAAAGATGGGCACAGAGAAGTCGCCCGGATTCAAGATTTTCTCGCTCTCCGGCCATGTCGCGCAGCCCGGCCAGTACGAGGCGCCGCTCGGTATCACCTTGCGCGAGTTGCTCGACGCCACCGGCGGTATGCGCGAGGGTCACGAACTCAAATTCTGGACGCCGGGGGGCTCGTCGACTCCGTTGTTTACGGCAGCACACCTCGACGTCCCGCTCGATTTCGAAGGGCCAGTGGCGAACGGCTCGATGCTTGGGACAACCGCCCTTCAGCTCTTCGACGAGACGACCTGCGTGGTGCGCGCGGTGCTGCGGTGGAGTGAGTTCTACGCGCACGAATCCTGCGGCAAGTGCACGCCGTGCCGCGAAGGAGTGTTCTGGTACGTGCAGATCCTCGAACGCCTCGAGCGTGGCGAGGGTGACGAGCAGGACATCGAAACGCTGCTCGACCTCTCAGAGAACATTCTCGGCCGCGCGTTTTGTGCTCTTGGTGACGGTGCGACCAGCCCGGTGACCTCGTCGATCCAGTACTTCCGCGACGAGTACATCGCGCACTTCGACGGTAAGGGCTGTCCGTTCGATCCGGTCGCATCGACCGTCTTCGCCGGAGCGAGTGCCTGATGACTGTCACGACGAATCCTCCGGCGGGCGCCGGAGGCGGCGAAAGGCATAGTGGCGGCGGCGCGAACCAGCCGGCCCGGTCCGACCTGATCAATCTCACGGTCGATGGGTTCGAGATTTCGGTGCCTAAGGGCACCTTGGTGATTCGGGCAGCTGAGTTTGTCGGCATCCAGGTGCCGCGCTTTTGCGAGCACCCGCTGCTCGACCCGGTCGGCGCCTGCCGTCAGTGCCTCGTCGAGGTCGAGGGTCAGAAGAAGCCGATGGCGTCGTGCACGACCACGGTCACCGAAGGCATGATCGTCAAGACGCAGTACACCTCGGCCGTTGCCGAAAAGGCGCAGAACGGCATCATCGAATTGCTGCTCATCAACCACCCGCTCGACTGCCCGGTGTGCGATAAGGGCGGTGAGTGCCCGCTGCAGAACCAGACGATGACGAACGGCTACTCCGAGTCGCGTTTCCGCGATGTGAAGCGCACGTATCCCAAGCCGATCGCCATCTCGGCGCAAGTACTGCTCGACCGCGAACGCTGCGTGCTGTGCACGAGATGCACCCGATTCGCGCAGCAGATCGCCGGCGATCCATTCATCGAAATGCTCGAGCGTTCTGCGCTCGAGCAGGTGGCGGTCTACGAGGACCAGCCGTTCAACTCCTATTTCTCGGGTAACACCGTGCAGATCTGCCCGGTCGGCGCGCTGACCGGAACGCAGTATCGATTCCGGGCCCGGCCGTTCGACCTGGTGTCATCGCCGAGCATCTGCGAACACTGCGCCTCGGGCTGTCAGCAACGCAACGACCACCGCCGCGGCAAGATGTTGCGCCGCTTGGCCGGCGTCGATCCTCAGGTCAACGAGGAGTGGAACTGCGACAAGGGCCGCTGGGCCTTCAGCTACGCCACCGCGCCCGACCGGCTCGACACGCCGCTGGTTCGCGACAGCGACGGCGAACTCGTTCCCACGTCGTGGCCCGAGGCGTTGCGCGCTGCCGCCGCAGGTCTCGCAGCAGCACGTAACGGCGCCGGTGTCGGCGTGCTTGTCGGGGGTCGCCTGACAGTCGAGGACGCCTACGCCTACGCGAAGTTCGCGCGCGTTGCGCTCGGCACGAACGACATCGACTTCCGCGCCCGCGTGCACTCCGACGAAGAGCTCGCATTCTTGGGCTCGCACGTTGCTGGTCGCTTCCTCGACGTGACCTACGACGATCTCGAAGCGGCATCGACTGTGTTGCTTGTCGGGCTCGAGCCCGAGGAAGAGTCGCCGATCATTTTCCTGCGGCTCCGCAAGGCCGCGTTGAAGAAGCACGCCAAGGTCGTGTCGATCGCCCCCTTCGCGACGCGCGGTCTCGACAAGATGCGCGGCCGCTTGATCGCGACAGTGCCGGGTGGCGAAGCGACCATGCTGCAAGTGCTCGCCTCGGGTGAGACCGTCGAGGTGCCGCCTGGTGTCGACGCGAGCGGTTGGTCGCAGCTCCTCACCGAGGTGGCTGCCGGCCTCGCGTTGCCGTCGAGCGTGATCCTTGTCGGAGAGCGCCTTGCGGGCGTGGCCGGCGGACTCTCTGCAGTCGTCGCGTTGGCAGCGGCGACCGGTGCCAAGGTCGCGTGGGTGCCGCGTCGTGCTGGCGAGCGGGGTGCAGTCGAGGCAGGCGCACTGCCGAACCTGTTGCCTGGTGGTCGCGCGGTGACCGACAACGACGCGCGCGGTCAGGTCGGGCTGCACTGGGCGACGTCCATCCCTGCCATGCCGGGTCGCGACACCGCCGGCATTCTCGACGCCGCGTCGCGCGGCTCGTTGGGTGCACTCGTCGTCGCGGGTGTCGACCCCGACGACCTGCCCGATCCGGCCGCGGCGCGCGCGGCCATCGAGGCCGCCAGCTTCGTGGTCAGCCTCGAGTTGCGGCGCACCGATGTGACCGACGCAGCCGACGTCGTCTTCCCTGTCGCCGCTGCCGTCGAGAAGGCTGGCACTTTCCTCGACTGGGAGGGCCGTTCGCGTCCGTTCGAGGCCTCGCTCACCGACACCGGACAGCTGCTCGACCTGCAAGTACTCGATGCACTGGCCGATGCACTCGACGTCCATCTTGGATTGCCTGATCTGCGCACCGCGCGGGCCGAGCTCGAAGCGCTTGGTACTCGTCCTGGTGGGGTAGCGGCTCCGGCGACCAAGCCTGGGCCGCCTGCGAAACTCAGTGCTGGTCGCGCGATCCTCGCAACGTGGCACGAGCTGCTCGATGCCGGCAGTCTTCAAGACGCGACGCCGTACCTGGCGGCCACGGCCAAGCCGTTGCGGGCCCGGCTGTCGCCGGCCAGCGCGCGGGCGCTGGGTGTCGCCGACGGCGCGCCGGTGACGATCCGTGCCGCGAAGGGTGGTCCGGCGATCACGCTTGACCTGCTCATCACCGCAATGCCGGACGGCGTGGTGTGGGTGCCCACCCGGTCGGCTGGCAGCGAGGTGCACCGTACCCTCGGTGTCGGCGCCGGCGCGGTCATCAGTCTCGAAGGGGGCTCCCGGTGATGCCGCATTCAGTAGCGGCCCAGCTGGTCGCGACCGCGTTTGTCTCCCCTGACCACCGTGACGTCTTTTGGTTGATCATCCTCAAGACGATCGTGGTGTTCGCGTTCCTCATGGTCATGACGCTCTTCATGATCTGGGCCGAGCGTCGAGTGGTCGCCCGCATGCAACAACGCCTTGGACCCAACCGAGTCGGCCCGTTCGGCATCCTGCAAGGGCTCGCCGACGGCATCAAGCTCGCGCTGAAGGAAGACCTCATCCCCAGCGCGGCCGACCGGATCGTGTTCATCATCGCGCCGATCATCTCGGCGATCCCCGCATTCATGGCGTTCGCCGTTATTCCGTTCGGTCCGACGGTCTCGATTTTCGGTCAGCACACGAACCTGCAACTCACCGACCTTCCGGTTGCCGTGCTGTTCGTACTCGCGATGAGTTCGATGGGCATCTACGGCATCGTGCTCGCGGGTTGGTCGAGTGGCTCGACCTACCCGTTGCTGGGCGGCGTGCGTTCGGCGGCCCAGATGATCAGCTACGAAGTCGCGATGGGGCTGTCGTTCGTCGGCGTCTTCATCCAGTCAGGATCATTGTCGACCTCCGAGATCGTCGCGGCACAACAGCAGCGCTGGTTCTGCCTGACCGCGTCGGTCTCGTTCCTGATCTATGCGATCGCGATGGTCGGTGAGACCAACCGGGCGCCGTTCGACCTGCCCGAGGCCGAGGGCGAGCTCGTCGGCGGGTTCCACACCGAGTACACCTCGTTGAAGTTCGCGCTGTTCTTCCTCGCCGAATACATCAACATGGTCACGGTGTCGGCGCTCATGACCACCCTGTTCCTTGGCGGGTGGCGAGCACCGTGGGGCGTGGTGTCGGTGTGGCACGGCGCCAACTCGGGGTGGTGGCCGCTCCTGTGGTTCTTCATCAAGCTGTTCATCGTCTTGTTCGTCTTCATCTGGTTGCGCGGAACGCTGCCACGGCTGCGCTACGACCAGTTCATGAAGCTCGGCTGGAAGGTGCTAATCCCGGCCAACTTGGTCTGGATCATGGCCGAGGCGTCGATCAAGGTGCTCGACCACAAGCAGCTGATCTGGGGCATCGTGATCCTCGCGATCCTCGTGATCGCGGGGTCCTTCGTCTACGACAGCACGGATCAGAAGAAGCGGCGAGAACGCGAGGCCGAAGAAGAGCTCGAGGCTGCGGCGCCCTTCGATCCGTACGCCGGCGGGTTCCCGGTGCCGCCGATGCCGGGTCAGCATTTGCCGTCGCGGCGGCCAGTGCCGATCCTGGCAAGCAGCGTCGGTGACAGTGTCGGCCGCGACGACTCCGACAGCGACGGTCCTGACCGGCCGGACGATCCTGCTGGCGGTTCTGGCGAGGTCATCGATGGCTAGTTTCTTCGGACCAGTCAAGGGTTTCGGTGTCACCTTCGCCACGATGTTCAAGCCGGTGAACACCGAGCTGTACCCGGAACAGAAGAAAGTCACCATGCCGCGCTTCCACGGGCGGCACGTACTCAACAGGCATCCCGATGGGCTGGAGAAGTGCGTCGGGTGCGAACTGTGCGCGTGGGCGTGTCCGGCCGACGCCATCTATGTCGAGGGCGCCGACAACACCGACGACGAGCGATTCTCTCCCGGTGAGCGCTACGGCCGCGTCTACCAGATCAACTACCTGCGATGCATTTTGTGCGGCCTCTGCATCGAGGCGTGCCCGACGCGGGCGCTGACCATGAGCAACGAGTTTGAGATGGCCGACGACAATCGCGCTGACCTGATCTTCACCAAGGAGCAACTGCTCGCGCCGTTGGCTCCAGGTATGGAGTTGCCGCCGCATCCGATGCGGTTGGCGGATGCCAAGGACTACTACCGCGGGACGCCGGCGGCGCACGTGATGATCGGTGACTCCGACACCGGGGAGGTGAAGGACTAGTGCCTGCGGTGATCCTCGCGGCGAACAGCATGCACGGCGGTGGCCCGGAGACGGCAATCTTCTGGATCTTCGCTCCGCTTTCGGTGCTCGCAGCCCTCGGTATGGTGTTCTCGCGCAACACGGTGCACGGCGCGCTCTTGCTCGGTGGTGTCATGTTGTCGCTCGCGGTGTTCTACGCGGCCGAAGACGCGCCATTCCTCGCGTTCGTCCAGGTCATCGTCTACACGGGCGCTGTGATGATGCTGTTCTTGTTCGTCCTCATGTTGATCGGGGTCGACACTCGCGAAAGCTTGGTCGAGACGCTGCGCGGGCAACGGCTGGCGGCCGGTGTCGCCGGCCTTGGCTTCCTGCTGCTGTTGTTCGCCGGGCTTCGCCAGGCCGCGATCACCAGCAGTGCAGGGCTCTCGGTGGCGAACAATCCACCCGATGCCCAGGGCCATGCGGTTGCTGGGCAAGGCAACATCTTCGAGATCGCGAGCCTGCTGTTCACCCGCTACATCTTCGCTTTCGAGGTCACCAGTGCTCTGCTGATTACTGCTGCTCTCGGTGCAATGGTGTTGGCGCACCGCGAACCGCACGAGCCCAAGCGCGGCCAACGCGAGCAGATGCGCGACCGGTTCAAGATTGGCACGCACCCAACGCCCTTGCCCGGCCCTGGCGTGTACGCGCGGCACAACGCGGTAGACACTCCTGCGCTGTTGCCCGACGGGAGTCCGTCGGAGCTAAGCGTGCCGCCCGCAGTCGAGGAGTTGCGTCTCGAACGCGGGCGCAACCCACAACCGGCCGAGCTCGGTGGCCCGCCCTCAGGGACGAGGCAGTCATGAGCCCGACCTATTACCTCTACCTGTCAGCGATCCTGTTCACGATCGGGTCACTCGGTGTGCTTCTTCGTCGCAACGCCATCGTCGTCTTTATGTGCATCGAGCTCATGCTCAACGCGGGCAACCTCGCACTTGTCACGTTCTCCCGCATCAACGGTGACCTGAACGGCCAAATCATGGCGTTCTTCGTCATGGTCGTGGCGGCCTCTGAGGTCGTCGTGGGGCTTGCGATCATCGTCTCCGTGTTCCGTACCCGCCGGTCGGCCTCGGTCGACGATGCCAGTCTCCTGAAATACTGATGAGGACTCCGTGACTCTCGAGGCTGCTGCGCCTTTCACCGCCGCCAGCGGGTCCTTCTCGGGTACCTGGTTGCTGGTCGCTATCCCGCTTTTCAGTGCGCTCATCCTTCTTGTCGGCGGGCGGCGCACAAATAAATGGGGTCACTACCTCGGCGTCGCGGCCCCGCTGGCTTCGTTTGTGCTTGCGGTCATCTTGTTCTTCGACCTGATCGGCAAGAGCGGTGCTGATCGCCGGATCGACGACCATCTCTTCAGCTGGGTTCCGGTCGCGGGCTTCCAGGCCAACGCGAACTTTCTCATCGACCCGCTGTCGATCTGCTTCGTGTTGCTCATCACCGGTGTCGGGTCGCTGATTCACATCTACTCGGTCGGCTACATGGCGAACGATCCCGAGCGCCGGCGTTTCTTCGCCTACCTCAACTTCTTCGTCGCAGCCATGCTGTTGCTCGTACTCGGCGACAACTTCGTGGCTCTGTACGTCGGCTGGGAAGGCGTCGGTGTTGCGTCGTACCTGCTGATCGGCTTCTGGTCGTACAAGCCTTCGGCGGCGACCGCCGCAAAGAAGGCGTTCGTGGTGAACCGGATCGGTGACTTCGGTCTGTCGATCGCGATCATGGTGATGTTCGCGACGTTCGGCAGCTTCAGCTTCGCCAGCGTTGCAGCAGGAGCGCCGCAGGCGTCGAAGGCGACGATGACGACCATCGGGCTGCTGCTCCTGCTCGGCGCGTGTGGCAAGTCTGCCCAGGTGCCGCTGCAGTCGTGGCTCGGCGACGCCATGGAAGGCCCGACGCCGGTCTCTGCGTTGATCCATGCCGCGACGATGGTCACCGCTGGCGTCTACCTGATCGCGCGGTCGAACTTCATCTTTGACGTGTCGCCAAACGCGAGGCTGGCGGTGGCGATCGTCGGTACCGTCACGCTGGTCTTCGGTGCGATCGTGGGTTGCGCGAAGGACGACATCAAGAAGGCGCTCGCGGCGTCAACGATGAGTCAGATCGGCTACATGATGCTGGCCGTCGGCCTTGGCCCGGCTGGCTACGCGTTTGGCATTGCCCACCTGCTTACGCACGGTTTCTTCAAGGCGGGTCTGTTCCTTGGTGCGGGATCGGTCATGCATGGCATGAACGATGAGGTCGACATGCGTCGCTACGGCGGCCTGCGCAAGTACATGCCGTTCACCTTCATCACGTTCGGGCTCGGCTATCTGGCGATCATCGGCTTCCCGGGCCTTGCCGGCTGGTTCACGAAGGACGCGATCATCGAGGCTGCGTTCCACAAGGGCGGCACGTCGGGTGCGATCTTCGGTGCCTGCGCACTGGCAGCGGCCGGCCTGACCGCCTTCTACATGACGCGCGTGATGGTGATGACGTTCTTTGGTGAGAAGCGGTGGGCAGACGACGCGCACCCGCACGAGTCGCCCAGTGTGATGGTCGTGCCGATGTGGATCCTCGCTATCGGCTCGGTCGGCGGCGGGTACGCGCTGATCCTCAGCGGCCGACTTGCGAAGTTCCTCGCCGTTGTCGTGCCGCGGCCCGCCGACATCGCGTTCAAGCCCATCGGGGTGATCGGTCTGGGCACTGCCGGGGTCGTCCTCGTCGGCGTTGTCGGTGCCTGGTTCATGTACGGTCGGCGTCCGGTTCCTGTCGTGGCACCGGTCGGCAGCCCGCTTACGGTCGCTGCTCGGCACGATTTGCTCGCCGACGCCTTCAACGAATCCGTCGTTATGCGTCCTGGTCAGTACTTGACCCGACTGCTGGTGTACTTCGACAACCGCGGCATCGACGGTTTCGTGAACGGCTTCGCAGCGTTCGTCGGCGGGACGTCGAGTCGCTTCCGCCGCCTCCAAACCGGGTTCGTACGGTCGTACGCGCTGTCGATGTTCGGCGGCGTCGTGCTCGTGCTCGCCACTCTCTTACTGGTCAGGGGCTGAGTCGCGATGAGTTTCCCCTGGCTCACAGTGATCGGCGTTATCCCGCTCGTCGGCGCGGGCGTCGTCGCTGCGATGCCGGCCACCAACGTGGCGCTGCTGAAGAAGGTCGCCCTCGGCGTTTCGCTGGTGACGCTGGCGATGACCATCGCGATGGCCACGCAGTACGCGCCGCACGGCGACCGCTTCCAGTTCAATCAGAGCACCAGCTGGATCCCCGCGTTCGGTATCCACTATGCGGTGGGGATCGACGGCATCGCACTGGTGCTCATCTTGATGACTGCCGTCCTATGGCCGGTCGTTATCCTCGCGTCGTGGCACGAATGCGAGACCACGAAACGCAGCGTGAAGACATACCTCGGGCTCCTCGTGTCGATGGAGACGCTGCTGATCGGCGTATTCGCCGCCACGGACGTCTTCTTGTTCTACGTGTTCTTCGAAGCGATGCTCATTCCGATGTACTTCATCATCGGCGCAGCCGGTACGCCGCGATCTTCGTACGCGGCACTGAAGTTCTTGCTGTACAGCCTGTTCGGCGGGCTGATGATGCTGGCCGCGGTGATCGGGCTTTATGTTCTCGGTGGCCACACGTTCCTGTACTCGTCGCTGCAGCACATGCATCTGGGTGTGAATGACGAGCGATGGCTGTTCCTCGGCTTCTTCGTCGCGTTCGCCGTCAAGGCACCGCTGTGGCCGTTCCACACCTGGCTTCCCGATGCAGCGGCGGAGTCGCCCGTCGGCGGCACGGTGCTGCTCGTCGGAGTGCTCGACAAGGTCGGTACCTTCGGCTTTCTGCGCTACTGCCTCGACCTCTTCCCGAACGCCTCGCACTGGTTTACGCCGACGGTGCTGACGCTCGCGGTGATCGGGGTCTTGTACGGCGCCTTACAAGCGATCGGTCAAAAGGACATTCTGCGACTGTTGGCCTACGTGTCGGTTTCGCACTTCGGCCTGATCACGCTGGGCATCTTCGCGTTCACCAGTCAAGGTCAGACCGGCGCCACGCTGTACATGGTCAACCACGCGTTCTCGACCGGTGCGCTGCTGCTCGTCGTGGGCTTCATGATTTCGCGTCGCAAATCGCGCGGTATCGACGACTTCGGTGGGATGCAGAAGGTCACGCCAATCCTTGCGGGTACGTTCCTCGTGGCGTGCCTGTCTGGCCTCGCGCTACCAGGGTTGAGCACGTTCGTCAGCGAATTCCTCGTGCTCATCGGTACGTTCACCCGCTACAAGGTGGCCGCAACATTCGGCACGGTAGGTATCGTGCTGGCCGCGCTGTACATGCTGATCCTGTACCAGCGCACGATGACCGGCCCAGTCTCACCGGACGTCGAAGGCAGCCATGACTTGTCGCTTCGGGAGAAGTGGGTCATTGCGCCGGTGGTAGCGATCATCGTCGTGCTCGGGTTCTACCCGCGGCCGATTCTCGATGTGATCAGCCCGGCGGTCAGCGCCACGTTGCATCAGACCGGCAATACAGACCCGGTGCCTCCCGTGCCGGTCGCCGCCGTCGCGGCGACACCGTCGACATCTTCGGGGGGCTCAGGGTGAGCGCCGCCCTCTTGTCGCAGCTGGCGGTCACGCATCTGACGTCCGGGCTCCTACCTGCCGCGTCGACTCCAGATCCGCTCGCTATCCACTCACCGAGCATTGAGTACAAGGCGCTCGCGCCGATGCTCATCGTTTTCGGTGCGGCCACGGTCGGCGTCCTGTTCGAGGCTTTCCTGCCTCGACGGTCGCGGGCGTTCGCGCAGACGACACTGGCCCTGGCGGGGTTGGTGGCGGCGTTTGTGGCCGTCGTGCTGAACGCGAGCATGCGCAAGATCGTGGTCCAAGGCGCGGTGGCGATCGATGGCCCGGCGTTGTTCATCCAGGGCACGATTCTCGCGGTCTCGATCGGTGGTTTGCTGCTTATCGCCGACCGCTCGTTTGACGATGACGGCGACTTCGTCGCTCAGGCGGCCGATGTTCCGGGTTCGGCCGACGAGCGAGCCAGTGTGCGCGCGGGGTTCACGCACACCGAAGTCTTCCCACTCGCGATGTTCGCGGTGGCCGGCATGTTGTTGTTCTCGTCGGCCGACGACCTCATCACGATGTTCGTCGCGCTTGAGGTGCTCTCATTGCCGCTGTACCTGCTCGTCGGGATGGCCCGCCGGCGCCGGCTGCTTTCGCAGGAGGCCGCGGTCAAGTACTTCTTGCTCGGCGCGTTCTCTTCAGCGTTCTTCGTCTACGGGCTGGCGATGGTCTACGGCTTCGCCGACACGGTCCAGTTCTCCGGCATCGCCGACGCACTAACCTCCTCGAGCAGGGGAGACTCGCTGATCCTGCTGGGTGTCGCGCTGGTCGGAATTGCCTTGCTGTTCAAGCTTTCCGGTGCGCCCTTCCACTGGTGGACCCCTGACGTCTATCAAGGTGCGCCGACGTCGATCACTGCCTTCATGGCAGCGGGCACAAAGATCGCCGCGTTCGGTGCGCTGCTGCGCGTCTTCTTCGTGGCTTTTGGCGGGCTGAGCTGGGACTGGCGCCCCGTCATGTGGGTGATCGCGATCATCACCATGTCGGTCGGAGCGATTGTCGGTGTCACCCAGACAGACGTGAAGCGGCTGCTGGCTTACTCCTCGATCGCCCACGCGGGCTTCATCCTTACAGCGGTTGCCGCGTTGGCCCCCGCCAGTGCGCGCGACAGCTTGTCAGGGGTGATGTTCTACCTGGTCGCGTACGGCTTCATGACCATCGGATCGTTCGCGATCGTGATGCTCGTGCGCGACGGTGACGGCGAGGCGAACCACCTGTCGCGATGGGTCGGTCTTGGCCGCAGATCGCCTCTGGTCGCCGGCATCTTCGCGTTCTTCTTGTTGGCGCTCGCGGGTTTGCCCGGTACCAGTGGACTCTGGGCGAAGGTGGCCGTGTTCAAGGCCGCGGGCGAGGGCGGCGCATGGCCGCTGGTGGTCGTCGGAGTCGTGGCAAGTGCGATCACCGCCTACTACTACGTCCGCATCATCGTGCTGATGTTCTTCCAGGAGCCGCTCCCGGACGGCCCGACCGTCGTCTTGCCGCAGTTCTTCACCTCGACTGCCATCGGGCTCGGGCTTGCGGTTACCGTGGTGCTTGGCGTGGTTCCGCAGCCACTGCTCAATCTCGCCGGCAAGGCTGGGCTTTTTCTCAAGTAGGTAGGGGAGGTCTTCGGCGTGAGCGAAGGCCCGCTCGGTCTCGTCGTCCCCGATGCTGCCCTCGAGGCGGAGATCCGGGTCGCCATCGACGCGGTTGAAGCGTTGTTGCGCGACGCCGTCAAGAGCGACTACCCGTTCGTCACCGAAACGTCGAGGCACCTCGTCGTTGCGGGCGGCAAGCGGTTCAGGCCGCTGCTGGTGTTGCTCGCCGCACAGTTCGGCGATCCCGCGGCACCCGGCGTCCTGCCGGCCGCGGTCGTCGTTGAACTGACCCACCTTGCGACGCTCTACCACGACGACGTGATGGACGAAGCCCTCGTCCGGCGAGGAACGATCAGCGCGAACGCCAGGTGGTCGAACACCATCGCGATCCTCACTGGCGACTTCCTGTTCTCCCGAGCATCGGACCTACTCGCGGACCTTGGTCCCGAGGCCGTTCGCATCCAGGCCCGCACGTTCGAGCGACTGGTCCAAGGCCAGATCCGCGAGACGACCGGCCCGAACGACGGAGCCGATCCGCTCGAGTACTACCTGCAGGTCGTGGCCGACAAGACAGGCTCGCTGATCGCGACGTCGGCACGTTTTGGCGCGATGTTCTCCGGCGCTCCTGAGTCGGTGGTCGGGGTGATGATCCGCTTTGGCGAGCGGATCGGCGTCGCCTTCCAGCTTTCCGACGACTTGCTCGACGTGACGAGTGACGCGACTGGATTTGGCAAGACACCGGGCACCGACTTGCGCGAAGGCGTTGTCACGTTGCCGGTGTTGCATGCCCGACGGTCGATCGATCCCGCGGATGCCCGCCTGCTCGAACTGCTCGATGGCGATCTCACCGATGCGAGTCGCCACCGCGAGACGTTGGGCCTCCTTCGTTCGCACCCCGCAATCGAGGCCGCCCGCGCTGACCTCGACAGATGGGCAAGCGACGCCCGGTCGACGCTGGTGCCACTTCCCGATGGCCCGGCCAAGCGCGCCCTTGAGGCAATGTGCGATTTCGTGGTTGCGCGGACTCGCTAGGTACTCCCGACGCAGCGGTCGTCGCTCGCTGAATGAAGGCTTGCGAATCTTCCTGACGCGCCCTAAGGATGACACCGCTTACAAACGGACTATCGTTCCGGTGCACAACCCCCGTCGAGGAGAGGATCACCGGGTGGTCACTGACGGAGCTGCGCTGCTCGGGATCACGATCCGCGACGTCGCCCGCGAGGCAGGGGTGTCGACCGCGACCGTGTCGCGAGCGCTGCGGGGCCTGCCGAACGTCGATCCGGTCACGCGTGAACACGTCCGGCGGGTCGCCGATCGGCTCGACTACGTCATCTCACCTGCCGCATCTCGGCTGGCCAGCGGGCGGGCAGGCAGCATCGCGGTCATCACGCCGTTCCTCGGCCGGTGGTACTTCTCCAAAGTGCTGAGCGGGGTCGAGCGGGTGTTGCAGCGCTCCGATCTTGACCTGCTCCTCTACAGCACCGGCGACCCGAGCGAGGAGCATCGGGTGCCGCCGCATCGCCGGCTGCGCCGCCGGGTCGATGGTGTGCTCGTGATTGGCTTGCCCGCCGACAGCCCTGATCTACAGGAGCTTTTCGAGTTGGACATGCCGGTGACGCTCATCGGCGCGCACAGCGTCGGTGTGTCGAGCGTGTCGATCGACGACGTCGAAGGCGGCCGGATGGCCAGCCAGCATCTGATCAACCTCGGGCACGAGCGCATCGGGCTGATTTCCGGTCGGCCGTTGCCCACGCCGTTCTTCCCCGAGAACGACCGGTTGGCGGGCTACCGGCAAGCGCTCGAGGCGTCGGGCCTCAGCGTCGAGGCGTCCCTGCAAGTGCCCGGGTACTTCACGATCGAGGGCGGCGAGCACGCGATGACCGCGCAGCTTGCCCAGCGGACGCCGCCGACGGCCGTCTTTGCCATGTCCGACGAAATGGCCTTCGGGGCACTGCGGGCGCTGCGTCGCCACGGCATCCGCCCAGGTCACGACATCGCGATCGTCGGCTTCGACGGGCACGAGATGTGCGACATGTTGGATCTGACGACCGTCACGCAACCGGCGGAGGAGCTTGGCTCTGCTGCGGCGCGATGCCTCCTCGACCTGCTCGACGATCCCGCGCGGGAGCCTGAGGTGCTCCGCTTGCCGACCCAGCTGTGCGTGCGAGGTTCAACGACCCTGCACCGAACAGTCGCCTAGGGCACCTTCGCCCCTCGCGCCAGCTACCTATTTGCCTCCGGCACGCAGCTACCTATTTGCCTCTGGCACGCCAGCTACCTATTTGCCTCCGGCAAAATGTTGTCGTTTCGAGATGATTCGTCATGGATGTGGCGATCGTCGCTGAGTAGGTTTGAGGTCACTGCTCGATACGGGTCCGGCAGTGTTCCGGACTGCACCCGTACTCGTTTGGCAATGGTCGGCACGGGCTCGGCAATGCGCTTTGGCGCTTGATCGTGGGAACGATGCCAAACCGTAACCGTATACATGGCCTTTTGTGCCCGTCACGCCTTGATCTCGTCGGCCAGGAGGGCCACGATGTCACCGTTTGCAGCCACGCGGGTTTCTCCCGTGGGGCCCCTGTCGCAAGAGGAGAAACCATGAGTTTCAGCTTGCCAACCGGCAGGCGCCGTCGCCTTCTGGTCGTTGTCGCTCCGACGGTCGCCGCGGCGCTCCTGCTCGCTGCCTGTTCGAGCAGCAAGAAGGCTGCCACGGCGCCAACCAGCGCCGCGCCCGCAGCCACGACGTCGGCGGCGGCTCCGCCCGCCTCAGCAGCGTCGGCAGCTCCCGCCTCCGCCGCCACTGGCAGCGGAGCAGCGCCTGCGCCTCAGGCCAAGACCTGCGCCGACTACGCGCAGTACACAAGTGCCGCCACCAAGGGCAAGACGGTGACGATGTTCGGCTCGATCCTGCCGCCGGAGTCAGACTCGCTCAACAAGTCATGGGCGCAGTTCGAAAGCTGCACCGGCATCAAGATCTCCTACGAAGGCTCCAACGACTTCGAGTCGCAGCTGCCCGTGCGTGTTCAGGGTGGTACCGCACCTAACCTGGCGATCATCCCGCAGCCTGGTTTGCTGCAGCAGATGGTCGCGCTCGGCGCCGTCAAGGCTCCGCCGGCCGGTGTCGTCGCGAACGAGGACAAGTACTGGAACGCGGCCTGGAAGTCGTACGGCTCCGTCAACGGCACGTTCTACGCAGCGCCTCAGAGCGCGAACATGAAGTCGCTCGTGTGGTACTCGCCGTCGGCTATGTCCAAGGCGGGCTACACGATCCCGACGACGTGGGACCAGCTCGCAGCACTGTCTGACAAGATCGCGGCCACCGGCACCAAGCCGTGGTGCGGCGGTATCGGATCAGGTACGGCGACCGGCTGGCCGGCCACCGACTGGCTCGAAGAGACCGTGCTCAGTGCAGACGGCGGTCAGGTCTACGACGACTGGGTGAGCCACAAGATCACCTTCGAAGACCCGAAGATCGAAGCCGCGATGACGGATGTCGCCAACTGGATGCAGAACCCGAAGTGGGTCAACGGCGGATATGGCGACGTGAAGACGATCGCCACGACGACGTTCCAGGACGCCGGCAAGCCGATCCTCACCGGTCAGTGCTGGTTCTTGCAGCAGGCATCGTTCTACGAGGCGCAGTGGCCGAAGGGCACCACGGTCTCCCCGACCGGTCAGGTGTGGGCCTTCTACCTGCCGGGTCGTAGCGCGAGCGTTCCAACCCCGGTCGAAGGTGGCGGCGAGTTCACCGCTGCGTTCTCCTCCGACGCGGCGACCCAGGCAGTGCAGACGTACCTGTCTTCACCGCAGTGGGCCGACAGCCGGATCCAGGTTGCACCAGGCTGGGTTTCCGCGAACAGCGGAGTCGACCAGAGCCTGTACAGCGACGGCATTGACAAGTTGTCCGCGCAGTACCTCACGAACGCGGCCGCGACCTTCCGGTTCGACGCATCTGACCTGATGCCGTCGGCCGTTGGTTCGGGCGCCGAGTGGACGCAGATGACGGCATGGTTCGGCACCGGTGCGTCGATCGCCAGCGTGGCGAAGGCCATCGACGCCGCGTGGCCAGCCTCGTAAGAGATTGTCCCGCTGAGACGGGGACGCCGTGGCCCGGAAGGAGTAACCTCCGGGCCACGGCTTTCTCCGAGTCCCTGCATCATGTGTTTCACCACTACCCGGCATATGGATGGGAGTGAGCGTGTCGGCATCACATGCGTTGCTCACGGCATCGACGTTTTCGGACTCAGTAGGCAAGCTCGGCCAAGTCGTATCGGCAGTCGTCGTCTTCTTCGCCGCCCTGCTACTCATCTTTTTCCTTGCCGGACGCGCGACCGGCCGGTTCCAGCGTCCGCTGACCGTCGCGATCTTCGTCGGGCCGGCCATTGTGCTGTTGCTCATCGGCCTGGTGATCCCGTCGTTCCGCACGTTCTACCTGAGCCTCCACGGCGCTGCGGCGCTGCACGCCCCTTACGTCGGCTTCAAGAACTACCGGTTCGCGTTCACCGACGGGGCGACGCAAAGCGTCCTGCTCAACACGCTGGTTTGGATCATTGTCGCGCCAATCGTCGCGACTGGGCTCGGATTGACGATCGCGATCGTGGTCGATCGGATGAAGCACCAGTCGCTGGTGAAGTCGCTGATCTTCATGCCGATGGCGATCTCGTTCGTCGGTGCCAGCATCATCTGGAAGTACGTCTACGACTTCAAGGAGTCGTCGCAACCGCAGGACGGGCTGTTGAGCCAGATCGTCATCCTGCTTGGCTGGAAACATCCACCGAACTGGCTGCTGACCCATCCGCTGAACAACTTCCTGTTGATGGTCATTCTCATCTGGATCGAGGTCGGCTTCGCGATGGTCGTACTTTCGGCCGCGATCAAGGCCGTGCCCGACGAGATCATCGAGGCCGCACGGGTCGACGGCGCACACGGTTTCGGGTTGTTCAGCAAGATTCAGATCCCGATGATCAGAGCCACCCTGGTCGTGGTGCTGACGACGATCATGATCGCCACGCTGAAGATCTTCGACATCGTGCAGACGACAACCGGCGGCAACTTTGGCACGAACGTCCTCGCCAATGACATGTACAACAAGGCGTTCGTCCAAGCCAATACGGGTCTCGGTGCCGCGCTGGCGCTGATTCTATTCGTGGGCGTGCTGCCACTGGTGGGATACAACGTGCTGCAGCTGAAGAGAGAGCGAGCCAACCGATGAGCGCCGAAACCGTCGAAGCAAAGCGCCTTCCGAGCACCGGTGCTGCGGCTGCGAAAGACATCCGGACGGCGTTCAGCAGCAAGTGGGCGTCCATCTTTATCATCGCGTTTACCGTGGTGTGGACCGTGCCTACGGTTGGTCTGCTCGTGACGTCGCTGCGGCCGGGCAAGTACGTCGCCAATTCGGGCTGGTGGACCGTCGTCGAACACCCCCACTTCACGCTGTCCAACTACAACACTGTGTTGTTCGGGAAGGGCGCGACAACCGCGATTTTCCCGTACGTGATGAACTCGATCGCCATCACCATTCCGGCGACGCTTATTACGCTCGCGATCGCAACCATGGCGGCGTACGGTCTCGCCTGGGTGAAGTTCAAGGGCAGCGACACCGTCTTCTTCATCATCTTTGCCTTGCAGGTCGTGCCGCTGCAGATGTCGCTCATCCCGCTGCTGCGCTTCTACAACCTGGGCGTACACATTGGGAGTGTGCCGATCTTCCCGGCGCTGCATCTCGGCGGGAAGTACTACCCGGTCTGGGTTTCGCACACCATGTTCGGGTTGCCGCTCGCGGTCTTCCTGCTGCACAACTTCATCAGTCAACTGCCCGAAGACATGATGGAAGCAGCCCGCGTCGACGGGGCGAACCACTTCCGCATTTTCCGCCAGATCGTGTTGCCACTCTCGACGCCGGCGATCGCGGCCTTCGCGATTTTCCAGTTCTTGTGGGTGTGGAACGACCTGCTGGTTGCACTCACCTTCGCGGGCGGCAGACCGAACGTACTGCCGCTGACTGGTCGGTTGGAACAACTGGTCGGGCAGTACGGCGCGAACTGGCAACTGCTGACAGCTGGCGCGTTCATCGCGTTGATCATTCCGCTGATCGTGTTCTTCTCGCTGCAGCGCTACTTCGTACGCGGCCTGCTTGCAGGATCGGTCAAGGGGTAGCGGTCAAGATCTAGACACACCGCAACCGAGGGACAGCCCCGCCAAGGGTTGTCCCTCGGTTGATTTACGGGGCAGCTAATACCGCGGCGCGTGGTGCGCGACTCAACTGCCGCAGCTCCCCGATCCCGAGGATCGCTAGCGCAACCCACACGAGGGCGAAGCCGGCCAACTCCGAGCCCGAGAGCGCTTCATGTCGCACGAAGATTCCGATCAGGAACTGCAGCACGGGAGTGATGTACTGCAGCATGCCCATGACGCTCAGGGGCACCCGACGTGCAGCGGCCGCGAAGAACAGCAGCGGGACGCCCGTCACGACGCCCGACGATATGAGCAGCACGTCCATGCCCGCCGAGACGTGTCCGAACGATCCGTAGCCCTGTGCGTTCGCGAAAAGGAGATATGCAATGGCGGGCAATGCCATGACCGAGGTCTCGACGGCGAGGCTCTCGAGCGCGGGTGTGCGGGCGATCTTCTTGACTAGGCCATAGCCTCCGAAGCTCGCGGCGAGCGTGAGCCCGATCCACGGCACCTGCCCGTACCCGACGGCGATGACGAGCACCGCCGCGACACCGACGACGACGGCAATCCATTGCGTTCTTTGCAGCTGCTCCTTCAAGACGAGAACGCCCAGCCCAATGTTGACCAGTGGCGTGATGAAGTAACCCAGCGACGACTCGATGACGTGGCCGGCATTGACTGCCCAGATGTAGACACCCCAGTTGACGCTGATCAGCACACCCGCGAGCACCAGTAAAGCGACGCGCTTGAGGTCATGTCGAAGCTCGCCAACAAATGCCCATCGACGGCGAGCGGCCAGCAGCGCGCCGATGAATACCAATGACCACAGCATGCGATGGGCGAGAATCTGTATCGCCGGCGTCGGATCCAGCAGTGGCCAGTACAACGGGAACAGGCCCCAGATGGTGTATGCGACGAGTCCGAACACAAACCCTCGTCGCGTATCTTGCATAGGGCCAACCGTAGCTGGAGCGCCTGCCGCAGGCCCACCGAGATTCGGGTTAGTCCTGTACTCCGGTATCCGGAGGTGCGGACGCAACGGACTGGATCGGCCCGCCACCGGTGCCCGGCTTGCCGCGGCTAGCCTGCGCCAAATGGGTAGCCGACTTGGCAGCCAGCTGTTCCGCCTCGGTCAAGGCGAGCGATCGACTCAGGCCGTACACGTAGATGCCAGAGAAGTAATCGCCGTCGAACTGGTACACGACCGCCTGCCACGGCAAATTTAGCTGGCCCGTCGGGTCGGTGACGTGGTAGCTCAAGATGATCTGCCGCGCTACGAGCTCGCTGTCTGCGCCGGCGCGCTGGACCTGATCGTTGACGTAACCATCGGTCGTTGATGATGGCGGGCACGTCGTGACGGCTTTTTGAAGCTCGGCCCAAGCACGGGCCGTGCCACCCTTTTGGTAATGCACGAACTCGTTGCCCGCAGGCAGCGCGGCATTGCCGGTGTACTCCACTTGCACTCGCGTCATTCGCAGCGCTTCGCTGGTGTAGGTGAAGTTGCACCAATCCAGAGTCGCCTGGTTCGTGGTATTACGGCCACCATCGATGAGGAACATCATCGAACTTGCGCCGACCTCAGCAGGGGCAAGCAGGTACTGATCCAGTGGCCCCGATGCGCTGCCCGGTGCAGCGCCGCCCGCCGGTGCCGTTGGTTGCCCTGTCGACGGCGCCGCGGAGGGCGAGAACGATGGCGAGGACGACGGCGATGGTGACGATGGTGATGGTGATTGCGTGGACGGCGAGGACTGCGGCACCGATGACCCGGCCGATGCTGGTGCTGAACTCGCTGCTGGCGCGACTGCCGCGGCCGACGGACCCGAGTGATGGTGGGTATCAAGGACCAACGCACCCACGCTCGAGGCCGCCAGCACCACAATGACCACGACCACTGAGACCCAGATCAGCGTTCGCGACCTCCGGGGCGCCGGCGGATACTCAGGACTGGCGAACGGACCGCCGCCAGGAGATCCTGGGGCCGCCCACGGATTCGCCGGCCCACCGTACGGACCTCCGTACTGACCAGCAGCACGGGACTCGTCGTCGGTCATGGACTGCCCCGTTGCCTCGTGTCAGTTCGCGGCAGGCGGCGCGGCGCTTGTTTCATCAGCCTGCGGCTGCGGCAGCGCAGCTTCATCAGCCTGCGGCTGCGGCAGCGCAGCTTCATCAGCCTGCGGCTGAGGCAGCGCAGCTTCATCAGCCTGCGGCTGAGTAACAGTCCACGTGTCGCCGCCGGCCAGCAACGCGGCGAGATCGCCGGCGCCGTTCTTCGCGACTGCCTGGTCGAGTTGCGCTGTCATGAGGTCGTCGTAGACGGGCCGTTGCACATCGCGGAATACGCCGATCGGTGTCATCGACAGATTGGGTCTGGTGACCCGCGACAACGCGAATGCAAGCGACGGGTCGTCGTCGTGCGCATCATGCACGAGGACGTCGGGTTCGTTGCCGTCGCAGACTTCGAGCGAACCGGACGCCGATCGGTGCAGGCCGCGCAAATCGGCTTCAGTGCCGAACGTGATCGGTTTGCCGTGCTCGAGTCGGATCAAGAAGTCGTCTCGAGTCTCGGGCGCTTTGAGAACTTCGAACGCGTCGTCGTTGAAGATGTTGCAGTTCTGGTAGATCTCGACGAGCGATGTTCCGCGGTGCTCGGTCGCCGCGCGCAGCACAGCGGTCAGGTGCTTGCGATCGGAATCGATGGTGCGAGCGACGAACGTTGCCTCGGCTCCCAACGCCAATGACACCGGATTGAACGGGAAGTCGAGCGAGCCCATCGGCGTCGACTTGGTGATCTTTCCGACCTCAGAGGTCGGTGAGTACTGGCCCTTGGTCAGGCCATAGATCCGGTTGTTGAACAGCAGGATCGTCAGGTTGATGTTGCGTCGCAACGCGTGGATCAGGTGATTGCCGCCGATCGACAACGCATCGCCGTCGCCGGTCACCACAAACACCGCAAGATCGGGCCGTGAGACCGCAAGTCCGGTAGCGATCGCCGGCGCCCGGCCGTGGATCGAGTGCATGCCGTAGGTCTCGAGGTAGTAAGGGAACCGCGACGAGCAACCGATGCCGGACACGAACACGACGTTCTCTCGCCGCAAGCCCAGTTCGGGCAAGAACGCTTGCACCGCAGCCAAAATTGCGTAGTCACCGCAGCCGGGACACCAGCGGACTTCTTGATCCGACTTGTATTCCTTGGCGGTCTGCGGACCGTCTGCTACCGGCACGAGATCGAAACTGTGCCGGTGCCCGAACGCCTGGTCAGTGGTCATTTGCCCACCACGCTCGTGGTCGCGGCCTCGCCAATAGTTGCGGCAATGACGTCGGCGAGCTCAACGGCCTTGAAGGGCATGCCATTGACCTTGTCATACGAGACCGCATCGATCAGGAACTTCGCCCGGATCAGCAGCGCAAGCTGACCGAGGTTCATCTCGGGGATCAGGACCCGGTCATAGGCTCGAAGCACCTCGCCGGTGTTGGCCGGGAACGGATTCAGGTGCCGCAGGTGAGCCTGCGCGATCTTTAGCCCACGCGCACGGACTTGCCGGCAGGCCGCTCCGATCGGGCCGTACGTCGAGCCCCAGCCAAGGACCAAGACGTCGGCCTCACCTGAGGGATCGTCGACCGTGAGCGGTGCGATGTCGCGCGCGATGCCATCGACTTTGGCCTGGCGCAGCCGCACCATCAGATCGTGGTTCGCGGGATCGTAGGAGATATCGCCTGAGCCGTCGGCCTTTTCGAGACCGCCCACGCGATGCTCAAGCCCGGGTGTGCCAGGAATTGCCCATGCCCGCGCGAGCGTCTCCTCATCACGCAAGTACGGCCAGAACTCCGGCTCACCCTTCGCGTCGACGTGGTTCGGCTCTGTCGCGAAAGTCACCCGCAGGTCGGGCAACAACTCGACGTCCGGCAATAGCCACGGCTCGGAACCATTCGCCAGGTAACCGTCGGAGAGCAAGAACACCGGCGTCCGGTACTTGGTCGCAATGCGTGCCGCCTCAAGCGCGGTCGCGTAGCAGTCCGACGGCGTGCTCGGCGCGACGATTGGCACCGGGGCTTCGCCGTTGCGACCGAACATTGCCTGCAGCAGGTCGGCCTGTTCTGTCTTGGTCGGCAACCCAGTCGACGGACCGCCGCGTTGCACATCGACGATGATCAGCGGCAGCTCGAGCATCACCCCGAGCCCAATCGCCTCACTCTTCAGCGCCACCCCAGGACCAGATGTCGTGGTCACACCGAGACTGCCGCCGAACGCTGCACCAAGTGCCGCGGTCACGCCGGCGATCTCGTCCTCAGCTTGGAACGTCCGCACGCCAAACGCCTTGTGCTTCGAAAGTTCATGCAAAATGTCGGACGCCGGGGTGATGGGGTAGGAGCCAAGGAACAGCGATAGACCAGTCGCCTTCGATGCCGCGACGAGGCCGTAGGACAGCGCGAGGTTGCCGGAGATGTTGCGGTAGGTGCCCGCCTTCATCGGTGCGGGTTTGACCTCGTACGAAACCGAGAACGTCTCCGTCGTCTCGCCGAAGTTGTAGCCGGCCCGGAACGCTGTGACGTTCGCCTTCGCGACCGCAGGCGTCTTCGCGAACTTGCGCTCGAGAAACTCCAGCGTCGATTCGGTCGGCCGGTTGTACATCCACGACAGCAGGCCGAGTGCGAACATGTTCTTCGCGCGTTCGGCTTCCTTCTTCGAGACGTCGATGTCCTTGAGTGCCTCGACGGTCATCGACGTCAGCGGCACCGCGGAAACGCGGTACTCGCGCAGCGTGCCGTCCTCGAGTGGGTTGCCTGCGTAGCCAATGCGCTGGCACGCACGAAGCGTGAACTCATCGGCGTTCGCGATGATGTCGGCGCCCAGTGGCACGTCGGCGATGTTTGCCTTCAACGCGGCCGGGTTCATCGCGACCAGCACGTTCGGTGCGTCGCCCGGCGTCATGATGTCGTGATCGGCGAAGTGCAGTTGGAAGGACGACACACCGGGCAAGGTGCCGGCCGGTGCCCGGATCTCCGCAGGGAAGTTGGGCAGCGTCGACAAGTCGTTGCCAAACGCTGCGGTCTCTGAGGTGAATCGATCACCGGTGAGCTGCATACCGTCGCCGGAGTCACCGGCGAGGCGGATGATCACCCGGTCGACTTGCTGAACCTGCTTGCGAGAGGCTGGCGCAGATGCCGAAGCGGACGCTGATCGTGCGGGTGACACCGGGTGTCGAACCTCCTCGAGAGCGTCGATTCACCGTGGAACACTGCAGAAATACAGTGGGAACGCTTTCGACGCGCGGGTTACATGGTACGTCGCTTCGCCGCTGCGCTAATGGTCAGGTACCGCGGCGCGCGGGGCGATCTGGCCGACAGCGGCTGGGTCCTGATCATCGTTGAGGGCCAGGAACAGCGCGCTGGCGAGCGTGACGACAAATCCAAGAGCCGAGGGGACGACGAAGCCATCCCTCGTCGAGTCGCCGAGCACGAGCAACCCGACGGCCGACGCAGCGAGCGTTTCGACGCCGAACAAGGCGGCCGTGGCGATGGTGACGGGCGAGCGCTGGAGAGAGGCTGCGAAGAATGCCATGCCGGCGACTCCGAAGATCGCGAGCGCGTAAGCGGCCGGCGCGGTGAGGACCGACCGCACCGAATGTGCATCCGAGAGAATCCGCGATGCAACCCCGGTGCCTGCGAAACTGACGCCGGAAATCGCGGCCAGGATGCCGCCCGCGCGAGCGCTCGAACGGACGGCTGCCCATCGCAACACGATCGCGCCGGCCACGACCACCGGTGCGGAAGCGATGACCAACCACCACTGCGCCGATCGCGAAACGGCCGTCGCTTCCTCCGCGATTGCCCCAGAGGCGAGCAGTACGAGTCCAAGGCCTAGCCCGCCCAACGCAACGAGGCTGGGTCGCAGCAGCACGGTGCCAAGCACCCGTCGTCCGACCAAAGCTGTGACGCCCACACTCGACGCGGCCGCGCACTGCACAAGGAACAACGGCAGCCAGTGCAGCGCCACCACGGTGCAGCCGAAGCCGACGGCATCGAGTGCGACCCCCGCGAGGTAGAGAGGGGAGACGACGAGCCTTCGGATCGAGCCGTCGGCCAATGAATCAGCCGGCTCTTCGGCAGCCCGGCGTGCCGCGAGTCCTTGGAGCACGGACGCGACACCTGTCGTCAGTGCGGCGCCCAGGGCTAGGAGCAGCCCGACGATCACGGTGCGCGGCGGGTGAACGTGATGCGGACGAATGTGAAGCGCAGGCCGATGCGCTTCCAGTGCACCGGTCGCTCGGGGTGGTCCGGGGAGAACGAGCCGTCGAGGTCGAACCCCGCCTTGTCCGCGTGCTTGATCAGCTCCTCGATCTCTGCCGGGGAGAAGATGTGCACGGGCGCGCCATACGCGGTGTGGCCGGTCGTGTCAGGTGGGGCAGCGTCGTAGTCGGTCGAAATCACCAGCACCCCGCCCGGCCGCAACAGCCGGGCGGCCTCGGCGAGGAATTCGGGGATCGGCACGCCGTGCTCGATGACGGACAGGCAGGTCACGGCGTCAAAGGACCCGGCGTCGAATCTGGTCGCCGTCGCATCGCCGGGTTCGAACGCCACACAGCCTTCATGGCCGTGATGAACGGGACGCCGAAACTCCAGGTTGATGCCGACCAGATCGCGTAGTCCGTAGAGATAGAGCCAGATCAGCAACGTGGAGTACCGAGCTGCTCCGGCGTCCAGCACTCGACCCGTTGGCCCTACCCGGGAGAGCACTGTCGAGGCCGCGCCGACGGTGTCCCAGTTCTTCGGCAGGTCGCGATGCAGGGGCAGCCCGCGTTTGCGTGCTTCGTCGACGGCGTCGCGCCAATCGGCGTCGTCCTGCATGACCGCGGTCGGCGCGACCTTGGGTAGCGCCGAGGGGACGGCCGGCGTCGACAGCACCCGCGAGTTGCGCCGAACCGTCAGTGCGGCACGGGTCCAGAGCACCTGCTCGAGGCCGAGCTTGGCAGCGACGCGGAGCGGCGATGTGACGCCCCGCAGCGGGGCGCTGCCGGTGCGAAGTGCCGACATGCTGCTCCGCAGTGCTGAGGTCAGCCGCATGAGTCAGCGGTAGTTCGTGAATTGCAGCGCGACGGTGAGTTCCTTGCCTTTGAGGAGCGCAATGACTTCCTGGAGGTCGTCGCGCTTCTTGCTGGTCACCCGCAGCTGGTCGCCCTGGATCTGGGCCTGCACACCCTTGGGCCCCTCTTCGCGAATGATCTTCGAGATCTTCTTCGCATCCTCTTGGGCGATGCCCTCTTTGATGGTCCCGGCGAGCCGGAACTCCTTGCCTGACGCCTTGGGTTCACCGGCTTCGAGCGACTTCAGCGAGATGCCGCGCTTGATCAGCTTCTCCTGAAAGACGTCGAGGACCGCCTTCGCGCGCTCCTCGCTGTTCGCCTTGATCTCGATGCCATTCTCACCAGACCACGCGATCGAGGCGCCGACGTCTTTGAAGTCGTAGCGCTGCCCGATCTCCTTGACGGACTGGTTGAGGGCGTTGTCGACCTCTTGCCTGTCCACCTTGCTCACGATGTCGAAGGACGAGTCGGCCATCACTACCTCCTGGGCTATCCTGTGATCCGCCGTCCTGCCGGACGGTATAGCAAACAACGTCACGGCAGGTTGCCCGAGTGGCCAAAGGGAGCGGTCTGTAAAACCGCCGGCTCAGCCTACGATGGTTCGAACCCATCACCTGCCACACCCTGCGTGTCTTCGCATCCCGAGTGGTCGTCGTCCGCGCCGAATTGTCCGGTTCGGACGACCACCAGGGATGCGAAGTCGGTCCTGTAGAGTTGCGCCTCGCGTCACCACGCTTCACCGCTCGATCACAGCTGGCTTCCCAGCTGCCCCCTTAGCTCAGTCGGCAGAGCGTCTCCATGGTAAGGAGAAGGTCTACGGTTCGATTCCGTAAGGGGGCTCTACCGATGAGGGCCCGGTGATGGCGGAGTAGCTCAGCCTGGCAGAGCAAGCGGCTCATAATCGCTGTGTCACGGGTTCAAATCCCGTCTCCGCTACGCATTTCCCGGCGAGACGCTCGGTCAGTTATCCTGAATGGTCGATCGATCGACGAACGCACCTTCTGAGAAAGGCACTACCCGTGGCCACCAAGAGCGACGTCCGCCCCAAGATCACTCTGGCCTGCCAGGAGTGCAAGAACCGCAACTACATCACCAAGAAGAACCGGCGCAACGACCCCGACCGGCTCGAAATGAAGAAGCACTGCCCGCACTGCAACCTGCACACGGTGCACCGCGAGACCCGCTAGTTGTAGGGCGAGATTCGCCGATGGCGTTGGACCCGTCGTTCGTCGGCCGCAGCTATCCACCGACCCCGCCGTACCAGGTAGGCCGCGAGAAGATCCGCGAGTTCGCCGCTGCGATCGGTGACGCCAACCCTGCCTACACCGACGTCGAGGCGGCTCGCGCACTCGGCCACCGCGACCTCATAGCACCGCCGACCTTCGCGATCGTCCTGTCGCTGGGCGCATCACACCAGGTCGTGAAGGACCCGGCGCTGGGCCTTGACTATTCGCGGGTCGTCCACGGCGAGCAGCGGTTCAGCTATACCCGCCCGATCGTCGCTGGCGACGAGCTGTCGGTGGTCGTCACGGTCGAGAAGATCCGCTCGATGGCGGGCAGCGACATCATCACCACTCGCGGCGACATCGTCACGACCGACGGCGAGGCGGTCTGCAGCGCCTACTCGACGCTTGTCTCGCGGGCGCCTGACCCGGCACCTGAGCCGACCCCGGTTCCTGAGCCGACCCCGGTTCCTGAGCCGACCCCGGTTCCTGAGACAGGGGTGCCGCAATGACCCTGGTGACGTACGACCTCGTCGAGGTAGGCGAGCAGTTGCCCAACCGCAGCTTCCCGATCACCCGCGCCGATCTGGTGCGGTACGCGGGCGCGTCAGGCGACTTCAACCCGATCCACTGGAACGCGCGCTTTGCGGTCGGCGTCGGTCTGCCTGACGTGATCGCGCACGGCATGTTCACCATGGCCACCGCCGCCAGGCTGGTGACCGACTGGATCGGCGACCCTGGCGCCGTCGTCGACTATTCGGTGCGTTTCACCAAGCCAGTAGTGGTGCCGGACGACGAGAGCGGCGCGATGTTGGACGTCGAGGGCGTCGTCGCCGAGAAGCTCGAGAGCGGCCTTGTCCGGATCGATCTGACGGCTCGATCCGGCGACGACAAGGTGCTGGGCATGGCGAGGGCAACAGTCCGCCTGTCCTGACTGAGTGTGGTCCCATTCTTGGCCGCGCTTAGGGGCCCAGCAGAGCGGCCGGGATGACGGCAATTCCGTCCGGACGGCGGTAAGCCTCGTTGCCGGTGTTGACCAGCACAGCGTCGAGGAGTTGGTCACCGATCCGGTCGCGGAGCCAGTTCAAGTGCTTAACGTCGCCGTCGTTCACCACCGCGGACAGCTTTACCTCTAGCCCAACCACGCCCCCGTCGTCGCTGGTGACGATGAAGTCGACCTCGTGCTCGCCGCGCTGGGTTCGCAGATGCCGAACCTCTGCTTGTGCTGCTTGGGCGTAAACGCGCAGGTTGAGCGCGACGAGGCTCTCGAACAGCGCACCTAGCAACGTTCCATCGCGGGGGATGGACGGGGTCACATCTCCGCCGGACAAGAGCTTGCCGGCTGTCACGTTCAGCAGTCGCGCGGCCAGCGCAGGGTCTGCCAGGTGGTGCTTGTCGGCCGCAGCAAGTTCATTGAGCTTGTTGTTCGTCGGCAGCCATGCCTGTACGGGGTCCAACAGCCACAGGCGGGTGAGTATGTCGCGCCACGGCAGCGTCGTCGTCCATGCTGGCTTGTTGCCCACGCCTGGCGTTGCTGCGTCGCGGATCGTCTCGAATGTGGCGGTGGTGGCCGTCGCAGCCGCATAGGCCCGCATCCAAGCCCCCCCAGCCTTCTGGCGTGGGGCCACGCCAGCTGTCGAGTGCTTCGCGCAGCACGAAACGCTGCAGGCTCGGCGTCGCCCGACCGCAGCGCATCGCGGCCGCGTCGTACGGCGTCGGCGAAGCGATGCATATCGACGTCGTCGCGCTCGACGCCCAGGCCGTAGCCGCCCGGCATCTGGACCACGAGGTCGCCGTCGCCCAGACCACGCCGCAGCCGCGACACGAGTGCCTGCAGGGCGTTCGCCGGATCGAGCGGCGGTTCCTCGCCCCACAGCGCCTCCACGAGGGTGGCTTGCGAGACCGGGCGCGGGACGTCGACTGCAAGGCGGATCAGGAGACCCCGCAACCGGGCACCGGAAAGGTCGACGGAGCGTTCGGCACCGGGTTCACCGGCGCGGACGTCGAGGGGTCCGAGCAGATCGATCCGCACCCGTTCACTATCCCAGCCGCGAACGACCAGCTCGCGGTGACGATTTCGGGAGCGTTGTTGTCCTCCGCGCGTTCTTGCGCGCGCTGAGCATCAACGGTCCGCAGGCCATCGTCACCGAACCCGGTTGACAAGGTAGTGAGTGACCACTAACTTAACCTCATGAGCGCAATCCAGACCCGAATGGACCCAGACGAGCGCCGTGACCAGGTGATCGCGGCAGCGCTCATTGAGTTCGCCGAAGGTGGTCTAGCTGGCACGTCGACGGAAGCAATCGCCGTCCGCGCCGGTATCTCGCAGCCCTACTTGTTCAAGATGTTCGGCACCAAGCGCGACCTGTTCATCGCCGCGTCCAAGCGGTGTTTCGACAACGTCGCCCAGACGTTCACAGCCGCCGCCGAAGGGCTGGCCGGCGAAGAGGCGCTCAACGCGATGGGCCACGCGTACTACGGCTTGATCGCCGACCGCGCAAACCTGATGGCTCAACTCCAGTTGTACGCGGCATGCAACGACCCGCAGGTTCGCGAGTGTGCGCGCGACGGGTTCCGAAGGCTCTACCAATTGGTCGAGCGCGCCTCTGGCGCACCGGCTGAGATGCTCGCCGTCTTCTTCGCGGACGGCATGCTCTGCAACGTCTCGACTGCACTTGGCCTTGCCGAAATCGACGAACCGTGGGCGCGCGCGCTCACGAGTGAGAAGTAGACCGCTCCCACCGTTTTTCCTTGCTGTGCCTGATTTTTCATCGCCACCTAGGTGAGTGACTGCTCACTTACAGATCGAACCGGAGGACATGACATGACTGGACGCGGAAGGCCATTGGCGACATTCATCGTCACCTCGGTCGCGCTTTTCATGAGCTCACTCGACAACCTCGTCGTCACGATGGCGTTGCCGGCAATCAAGACCCACCTGCACGCCTCGCTGTCGAGCCTTGAGTGGACCGTAAACGCCTACACGTTGACGTTCGCCGTGCTGCTACTGCCGGGCGCGACCCTGGGCGACCGCTTCGGTCGCAAGAAGATCTTCATGATCGGCTTGGCCATCTTCACGACGGCGTCCGCGCTCGCGGCGCTCTCGACAACGGCAGG
>Ga0208220_1000100_pt1 | contig 32113 bp, 33 predicted proteins | sample NGESurdeep092012_9_FD_184484 | JGI IMG/M metagenome (GOLD analysis project Ga0208220, IMG submission 184484) | Arctic peat soil microbial communities from Barrow, Alaska - NGEE Surface sample F53-1 deep-092012 (SPAdes) | ecosystem: Environmental > Terrestrial > Soil > Wetlands > Peat ...
TTTTGCGCGTGGTGGCGAGGCTGTCGGTGCCGAGGCAGAGGTTGACGCCCGCGTTGGCAAGTCGCTGCCGCAGAAACGGCGGATGGCGGAAATAGGCGTGGCTGCGCGGGCAATGCACAACATGGACGCGATGTTTGCCAAGCAGCCGCGCGTCACCGTGCGCGAGCAGATTGACGTGAGCGGCGATCAGGTTTTCGCCGAGCATTTTGTGGCGGGCGAAATGTTTCACGGGCGAGCCAAGGCCGCAGTCGGAATTGTCGCGCTCGTTGCGCTTCAGCCAGTCGAACATTTTGCCTTTGCCACGCTGGAACATTTCAAATTCCTCTCCGGACTCGGCGATATGTGTGGCAACGCGCCATTTCTTTTTCCGCGCAAGCCCGGCGGTCAGCCGCAACAAATCGGGCAAGGTGGAGTAGGCTGCGTGCGGCGAGAGAAATGCGGAACAGCGTGCGTGCGTGAGCGAATCAATTTTCCCGGCGGCGTCGCGCAGAATTTCGTTCGGGTCGCGTTTGGCGCGGATGCCGGTCATTTCGAGGAACGAAAAAACCCGCAGCGGCGTGGCGTCCCAGACTTCCGGCAACAAATCAGGCATCGCTTCGATGTCGGCGACGGTGGTTGTGCCAGTTTTCAAAAGCTGATGCGCGCCGTGCAACCAAGAATGGGCGTATTCGGAATAGCTCCACGCGGATTTGGCGGCGGTAATGAGCGGAATCCAGTCGGTGAAAGTCTTCGGCGGCGGCAATTCCCCGGCCATGTCGGTGTAGTCCAGATGGCAATGCGCGTTGATGAGTCCGGGAAGCAAAACGACTTCGCCTAAATCCAAGACTTTTTCGTGCGCCTCCGTTTTCAAATCCGTCCACGAACCGACGGCGCGGATTTTGTTTCCAGAGATTGCGACCGCGCCGTTTTCAATCGGCGGCCGAGAGACGGGCAGGATTGTCCGCGCGCGGAGAATCACTTTTCAAACTCCGGCGTCGCGCTTGGCGGTTTTAAGTCTGGCGGCATCCTTGTGCTTGTGAGCCTTGACCTTGTTGTGACGTTTGCGGATTTGCTGCTCGATTTTTTTTGTCACGCGGTCAATGGCCGCATAGAGGTCGCTTTCCCGGCCCTCGGCGAACAAATCCGGCCCGCGCACGGCTAGCCGCATGGAGCAACTGAATTGCTTTTCCGGCACGCGCATATGGTCATGTTCGAGCGTGACGCGCGCGTCAACGGCGCGCTTGTCGAAATGGTCGAGCTTCTCAATCCGCTTGACGACGTGGTCTTCGATGGACTTGGTCAGCGTCACATTGTGCGTCGAAAGAATCAATTTCATGTTTCAAAGATGCAACGAACGGATGCCAAAAGCCAGTTTTTCCTTTGAATTTGAAAGTTTAAGCGAAAGCCGTGCCAATTAGCCTTGTAATTGAACGAATTTTTAGCTACGTTGAAATTGAAAATGGCACTTGGCTTACAACTTTCGCAGCGGCTGACGCAATCCATGGTTCTCGCGCCACAATTGCAGCAGTCACTGGCTCTGCTTCAGGCGCCGACGCTCGAACTCAAGGCGCTCATCGAGCAGGAACTCGAGCAAAATCCCGTGCTCGAAGAAGTCGCCGCGCCGGAGCTTGAACTGCCTGAAAAACCCGTGACGGATTTTGCCGACACGGCGGACACGCTCGCGCCGCCCGATCCCGCCGAGCGCGCGGACGATTTGCAGGACGCGGCGGCGGATTCCGAACCTGAAAAAAATTCCGAACCGTCTGCGGACGATTTTCAGGCGGAATTCGACAAGCTTGTCCAGTTGGACCAGGAATGGCGCGACAATCTTTCGCAGACGAACGCGCCCATCCGCCAGTCCACCGATGATGAAGAAAAGCGGCAGTTCATGTTCGACTCGCTCACGGCGGAAACGTCGCTCGCGGAATTTTTGATGGAACAGGTGCGCGAATCGGATTTGAACGAGGAGCAGCGCAAAACCGCCGAACTCATCGTCGGCAACATTGACGACTACGGTTATCTCAAGGCGACAGTCGAGGAAATTTCCGCCGCGAACAATTTATCCGCCGAAAAGATTTCCGAAGTCCTGAAAACCATCCAAACTTTCGACCCGTCCGGCGTCGGCGCACGCGATTTGCGCGAGTGTCTCATGCTTCAACTCGAACGCGCTGGAAAGGAGGGTTCGCTCGAATACCGCATCGTGCGCGATTTCATGGACGCGCTCGGCAAAAGGCGCATTCCCGAAATCGCGCGCGGAGTGAGCCGCACGGTTGACGAAGTGCAGGAGACGCTCGCCAAAATCGCGCGCCTCGAACCGCGCCCCGGACGCGCGTTTTTGCCGGACAACGACCAGTATGTTTTGCCCGAAGTCTTCGTGCAAAATAACGGCGGTGATTTTACCGTCACGACCAACGACGAGCAGATTCCGCATCTGCGCATCAGCAACGTGTATAAAGACTTGATGGCCGCCGGCGAAAACAACGCCGAGGTGAAGGAATACATCCGCGAAAAAATCCGCGCCGGGAAATTCCTCATCAAGAGCCTGCACGCGCGGCAGCAGACCATTTTGAACATTGGAAAAGAAATCGTGAAACGCCAGCGCGAGTTCATGGAAAAAGGCGTCGCGCACCTGAAACCGATGACGATGGCGCAGATCGCGGAAGTCGTCGGCGTCCACGAAACCACGGTGAGCCGCGCCGTTTCCGGCAAATATATGCAGACGCCGCAGGGGATGTTCGAGATGAAATTTTTCTTCACCGCCGGATTGCAGCGCAGCAACGGCGGCGGCGAAGTTTCCAACGCGAGCGTGAAGGACATGGTCGTGGAAATGTTCAAGGCCGAGGATTCCGCCACGCCGTTGTCCGACCAGCAAGTCGTGAAAATGCTCGACGAAAAAGGAATCACCATCGCACGCCGCACCGTGGCCAAATACCGCGATGAACTGGGGATCCTGCCGTCAAATTTAAGGAAGGTTTATTGAGCGACCGGAACGATGCGCCAGAGCGTGCCATTGCCATCCTCGGTCACCAGCAACGCCCCATCGTGCGCCACGGCCACACCAACTGGGCGGCCCCAGACACTGCGGTTGTCCACTACAAATCCCGTCAGAAAATCATCGTATTCACCAGTAGGAACACCGTGGTCAAGATGCACACGCACCACCTTGTAGCCTGTGCGTAACGCGCGGTTCCATGAACCGTGTTCGGCCGCGAAAATGTCGCCGTGAAATTCTGCGGGGAAAGCCGCCACGCCGTTCGTGGCCGTGTAAAATGTCATCTCCAAGGACGCCGAGTGCGCCTGCAGCAGCACGTCGGGGACAATGGCCTTGCCTGCAAGATCAGGACGTTCACCAGCATGGCGGGGATCTTCATTATTGCCCATGTAATACCAGGGCCAGCCGTAGAATCCGCCCTCCTTCACGCGAGTTATGTAATCCGGCACAAGATTGTCGCCCAAGCCGTCGCGTTCATTGGTTGAAACCCACAAGTCGCCCGTCTCCGGGTTCACTGCCATTCCCACGCCATTGCGGATGCCAGTGGCAAAAGCATGGAGCGGTTCGTGTCCTTCCGGGTCGGTGACAAGAATGTCTGCGCGATGGGTTTCCGGCCCCCAAGCCGCGCCCAGTCCATTTTCTGCTTCCCAAGCCGGAATGTCCGAAAGATTTTTTTTGGTCATTTCTTCGGCGACGTTTGATCCAGAACCGACTGATATGAACATACGCCTGCCATCGGGAGAGAACGCCACGTCGCGCGTGCTGTGCCCGCCGCCACCTTCACACAGGCGCGGGACAATCACCTGGGCGTCGCCGGTCGCCTTCAAATCGCCATTGTGATAGGGAAAGCGGACGACGGAATTGTTGTTGGCGACGTAAATCCATTGCGGATTGTCGCCAGCCGGATAGAAGGCGATGCCAAAGGGCCGGTCAAGTCCCTCTGCGAAAATCTGGTTTTCCGACGGGGCATTTGCTCCGTCAGCCGCCCGAAGAACCCGGATGCGTCTCGCGCCCGTTTCCGAGATGAAAATGTCGCCGTTGGGAGCCACACGCAACAGGCGCGGATTCGTTAAGCCGGAGGCAAACAAACGCACGGTGAACCCCGGCGGCACCGACAAGGTCGCACCGTCCGGCTGCCTGACTACGCGCGGATTATTTCCTGCCGAGGCGGTTTTGAAAGGCGGCGGCAAATCAGCCAGCGTGATATGATGTTTGACTCCCGGGGCGGAGTGTTGCCACCCGTTAGGGTCGGTTTCAACCGAAGCTGCCGTAATCTGCACCACGCTGTTGCTCAAGGTGACGCCAGCGGGAACCTCCAATGTTGAAAGAAAGGCAATCACATCGCCGCGATTCCCGGCGTCGGGGACGGGCATCGGCATGGTAGTCCCCGGAACCGCCGCCAGCGGATTCGAAAGAAAATGATCCAAAGTGGCTGCATTCCAGACGATGCCGTAATCACCCAGGGCTTTCGTGTAATTAAAACCCAAACCCGAACCAGCACGCCGCCCCACAACACCCACCAGGCTCGGTCCTTGTTTTACAATCACCATGTTTCCCGATCCGAGACTTGTCGTGTGGCAGAGGGCGCAGCTTATTTGAAAGTAAGCCTTCCCGCGGGTCGGATCGCCCGCCGGTTCATTCTGGGCTACAGCCCGGTTTCCCGCGCCGAGACTGGCAAGAATGCTTAAAGTCAGCGTGCAAATGGATAATGGCTTCAATGTCAGATTTTGCATTTTTTGTTTTTAATACAGCAAGTTTGGTTTGATGACAAATAATAAGTTGATGTATTAATTTTGCCGGGCGCGGCTGCATTACAGATCAATTGCCCCACCGCACCGTGGCCAAATACCGCGATGAATTGGGAATCCTGCCGTCGAATCTGCGAAAGATTTATTGAATTAGCTTTTTTTGGGCTCCCACAACTCAAGTGGATTTCCTTCTGGATCGCGCAAGCGGGCAAATCGTCCATTCGGATAAGTTTCCGTGTCAACGGAAACATCAATGTTTGCAGCTTTAAGCTGCGCGACCATGGCATCGAGATTTTTAACGCGAAAATTGATCATCCAGTTTTTGTCAACATTGCCGAAATAATCGCTGTCGTTCGGAAATGGAGCAAAGACAGTTGGCCCTGCTTCTTGAAACCAGGGTTTTTCGCTGTGATCGGATGGCACGAGATTGATTCCGAAATTTTCCTTATACCATTGGCCAAGCGCTTCAGGATTTTTTGCGCGAAAAAATATTCCGCCAATTCCAGTCACTTGTTGCATAAAATTTAATCGTTAAAATTTTTGAATTTCATTTCTTCTGCAACTCCGCCTTCGTCGCCTTTTGCAGCGCGTCGAGTTCCTCGCGGATTTCTTCCTTTGCCTTTTTGCTCATCCGGTCAATGAACAGGATGCCGTTCAAATGATCCGTCTCGTGCTGGATGGCGCGCGCCAGCAGGCCGCCCGCGCGAAATTCCACCGGCTTGAATTTTTCGTTCAAGGCCTTCACGTCCACAAATCCGGGCCGCGAAATCTCCGCGAAAATTTCCGGGAAGCTCAAGCAGCCTTCGCCGCCCGCCGCCGGTTCGCCGGACGGTTTGATTTCAGGATTGATGAGGACGAGCGGCATGATGTCGTCCACGTCGGCAGGCTTGCCCTTGAGTTCGAGCGTGGACGGACGGTCCGGGCCGACTTCGCGCACGTCAATGACCGTGAGTTGCAGCGCGCGGCCGATTTGCTGCGCGGCCAGCCCGACGCCGTGCCGCTCGCGCATCGTCTCGAACATATCGGCGATGAGCTTCTTGATTTCCGGCGTGACGCGTTCAATCGCCGCGCCTTTTTGCCGGAGAACGGGATGGCCGTATTTTACAATTTCCAAAATCATTTTTGATTGTAGCGGCGTCTCGGCAGAGCGCCGCAATTTGAATAGTCCGGCTTTCTGCCGAAAGCCGCTACGCTTGTCTATTCCGGCTTCACGCCAAGAATTTGCAGAATCCGCTCCAGTTCCGCGTCGCTGAAAAATGAAATCTCCAGCGAGCCTTTGCCTTGAGCGTAATTCAATTTCACCTTCGTCGCAAAAATCTCGCGCAGCTTCGCCTCCAAATCCGCGACGTGCGGATCGCCAATCGGCGTGGCAACAGTTTCCGGCTGTAGCGCGGATTTGCCGACGCGCTTTTGCAATTTGGCAACCAAGCCTTCCGTCTGCCGGACGTTCAATCCTTCCTTGATGACGCGCTCGGCGGCGAGTTTTTGATTCTTCTCGTCGGCCAGTCCGAGAATGACTTTTGCATGGCCGACTGAAATCCGTTCTTCGCGGACATATTTTTGAACCGATTCCGGCAATTTTATAAGCCGCAGCGAATTTGCAACTGCGGCACGGCTCTTGCCGACTTTCGCGGAAATTTCCTCCTGCGTCAGTTGGAATTGCTCCGCCAGTTGCGCGTAGCCGTGCGCCTCTTCAATCGCATTAAGATTTTCGCGCTGAAGATTTTCGATGAGCGCCAATTCCAAAACCGCACGGTCATCGGCTTCGCGCGTGATGATTGGAACTTCCGGCAGATTCAGCAATTGCGCCGCGCGCCAGCGACGTTCGCCCGCGATCAATTCAAAAAAATCTCCGCGTTGGCGAACGATGAGCGGCTGGACAATTCCCTGTTCACGGATGGAATCTGCCAGTTCGCGCAAAGATTCCTCGGAAAATTGTTTGCGAGGTTGCAGCGCGGACGGGCGGATTTTATCCAGCGCAACGCGCAGCACGCGCTCGCGATTGTCCGGCGCTGTAATTGGAATTGCGGGTGGTTGATTCGCAGGCGCAGGCGCGGGCTGCGTGAGCGAACTTCCGCCCAATAACGCGCCGAGACCGCGACCCAAAGCAGGTTTTGCCATGCGCGCAAGTTGTCGCAGCGCGGGGAAGATGTCAACGCGAAGCGTTCTTGATACGCGAATCAAGTGAACCGCGCCGCGTTGAAATCATTTCACTATTGCAAACTCGTGAAGTCGCCGACGGGCCGGGTGAACGTCGCCTGCGCGGGCTGCACGACCAGCGTGTTCGCGGTAGCCTTGACGCTTCCTGACGCCGCCGCAAATGGCAGTGCGACGACGAAGAACACCGAGCCGATCACGGTGGCGAGAAAACAGCCGGGCCGCACAACGGTCACGTCGGCTATCGCCGCAACTGCATTATCGTCTGAAGCTCGACTGGTGTTGAAGCTTCCCAGGCTTATCAAGCACACGCACAAAATGGTCAGTAATTTTTTATTCATGGTTTTCCTTTCGTCGCAACACTGCACCCGGCCGGAATGATTTTCAAGTTATTTTTTCTGGCGCGCAAAAACTGCGCGATGCCCGAGGTCGCAGGGTAACAATTGCACAACTCATTTATTCAATTGCCAGATAAATGATGTTTTTCGCGTTGGCATATTTATTGCGTATCAATGTCTGAACCGTCAGACAGTGCTCGCAGTATTTGGTGTTGTCTGGCATTACAAAAAAATAACAAAAACCTTCAACCTAAACTGTGAAAGGACAAGCAAAATGAAACTGAATAAAATATTAACACTGTGCGCGGTGGCAGCCTCGCTTGGTTTGAGCGCGGTCACGCTGATGGCGCAAGACGACAATGGCGGTGGTCCCGGCGGTGGCGGATTCGGCGGTGGTCCCGGTGGTCCCGGCGGTGGCGGATTCGGCGGCGGAAATTTTGACCCTGCTCAAATGCAGCAACAGATGCAGGAACGCCAGATTGAAAATATCCGCACCCAGCTTGATTTGACCAACGATACCGACTGGAGCGCGATCCAGCCATTGGTTCAAAAAGTGTTGGATGACAAACGTGCGGTTGGCAACGTCGGCAACGGTATGGCCGGTATGTTCGGCGGCGGGCGCGGCGGACGTGGCGGCCCAGGCGGACGTGGTGGCAACAGGATGGCCGGCCTTTTCGGGGAACCCAGTCCGGAACAGCAGGCTCTGCAAACGGACGTTGATAACAATGCACCGGCGGCGCAAATCAAGGACGCGCTCGACAAATATGAAACGTCCCAAAAAACCAAGCTCGCCACGCTGGCAAAAGACCAGGAAGCCTTGCGCGGGGTTCTAAATGTCAAACAGGAAGCGGCGGCGACTTTGCTGGGCTTGCTGCCTTGACCCGGTTGCAAATAAAACAGAAGCTGACGTATTCCGAATTATGAACGAAACAGTCACACCGGAGACATCCTTGAAGCAGTTGCTGGAACGCATGGTCTCGTCCCGGCAACTGTCTTCAATTGATGCGGACTTGTTGGTTCATTCCAAATCCCAGGTCACGACCGAGGAGGACATTCTGCGCTGGCTGGCGCACGAATACGGCCTCGCGTTCACGACCTTGGACGACGTTGATCCGGATCGTCAGCTTCTGTCCCTTTTTCCTGCGCGCATTTTGCTGAAGGAAGAACTGCTTCCGCTCACGCGCACCAATGGCACGGTCGAAGTCGCCACCAGCCGTCTTTTTGCGACGCAAGGACTCGATGCGCTGAAAACGATGACCGGCTTGAACCTCAAACCGGTTCTCGCCTCGACAGAAGCCATCCAGCGCGAAATCAAAAAGCGTCTCGGCGTCGGCGCGGACACCATTGGCACGCTCGACGAGGAAAAAAGTTTTCAGGTTGTTGACGAAAATGCCGAGAACACAAATTTGGATGAAGCCGCCGAGGACGAAGCCTCGATCATCCATTTCGTCAACCAGGTTTTGAAGGACGCCATCGAACTGCGCGCGTCCGACATTCACCTCGAACCGTTCGAGGATGAATTTCGCATCCGCTATCGCATTGACGGCGTGTTGCAGGACGTTCCCGTTCCGGCGCAATTGAAACGCTTTCAGCCCGCGATTGTTTCGCGCGTCAAAATTTTAAGCCATCTCAACATTGCCGAGAAACGTCTGCCGCAAGACGGTCGCATTAAAATCCGCGTGGACGACGCGGAAGTGGACATCCGCGTTTCCGTGATTCCGATGCTCCACGGCGAAGCGGTCGTCATGCGTCTGCTCCGGCAAAATTCCAAATTGCGCGGCCTGTCCGACCTGGGCATGAATGATCGTGAAAAAGAATGTTTCGAGCGCGTGCTCGAACTGCCGCACGGAATCATTCTTGTCACCGGCCCGACGGGTTCAGGCAAAACGTCAACGCTTTACACCGCGCTGAACGAAATCAACGATTCCGTCCGCAAGATTATCACGATTGAAGACCCGGTTGAATACCAGCTCAAGGGAGTCAATCAGATCCAGGTCAATGAAAAATCCGGGCTGACGTTTGCGCGCGGCTTGCGCTCCATTTTGCGCCACGACCCGGACGTGGTGCTCATCGGCGAAATTCGCGACGCCGAGACCGCGCAGATCGCGGTGCAGGCGTCGCTTACCGGTCACTTGGTTTTCTCCACGCTGCACACGAACGACGCGCCGGGCGCATTGACGCGCCTTGTGGACATGGGCGTGGAGCCGTATCTCGTCGCGTCATCGCTCGAAGCCGTGCTGGCGCAACGCCTCGTCCGCGTGTTGTGCGTCCATTGCAAACAGCCGGACGATTCGCCGACCGCTCATGCGTTCAAGGCAAAGCTCGGCATCCCTGCCGATGTCATGCTTTACAAGTCGGTCGGCTGCCGCGAGTGCCGCAACACCGGCTTCTTCGGCCGGCACGCGATTTTTGAATGGATGGACACGGACGCGGAAATCCGCCAGTTGATTTTGAAGAACGCCTCGGGCGACCAGTTGCGAGAAGCGGCGCGGCGCGGCGGGATGCGCACGCTCGCCGAGGACGGCTGGCGTTTCGTCCGCATGGGCATCACGACGGTCGAGGAAGTTTTGAGCGTGACCACTGCAAAGGAAGTGGCGCAGACCATGAAAAATGAAACCGGCGAATCCGCCGCGAGCATCGCCGTGGCGAAATAAAATGAAAACTATGTCGAGAGTCGAGGGTCGAGAGACGAGCGCGAAGAATACGCGCAACGAAATTTTGCGCTCGTCTCTCGACCCTCGACCCTCGGCCAAAAAATAAAATGCCCACGTTTCAATACAAAGCATTGCAGGCGAACGGCACGATGACCGAAGGCCGGTTGGACGCGCCGGGACGTCCCGATGCGTTGCGCCAGATGGAAACGCTCGGCCTGCGTCCGATCAACCTGGCGGAAGCGGCGGCGGCAAAATCCAAATCCAAATCGGCGGCGGCAAAAAACGGCGCGGCGGACAAGAATTCGCCCGGCAATCTTTCTTTCAAGTTCGAGTCGAAAAATGTTTCCGCGAAGGAGCTTGAGAATTTTACGCGGCTCCTTTCAAGCCTGCTCGCCGCCGGCGTGCCATTGAGCCGCGCGCTGGTGATCCTTTCCAGGGAAACCGCTGCGCCTGCGGCGCGCGCGCAGTGGAAAAAAGTCCACGACCTCGTCGTGGACGGCATGTCGCTGGCCACCGCGATGTCTCAATCGCCGGAAACATTTCCGCGCGTCTATGTCGCGATGGTGGAGGCGGGCGAAGCGGGCGGATTTCTGGACGTGGTGTTGGCGCAGATTGCCGAGTTCCAGTCGCGCGACAAGGAACTGAAGTCGAAAGTCATGACGGCGATGCTGTATCCGGCGATTTTGTTCGTGCTGGCGATGATCGTGCTGACGGTGATGCTCGTGTTTTTCATCCCAAAGTTCCAGACCGTCTTCGTCAGCTTCCACGGCCACCTGCCGTTGATCACGCAGATCATCATCGGTGCAAGTCACGCAGCCATCCATTACGGTCTTTTCGTAGCGGCGGGATTGGTCGCGATTATATTTTTAGTCCGCGCCTGGTTCGCCTCGGAAAAGGGGAAGCGCGTCTGGGAGTCGTTGGTTTTGCGTGCGCCGATTATCGGCCCGCTGTCCGCCCAGTTTGCGATGGCAAGGTTTTGCCGGATGCTGGGCACGATGCTCGGCGCGGGCGTGCCGCTCGTGCAAAGCCTGAATGTTGCGCGGCGTTCCATCGGCAATCAGATTCTCGTGGATGCGGTCGCGCAATCCATCGAGCGCGTGCAGCAGGGCGGACGGCTCGGCGAGAGCCTGGCGGAATGTAAAAATCTTTTTTCCGGCTCCGTTCTGGAAATGGTCGCGGTGGCCGAGGAAAGCGGAAAGCTCGACTCCGAACTCGTCCGCATTGCCGCCGTGACCGAGGTGGACTTGGACAGGAATATGAAAACAGCGGTGGCCTTCGCCGAACCGGCGATGCTTTTTGTGATTGCCGGCCTCGTCGGCGTTATTTTCATCGGCATGTTGCTGCCGGTTTTGACAATGGGCGCAAATATTCATTAAAAAACAACACATTAAAAAATATGAAACTCAATAATACAAAACGAAATCAAACAAAACGGGTCCACGGCTTCACATTGGTTGAAATCCTGCTGGTGGTCGCCATCATCGGCACTCTCGCGGCACTGGTCATTCCGAGAATTGCCGGCACCAGCGAACATGCAAAGGAAGTTGCGGCAGCAGCGGACATTCACGGGGGAATCAAAACCGCACTCGACCATTATGAGATAGATAACGGTTCTTATCCAAGAAGTCTCAACGATTTGCTCCAGCAGCCCGCCGACGCCAAGAACTGGCACGGGCCATATTTGGATTCGCCACAACTGCCGGTTGATCCGTGGGGCAACGCTTATATTTATTACTTCCCCGGCAAACACAACCAAAACGGCTATGACCTGCTGTCAATGGGCCTCGACGCCAAGGAAGGAACGGACGATGACATTGGCAACTGGTAAAATGAATTGGTGAAACATTGTGCAACCGTCACTTACATTTTTGATTTGTCTGGCGATTTTTGGAATCATTGTGTTCATAATAATCACAGTTCCTGGTTCTCATCCTAGTGGACGTGCACGCATTGTTGCGACGGCGGCTGATATTCACGGAGGAATTAAAACTGCGCTTGACCATTACAAAATGGATACCGGCTATTTCCCAAAAAGTCTCACCGATTTGATACAACAGTCGAGCGGCATAACAAACTGGCACGGGCCATATATTGATCCGCCCAGAGTTCCCATTGATCCGTGGGGCGATGAATACGTTTACGAATTTCCGGGGAAACATAATCCAAGCTCTTACGATTTGCTGTCGGTCGGTCCCGACGGCAAGGAAGGAACGGATGATGACATTGGCAACTGGCAATCCAATTAAACGACGAAACCTATGCGCCTTCACACTGGTCGAATTGGTCCTCGTGATGGTGCTACTGGTGGTCGCCATCTCGCTCGTGGCGCCGAGGATGGCGAGCTTCATGCGCGGACGGGCGCTGGATTCCGAGGCACGCCGGCTGTTCGCGCTCACGCACGCAGGACAAAACCGGGCGGTTTCGGAAGGGATGCCGATGGTTCTCTGGATTGACGAAAAAAACAACGGTTACGGGCTGGAAGAAGAATCGCCCGCGAAAAAGACCGACCCGGACGCCGAGAGTTTCATTGCGGACGGAAATGTGGGCGTCGCGGTGATGAACCAGGACGGCGGCGCGACGACGTTCAACAACCTGCCGGCAATCCGGTTTCTGGCGGACGGCACGGTGGATGAAAACAGCCCGCAGACGATCAAGCTGACGGGCACGGATGGCAGCAAGCTATGGCTGCTAGAATCGGCGGACCGCAGAGGCTATGAAATTAGCGACAGCGACAAATTGTAACCGCGCGGCGGGATTCACGCTGGTGGAAGTGCTGGCCGCGCTGCTGTTCATGGCGATCGTGGTTCCGACGGCGGTCGAGGCGCTGCACATGGCGACAAAAGCGGGCGAAGTCGCCGTGCGGAAAAACGAGGCGGCGCGCGTGGCGGACACGATTTTGAACAAAAGCATCGTGATGACAAACTGGAACAGCGGCACGCAGAGCGGCACGGTGAGCGAAGGCGCGGAAGATTTCCGCTGGACGCTGACGAGCCAGAAGTGGCCGCAGGATTCGATGCAGTTGCTGGCGGCGGAAGTGACGTATTCCGCGCAGGGCAAAGATTATTCGGTGACGTTGAGCACGCTGGCCAATTCGCAGACGCCCAACGGGACGATGAAATAGCGGTGAAAATCAACCAGACATCAAGTCGAGAGTCGAGAGTCGAGAGTCGAAAGCCAGCGCACAACGCGCGGGAATTTTTGCGCCCTCGACACTCGGCTCTCGTCACTCGACGCGAAGCCTTCACGCTGATCGAAGTGATCCTGGCGATTGGCGTCGCCTCGATTGTCCTGATCGCGATCAACGCCGTTTTTTTCACGGCGCTGCATTTGCGAAATGCGACGGCGGACGCCGTGGACGCGGCGGAGCCGGTTGACCAGGCGCTCACAATCATGCGCCGCGATTTGCAGTGCGCCGTGCCGCCCAAGGCCAGCGGCACTTTGTCCGGCGATTTCAAGATCGGCAACGTGACCAGCACCGGCATCAGCGACCCGGTCTCCGCCGAGATTTACACCGCCGACGGTGCGTTGAGCGCAAACGCGCCCTGGGGCGACATCCAGCGCGTGACTTACGAATTAAAGGATTCCGCGACCGGCGCGACGGGCAAGGATTTGTATCGCAGCGTCACGCGGAACCTTTTGACGGAGACCACGCCGGACGTGAAGGATCAGTTGATGATCCGCGGCGTGGACAGCGTGCAGTTTTCCGCCTACGACGGCTCGCAATGGCTCAACACCTGGGACACGACCGACACGACCTCGGCGAACACCAACCTGCCGGTCGCCGTGCGCGTGGACGTCCAGCTTGCCGTCAGCGGCAAAAACACGTCGCCAATTGAAATTGTGGTGCCGATTGATTCGCAGTCGCGGACGAACTCCACCAGCACTGCGGGAAGTTGAAATGAAATTGACAAATACCAACCTGTCAGATGAAGCCCGCCGCGCCAAACACGCGCCTGCCGCGCCGAAGTCCGGCGAAGGCGGGTCGGTTCTCATCATCGTGCTTTGGGTTTGCATCGGACTGGTCGCCATCACGCTGTATTTTGCGAACTCGATGACGCTGGAACTCCGGGCGGCGGACAACCGCGTGAACGGCCTGGCGGCGGACCAGGCCATTGAGGGCGCGGCGCGATACGTCAGCTATATGCTCGCAAATTACTCCACCAACGGCACGATGCCGACCAACTCGCAATTCAGCTGCGCGGACGTGCCGGTGGGCGATTCGCATTACTGGATCATCGGGCGCGACAATTCGGAAACGGCGCCAGGCACCGACCCGGCTTTCGGCCTGATTGATGAATCCTCGAAATTGAATTTGAACACGGCCAACTCGAACATGCTTTCCAATCTGCCGAACATGACTTCAGTTTCAGATCTTACCGGCGCGATCATTGACTGGCGCGGCACCAACGGCAGCAGCACCTACGCGTTGAATTATGCGACGCTCGGTTACGACGACAAGAACTCGCCGTTTGAATCGGTGGACGAACTGCGGCTTGTGTATGGCATGACCATTGATCTGCAGGTCGGCGACGACGTGAACCGCAACGGCATCCTTGACGCGAACGAGACAAATTCCGCCGGCGGCACGACGCCGAATTTCGGATTGATGGAATACACGACCGTCTATAGCCGCGAGCCGAATTTTCATTCGGACGGCACCTCGCTGACGAATGTGAACAGCCTTTCATCAGCGAATGAAATGAATACGTTTTTTCAAACCTACGGAGTCAGCAGCGACGAAAGTGTGGCAACGGCCGTCTATCGCACTATCAAGCCGCCGGGCGGAACAGCGAATCCTTGCAAAGGCGACTTGGATTTTCTGGGTCGCTGCTTGAACGCGGGCATGAACGCGAATGATTTCGCCAAGATTTACGGCAACTTCACCACGAGTACGAATGCCTACACTTACGGGCGGGTCAACATCAACACGGCGGGCGTGGCCGTGCTGACGTCATTGTTCATGGGCACGACAAACATTGATCAAGACACCGCGACGGCTGCTGCACAAGCTGTCGTGGCTTACCGACAGCAAAATCCCAGCGCATTGACCTCGATCGCGTGGATTTCCCCGGCGCTGGGTCAGAATTATTCCAGCATCATGACTGAGCTCGCCAACCACGACTGGATCACGACACACAGTTTTCAATACACTGCGGACATCGCGGCGGTCGGCCCGCTCGGGCGCGGCTACCGGCGCGTGAAATTTATCTTCGACATCAGCGACGGAACGCCCAAAATCATCTACCGTCAGGATTTGAGCCGGCTGGGCTGGGCGCTCGGAGAAAAGGCCCGCGAAACCCTTGTCGCCAACAACACGCCATGAGCAACATATTGAAAATCAATTTTAAGAAGCGCAAACGCCTGACAAGCCTGCTCGGTCTCACGCTGGACGGCAGCCGCCTCGAAGGCGTGGTGCTGCGGCGCACAAACGGCTCGCTGCAATTGCATCAGTCATTTTCCGCCACGCTCACGCTCGACCCGCTGACCGCTGCGCCGGAACTCGTGGCGCGCGAAATCCGCAACCATCTCGACGCCGCCGGCGTGCGCGAACGCAATTGCGTCGTGGGCGTGCCGTTAAGATGGGTGCTGACGGGGCAGACGGAACTGCCTCAACTGTCGGAGGCGGACGCCGAGGGCCTGCTGCAAATCGAGGCGGAAAAATGTTTTTCCACAGACGTGGCGACATTGCGGACGGCGGATTCGCGCTGTTCCCTGACCGGCGGAAAACAATTCGTGACGTTCGTGGGGATTCCCAACAGCCAGCTTGCGACGCTGGAAGAGGTTCTGGTCGCGGCGAAATTGAAGCCCGCCGGCCTCACGCTGGGGCTTCCCGCGTTGCAATCGCCGGGTGTTGAAAATTCCGACGGCGTGCTGGCGCTCACAGTAGGCGAAAGCCACGTCGGTTTGCAAATCACGACCGGCGGCGGCATCGCCGCCCTGCGTGCGCTCGAAGGCGCGATTGAAAACGAAGGCGCGAGGCGCTCGCTGCACGCCGGACTCGTCGCACGCGAGGCGCGCGTCACGCTGGGACAACTGCCCGCCGAACTGCGCGCGACGGTGAAGCGCATCCGAATTTTCGGCCCGCGCGACCTGACGCAGCCGCTCGCTGACGAAATGGAATTGCGCTTTGGGCCGATGGGTTTGCGCGTCGAAGTGGTTTCGGGTTATGCGCCGGGCGAATTCGGAATGCAGCTTCCGCTACAGGCATCGGTTTCGGCGGCGTTCAGCCTGGCGGCGAGGCGTTTGACGGACCAGGCGACGCCGTTTGAATTTTTGCTTCCAAAGCCGACGCTGTTGCAACAGTTCGCAACGAAGTATTCCTCCGGAAAATTGAAGACCGTTGGCGCGATTGCCGCCGGGGTGCTGGTAATTGTCGGCGGCCTGTTCATGGTTCAGGAGATTGAACTGATAGTATTGCGTTCGCAATGGAAGAATATGTCCGCGAAGGTCAAGGAACTTCAGGGCTTGAACCAAAACATCCAGCAGTTCAAACCATGGTTTGATGATTCGTTCACGGGCTTGAGCGTCATGCGGCAGCTTACGCTGGCGTTTCCCGAAACCGGCACGGTCACGGCCAAGACGATTGAGATACACGACGGCAACGTGGTGACCTGCACCGGCACGACGCAGTCGCAGGCGGCGCTGCTGAAGACCTTGAACCAGTTGCGCGCGGAGGACGGCGTGACAAAAGTCACATTGGGGCCGATCCGCGGCAAGGCGCCAACGATGCAGTTCACCTTTGATTTCCATTTCAAAAACGGAGGCCAGCTATGAAAGTAGAAGAACGCCAGAAATTTTTGCTCATCCTCACCATCGTGGTCGTCGCGCTTTATGTGGGCGACCTGCTGGTATTTGAGCCGATGGGAAAATTGTGGAAGTCGCGGTCGGACACCATCAAGGAACTTCGCAAGAATGTGCAGGAAGGAAAATTCCTGCTCGCTCGCGAATCTGCCATCCGTGGGCAGTGGGAACAAATGGACACAAACACGCTGTCGTCCAACACGTCACTGGCGGAGCAGCAGATGTTCACGTCGTTTGACAACTGGTCGCTGGACAGCGGCGCGACGGTCACGGGCATCACGCCCGAGTGGAAAAATGACTCAACGAATTACATGACGCTCAATTGCCGCGTGGAGGCTTCCGGCGATCTGAGAACTTTGAGCCGTTTTGTCTATGACATCGAAAAAGGACCGACAGCACTGAAGCTGGACTCGATTGAGTTCAGCGCGAAAGACACCGGCGGCCAGACCCTCAACCTCGGCCTGCAAATCAGCGGGCTGGCGCTGACTACACTGAAAAAATGATGAAACTGAACCAATCTCATAAAATTGTTTTGGTGGCGCTGCTGGCGTTGCAAAATTTTTTGGTCGCGGCACAGACTACCAACACCCTTGCGCCGGCGGATTATCCCAAATTCATAACGGACCGGAATATTTTCGACCCGAACCGCGTGCCGAACATGGTGTGGACCCCACTCCCGCCACGTCCGGCATCTCCACCCGCCCCACGCCAGCCCAATTCATTTTCACTGGTGGGCGTCATCGGATATGGCGAGGGCCGGCTCGCGGGCGTCCATGTATTTTTTGACGGCTCCAGTTTGCAGTATCAAAAGGAGGCGCAGTTGAATGACTCCATCGCCAATTTCAAGGTGGCCGGCATCTCGGCGGATTTCGTGACGCTGGTGTCCGGCACCAACACGATGGTTTTGCAAATCGGCGAACAACTGCACGATGACACCAACGACAACTGGTTTTTTTCGAACGGGACGACCGTGCGTTACAGCGACACCGGCGGCAGCCGCTTTGACAGCCGGTTTGGCAACGACAGAAATTCAGGCCGGGGCGGATTCGGAGGACGCCGCCGCAACAATAATTTCGGCTATGGCGGTTACAACAACGGATACGGAAATTATAATAATGGCAATTTCAACCGCGGCAGAAACAACTTTAATTCGACAGCGGCAACATCAGGCGATTCGCAGGCGCAAGACCAGAATGTGACACCTTCCGACGGCACGTTCATTCCCATTCAAGACAACACGATGGCTCCCGACAATTCGGACGCTCCGGACGGCACGACTCCACCAGACAACAATCAATGACCATGAAAACAATCATCAAACTCACTTTGGCGGCGGCCCTGGCTGCTGGAACCCTTGAAGCATTTGCACAGGACGACGCGCTCGCCCGGTTGCGGGCGCAGCGGGCGCAGCAGGAGCAGCAATTGGGCGGCCAGCAGGCCGCCGAAACCACGCCATCACCATCTGCCGACAACGCCACGGTTGGCGCGGGCGGCGACAATGCTGCGACGACGGTTCCCCCCGCCGCCGCCATGCAAATGGAGCTGACAACCGCCGCGCCGGATGAGACTGCGGACAATAATTCCGCCGGGCCAGAGGCCTCGTTCACGAACAACGTCGGCACGAACGACATCACCATGAACTTTCGCAACGCGCCGTTGAGCCGGGTCTTGAGCTATATGAGCGACGCGGCGGGATTCATCATTGTGCTGGACACGCCGGTCAGCGGTTATGTGAATGTCATCAGCACCCATCCCATGACAAAGGACGAGGCGGTGGACTTGCTCAATACCGTCCTGAACCAAAACGGCCTCGCCGCCGTTCGTGATGGCCGGACTCTGACAATCATGACCAAGGCGCAGGCGATTCACGACGACATTCCGGTGGTGGTCGGCAATGTCGCGACGAACATTCCCAAGAACGACGAAATTGTCACCCAAATCATTCCGATCCGGTTCGTGGATTCACAGCAACTGGTGGTGGATTTGTCGCCGTTTGTTTCGTCACAGGCCACCATTGTCGCGAACCAGGAAGGCAATTCCATCATCATCACCGACACGCAGTCCAACATCCGGCATCTCGTAAAAATCATCGAGTCCATTGATTCCAGCGCCGAGACGGAAACAAAAGTGGAGGTGTTCAATTTGAAATTTGCCAATCCGAACGACGTTGTGACCATGCTGCAGGGAGTTTTCCCGACCAGCAGCAGCGGCGGACAGTCGCCGATCAGTTTTGGCGGCAGAGGTGGCGGCAGGGGCGGCAGAGGTGGCGGCGGCGGCGGGGGCAATCCTTTTGCGGCGCTTTTCGGCGGGGGCGGAAACTCGTCGGCCAGCGGCAGCGAGGCCCGGATTCAGAAGGCTCAACAGGTCATCGCCGTGGCGGACGGGCGCACCCAGTCTGTCGTCGTGACCGCCGCGAAAGACATGATGCCGGAGATTGAGGAAATGATTGACAAACTGGATGTCAAATCGGAGCGCGATCCGGGTGTTTATACGGTTCATCTGGACAACGCCGACCCGTATGCGGTGCTGGCAGCGCTGCAAAGCACGTTCCCGAGCAGCAGCACGTCGCGCAGCAGCAGCAGCCAGACGCAAAGCCTGTTGCAATCACGGCCGGCGCAAGTAAATTCTGCCAACAGTTCTTCTTCCAGCGGTTTTGGCACCAGCAGCGGAAGCTCGTCGCGCGGCGGCGGCGGACTTTGAGCGGCATCAAATCAACCTTTAGAAAAACACAATTATGAAAATGCAATCATTCAACTGGAACAAAATACTTGGCTGCGTCCTGATTTCCATCTTTTGCGCCGCCATTCAAGCCCAAGCCGGCGGCGGCGGTGGCGGTGGCGGTCGTGGTGGTGGTGGTGGCGGCGGCGGTCGCGGCGGCGGCGGTGGCGGCGGGTTCGGCGGATTTGGTGGCGGCGGTGCCTTTGGCGGCGGTGGTGGCGGAACGAGGGGCGCATCCAGCTCCAGCAGCGACCAATACAACAACAACGGAACCGTTGGCAGCGCGGTCTTTGCCATTGATCCGGATACTCACAATCTCATCATCACCGCCGACCCGGTGACGATGGAGCAGATCAAAAAAGTGATCGCAAACCTCGACGCGCCGGAACCGCAGGTGTTCATCAAGACAGTCTTTCTCGAAGTGGACGATAACAATGCGTCCGCCATCGGTGTCCAAGGCAGTTACAGCGGCCAAAACAATGGCTTCGGGGTGATCTCGGGGTATATAACCAATTACAGTCTTAATACCCCTACTACAGTTGTTGCAAATCCATCTGGTGGCAGCACAACAACGCTTGGGACTCCAACCATCTCGCCCAGCTCCCTTACTCAGTTAAAGACGAGTTACAGTGCGAACAACAACTTTGGCCTGCCGGCATCCTTGGCGGGGACGGCGGGGGCGGGCGGCATATATAGTGTTATTGACAACAACTTCACGGGGACGCTTCAAGCGATCGCTGCTGCAGGAAAAGCACAGGTGTTGTCGCGTCCGTCCATCCTCGCGCGCGACGGCCAGCCTGCGCAAATTGTCGTCGGCCAGGAGGTCTATCTGCCCAGCGGCGTCACCTATACCACGGTCGGATCGGGCGGTTCCACGGTTCCGAACATCAACGGCTCCTATCAAAATGTCGGGATCATCCTGAACGTCACGCCATTCATCCAGAACAATAATTTGGTGCAGATGATCCTCCAGCCGCAAACATCACAATTAGACACCTCAACTCCCGGGCAGGTGATCGCCTACGGCAGCAGCATTATAAATTCTTCGCCTGTGTATGCGCCAAACATTGACATCCGTTCCGCCAACACCGTCGTCGTCACGCCCTCTGGACAGACCGTCGTCATCGGCGGATTGATCGGCAATACAAAATCTGCCAACACAACCAAGATTCCGTTTCTGGGAGACATTCCATTGATAGGAAATCTTTTCAAGGCAACGACCAAGAGCGCTCAAAAGCAGGAATTGCTGATTTTTGTGACGCCGCACATCGTCGAGGCGCCGTCGAAACTGGCCATGATGTCCAGCACTGAAACACAACGGTCCGATTTAATGACCAATTCCATTTCTGAACAGGAACTGGACCGGTATCTGGACCGGCTTCCGGTGAAAAAAAACTGATGTCGCGGTTGTCTTTTCCAACCGGAAGTGGTAATTGAATAAAATTCATGGAAGCGAAACGCCGCGGCACTTTGATATACAGCCTCCTGCTTGGGGTCTGGGCGCTCGTCGTTGCCTGGCAGGTCGAGGAGCACCACCGGGTAAAGGAGGCTGCCAAATATGATTTGCGCAACAATTCCAAGGAGATAGCCAACACCTTGAGCGCGGTCATGCGCGCCATGCGACTGCGTGGCGGCGCGGTTTTGCAGCAGCGGCTCGAACCCGTGCTGACAGAACTCGTCAATGCGCGGACAAACCAGCTTGTCAATTCCAGCGGGTTGATTTCCATCGCCCTGCTCAACGTCGCTGGTGAACCGATCGCCGAAGCCGGCGACACCAACCTCATTTCAAATTTGCCCGAGGGCGAATACTGGGGGCATGACAACGTGACGTTTGTGAATCCCATCGAAGGCGCGAGCGTCAATCCCGAAGGCGCGACCAACCCGACGGTGGTCCTGCCGGGGCCGCCGGCCGATTTTACAAACAGCCAGCGCGGGTTTCAGCGGCGCGGGCCGCCTCCGGACGACACAAATTTTCCGAACGCCCCTTATTTCGCGACCAACACTCTGCCTGATACGAATATTATCGCCGGCAATTCCACCGACGGAACTCCGCCTCCGCCTCCAGATTTCGGAAACCGCCCGCGTGGCGGAGGCGGCAGGGGACGTCCGCCATGGCTGCTCGGAATGTCGGATACCGATTTCAGGGATTATATAACCCGGCACGAATTGCACGGCCTCGTGGTCACCATGTCCACGGAAAATTATCTGGACGTCTGCACCCGCGATTTGTGGATGCGCTTTATTATTGCATTGTTTGCCGGTATTTCCGCCATCGGCGCAGGACTGGCGTGGCGCAATACCACCAAGAGCGGCCAACTCCAGCTCCGCCTCATCCGTGCCAGCGAAATGAATTCTCACCTCAAGGAGATGAACCTCGCCGCCGCCGGCCTCGCGCACGAGACCCGAAACCCGCTTAACATCATCCGCGGCATGGCTCAAATGCTTTCCAAGGAGGCCACCGCGCCGCCGGAAATCCGCGACAAGGCCCGCGCCATCGTGGATGAAACCGACAAGGTCACTGTGCAATTGAACGAATTCATCAACTACTCGCGCCCGCGCGAAGTGCGCCGCACGAAACTCGCTTTGAACTCCGCCATCGGTGAAGTGATGCGCGCCTTGAACCACGACATTGACGACAAGAAAATCAAGCTGGAAACGAAGGGCGATTTCCTTACCATCGAGGCGGATGAACAACTGCTCCGGCAGTTGCTGTTCAACCTGCTGCTCAACGCAGTTCAAGCCGTGGGAGGCGCGGGCGAAATCCAGGTCGTCACGGGCAAACAAAATGCTGGCGAGGCATTTTTGGAAATACGCGACAACGGCCCCGGCGTTCCGCCCGAACGGCGGCAGGAAATTTTCAAGCCCTACTTTACGACGCACCAAAAGGGAACCGGCCTCGGCCTCGCGGTCGTCCAGCAGATTGTCCTTGCTCACGGCTGGGAGATTGAATGTCTGCCCAACGAACCCAAAGGCGCCATTTTCCGTATCACCCACTTGAAACTGGTCGCCTGAAATTGGTTTGCTGATTTCAGCGCGCCTCCCCTGCCCTTTTCAACTCGCGAAATCGCGTTGCTTTTTTCGCCAAATGGTTTTTATTGTGGGCATGACCATTTGGATTCTTGCTTTGTTGTTGCTGGCTTCGGGCGTTTTGATGGGGCTGAAGCGGGGCGCAATCCGCGCGGCGTTTTCATTTGTCGGAATCATCTTCGCCGCGCTGCTGGCCGTGCCGGTCGGAAAACTTTTCAAACCGCTGCTGCCGCACGTCGGAATTCACGACGAGACCCTGGTCTGGATGATCGCGCCGTTCGTGGCATTTGGGCTGGTGCTGACCCTGTTCAAGGTGGCGGGATTTGTCGTCCATCGCAAAGTGAACGTCCATTACAAATACTATGCGGGCGACCTGCGCCTGGCGTTGTGGGAGCGGATGAATTCACGGCTCGGCGCGTGCGTCGGCACGCTGAACGGCACGGTGTATCTCGTGCTGCTCTGTTTTGTGATCTACAATTTGAGCTACTGGACGGTGCAGGTCGCTTCGGATGACAAAGAGTCGCGCTCCGCAAAACTGGTCAACGAGCTTGGACTCGATTTGGACAGCACCGGCATGGACAAGGCGGCGCGCTCCGTCGCCACGATGCCGGACGACTATTACAAGGTGGCTGACCTCGTGGGATTGATCTGCCAGAACCCGCAATTGACTGACAGGCTGGGGCGTTATCCGGCGTTCATTTCGTTGCTTCAGCGCGACGATTTGCAGCAGCTCGCGCAAAATGCCGACCTGACCAACGCGTGGCTGGCCCATGCTCCGATGGGAGAAATCATGAGCCAGCCGGCGGTCAAGATGATTTTGAAAAACAACGATTTGATCAACACCGTCTGGACGACGATTGAAACCAATCTGGACGATTTGACGGGTTATCTTAAAACCGGAAAATCGGCGAAATACGATTCGGAACAAATCCTTGGCCGGTGGGATTTCAACGTCGGCGTCACCGTCGCCATGCTGCGCGAGGCGCAGCCGAACATTCCGTCCAGCGAAATGCGCAGCGTCCGCGCGTGGATGACCACATCGTATGCCGACACGGTTTTCATCGCCGGCTCCGACAGGCAGTCATTTTTGAAAAGCCTGCCGCATCTCAAACCCGGCAAGCCGCCGGTGACAGAGACCGCCGATTGGAATGGCTCGTGGACGGAGGACGGCGACAATTACGATCTGACCCTCACTTCCAACGGCGAAAACAAATCCATGACCGCCAAAATCAGCAACGACCGCCTGACGCTCACCGAAGGCAAAAGCACGCTGATATTCGACCGCGAAGATTAGAAGTTTTAGAAAATGGTCGGGGCGGGGAGATTTGAACTCCCGACCTCTTGCACCCCAAGCAAGCGCGCTAGCCGGACTACGCTACGCCCCGAACCATTGGAGCGAAGATTCTAACCGGCCAACGCGCGGATTCAATCACGAATAATTTTCAACGCCTCCCAAACGGCACGTTCACCCGCGCGCGGATTGGCGGCGGAACCGGGATTTTCGGCGGAATCACCGGCGCGGACGGCAGCGGTTCCATTCGCGGCGGAGTCGAAGGAGTGTTTTCAGCCACGCCAATCTTGACCGAAGCCTCGCCGATTTTTGATTCTGGAAATTTCATTTCGCCGAAATGGAAACAGGCCATCGCGCCTCCGCCAAGCTCTTCGTTCGAGGCATCGGCCAGTTTTGGAAAATCGCCTTTCATCTGCGCGGCGGCCAATTGCGGCACCTCGTAACCGTTCACGACCCAGTCCAGTTTCCCGGTTTCGATGTCCACCAGCAGGCCATGTATGGAAATTTGTGGCCCGATGAGCGGGCTTTGCCGGACGAAGTCGCACGCCTTGATGACGTTCTGCCGTTCCGTCGCAAACATCCCGAAAAATTCGTTGATGTTGTCCGGCAACCGGCTCCGCTCGACGCCGAGCGCCTTCAGCTTGTCGAGCAACTGTGATGTCGTCGTCTTGCAAACCTGGCAATCCGTGTGGCCGATGATGGCGATTTCTTTGCCACCCTTCACCGCGCACGCCAGCGCGAGCGAGCGCAGCGTGCTGCTCAAAGGACTGGTGATGATGTTGCCCGCGTTGCGCAGCCAGATGAACTCCTCGCCCGGCAAACCAAGCACATTCGGGAAAAGCGCGTTCAATCGCGGGTCAATGCACGTCAGCGCGATGACCGGCAGTTCGTCCGCGAAATCCGCCGGGTGCAAACCCGCCGAATTATCGCCCGCGACCGCGCGGTGATTCGCGTCAATGATGGCTTCAAAAAGGCGCATAAATTTCAGGTTTTAATTGCTCCGACCGATTTGCCGGGTGATTTTAACTTCCAATCCCGCATCAGCATCCGGGCCGCTTTGGTTTTTCGCCGAACACCGAATCAATCACGGTTCTGAATTTTCCGTCGAGAATGGTTTTTTTGGGTTGCGGAGACGGGCCGTTGACCTCCTCCTCCAGGTCCAGCACGAAACGCTTCATCTCTTCGCAGCGGGACTGGAGTTTTTTAATCGCCACTTCCAGTTCCCCGACTTCCCGTCTCAATGTTTCCGCAATCTCTTGTTTGTTCATTGCAAGATTCTATTTACGCCATCGCCGGCATTTTTCCAATGACAATTATTTCCCGATGCAAAACTGGCTGAAGATGGAGTCTAGCAAATCTTCCGTCGCCGTCTTGCCGACAATTTCGCCGACGGCATTGATGGCAATCCGCAAATCCAGCGCGACCAGTTCGAGCGTCATATCCGCGCGCAACGCCTCAATCGTCTGCAATGTCGCCGCGCGCGTGCGACCGAGCGCTTCCTGATGCCGCGAGTTGATCATCACCTGTAACATCCCGGCCTCGATTTTGCCCGTCCAGACCAGATTTTTGATCGCGTCTTTCAATGATTCAATCCCCTGCCCGCTCAAGCAAGACACGGTGACGAGTGACGAGTGACGAGTGACGAGTCCGGGCAATTCCAATTTTTTTGGCAGGTCAATTTTGTTCAGGACAAAAATTCTTTTTTTTCCGGCAAACTCCGCGAGATAAATTTCGTCTGCGTCCGTGAGCGGTTCGCTCGCGTCGAGGACGTGCAGGATCAATTCCGCTTTCGCCAGGGATTCGCGGCTGCGGCGGATGCCTTCAGCCTCGATCTCATCGCGCGCTTCGCGCAGGCCGGCGGTGTCAATGAATATGACCGGCAGGCCGCGAATGTCCGCCGTCTCCTCAATCGTGTCGCGAGTCGTTCCGGGAATGGTCGAAACGATGGCGCGGTCGTGGCCGAGCAGTTGGTTGAGCAAACTGGATTTGCCCGCGTTCGGACGTCCGACAATCGCCGCGCGGATGCCGCGACGCAAAATCTGCCCTTCGTTGGCCGTGCGAAGCAGTTCGTCCATGAACGCAACGCCGTTTTCGAGACGATTCAACAATTGCGCCTTGGTGTCCGGCGAAATGTCTTCGTCAGGAAAATCAATGTGCGCCTCGACATGGGCAAGCGTCTTCATCAAATCGTCGCGCAGTTGATTGATGCGCTGGGAAAGTTTTCCGGCAAGCTGCTCGTTCGCGGCGGCGAGCGCGAGTTCCGTGCGCGAATGAATCAAATCGGCGACGGCCTCGGCCTGCGCCAGATCAATCCGGCCGTTGAGAAAGGCGCGTTTGGAAAATTCGCCCGGCTCGGCCAGCCGCGCGCCGTTTTCCAAAATTGTGTCGAGGACGAGTTTCGCGGGCAAAATGCCGCCGTGACAGGAAATCTCAATCGTGTCCTCGCGGGTGAACGTGCGCGGCGCGCGCAGGACGGCGAGCAATACTTCGTCAATTGTTATCCCGTTGCGAATGATTTTTCCGAAATGAACCGTGTGCGTCGGCGCGGCAGACGGTTTCAGGGATTTTTTTCCGGCGGGCAGAAAAATTTTGTCGGCAATCGCCACTGCCTGGGCGCCGGAAAGTCTGACGACGGCCAGCCCGCCTTCGCCGAGCGGCGTGGCGATGGCGGCAATGGTGTCGTCGGGAAACATTTTTGATTTACGATATACGATTTACGCGATTCGCCAAATGCGAATGCGGCTTGCAAATCGGAAATCGGAAATTCACACATGGCGGCAATTGCCAGCCTGATTTTCCGCGTCGCGATCCTGCAACCAAAGCCGCGCCTTCTCGTAGCTTTTTTTGTGCAAATAATGAAGCAATGTCGGGTCGGCGTCGGCCGCCAATTGTTTTGCCAGTCCGTCAATGCGCGAAAAAATCGGCAGCAGGTTCGGTTTTGGGTTGGCCGCCGGCATGGACTTGACGGCGTTGTCGAGTTCGACCAGCGCGTTCAGCAAAGTTATTTCGACTGGGGCGGGCATTGAAATCAAAACGTCATTGCTGCGTGAGATGCGATAAAAAAGTCTCGGCGAAAGGTATGCGTCCCGCCAGATACCACACGGTGACGAATCGTTCCAGACCCGTCACGCTGGCGAACAGCACCGAGCACATGATAAACAAACCAAATGCCTGCGATGGATCGGGCTGTATCACGCGCGGCAGGCCGTGATAAAGTGTCGTGACGCAGAGCAGGATGCCGACGCCCCACGTCAGCCACGGGTTGACCGCCGGGAACACGTCGAGCAGCCGCAGCAGGAACAGCGGGCTTAACCCGCAGGCCGCCACGGTGAATCCCTGGGTGAAATTATGACGCAGGTAGGACGTATTGCACAGCGCCTTGACGATCTGCGCGCAGATGAAGACCATCGCCAGCGTCAGCAGCGATTGCACGATTTCATAGACCAACATTTCTCCTGCGGTGAAAATTTTGACCTGGCCGCTGATATGCTGCCGCCTTCCCCATTCCATCAGGCTGAAACCTTCCAGCGCCGCCAATATCAGGACCATCGGCAGCAGATAAAATGTGAAAAGAAATCCAAAGCTGCGCCGGGCCTGGGACACTCGTTCCCACGCCGCCACCGGCTCGAAAATCAAAAACAAAGCCTTAATCATGCGGGCGAATTGATACCCGTAAAATCGCCCGTTGACAATAAAATACTCTTTTGCGGGCGTGGCGGGCGTGCTTTACTTGACGTGATGAACGTCAACCTTGGCATCTGGAGCGCGCTGACCAAAATTGTCGTTGCGCTTGTCGTTGTTGCCGTATTGCTGCTCATTGGAATGTGCTACCTGCCGCTCATCCAGGAAAACCGGCGGATGCGCGCCGATAATTTGAAGCTGGAAAGGGAGCTTGAAACGGAAACGGAAAAATCCAGCCGGCTCCAATCCCAGATTGACGCCTTGAAGAACGATCCGAAAACTGTCGAGCGTCTGACCCGTGAAAAACTCGGTTACGCCAGGCCGGATGAAACGGTCGTGCGGTTTGAACCGGCGGCGACAAATGCGGCGGCGCAATGACGCTGAAAAATCCAGCTCTGATGATTTGCCCCGCCGGGCTCGTCAATTGGCGGAACTAGCTGCGTGATTTGGCTTAAATAAACTCGTTGATGAGGTTTTCAAGAAATTCCTGGCGTCCGCTGACATTCGCCGAAGCCTCGCCTTTTTTGAGAATGTAAGTTTCAAGTTCTTTCAATGTGGTCTTGCCATTCTCAATCTTCGCACCGATGCCGGAATCCCAGGACGAATAGCGCTGCTTCACAAAATCCGCGAGCCGTCCGTCCTTGCGGATGGCCGCCGCAATCTTCAGGCCGCGTGCAAAGGCGTCCATGCCGCCGATGTGCGCGTGGAAAAGGTCAATGGGTTCAAAACTTTCACGGCGCACCTTCGCGTCAAAGTTCACGCCGCCCGTCGTGAGGCCGCCGTATTTCAAGATCGTGAGCATCGTGTAGGTCGTCAGATAAACGCTCGTCGGAAACTGGTCCGTGTCCCAGCCGAGCAGTTCGTCGCCCGTGTTTGCGTCAATCGAGCCGAGCGCGCCCGCGCCGCCCGCCACTTCCAGTTCATGCTGCATCGAGTGGCCTGCGAGCGTCGCATGATTTGTCTCGATGTTCAGTTTGAAATGCGGCAGCAAATCGTATTCGCGCAAAAAATTCAGGCAGGCGGCGGCGTCGGAATCATATTGATGTTTCGTCGGCTCTTTCGGTTTCGGCTCGATGTAAAACTGGCCCTTGAAACCAATCTGCTTTTTGTAGGCGACGGCCATGTGCAGCAATTTGGCGAGGTGATCCAGCTCGCGCTTCATGTCGGTGTTGAGCAGCGTCATGTAACCTTCACGCCCGCCCCAGAACGTGTAGCCCGCGCCGCCGAGTTCGTGCGTGACTTCCATCGCCTTCTTGATCTGCGCGGCGGCGAAGGCAAAGGCGTCCGCGTTGCAGCTCGTGCCCGCGCCGTGGACAAAACGCGGATTGGAAAACAGGTTCGCCGTGCCCCAAAGCAGTTTGACGCCGGTGCGCTGCTGTTCCTCCTTCAAAACCTTTGCCACCGCGTCAAAATTTTTGTTCGTCTCGGAAAGTGATTTTCCTTCCGGCGCCACGTCGCGGTCATGCCAGCAATAAAACGGCGCGCCAAGCTTGGAGATGAATTCAAACGCGACGCGCGCGCGATTCTGCGCGTTGATAATGGAGTTCGAGCCGTCGTCCCACGGACGCTGCATGGTTCCCATCCCAAACGGGTCGCTGCCCGTGCCGCGAAATGTGTGCCAATAGACCACTGCGAAGCGCAGGTGCTCGCGCATCGTTTTGCCATTGACCATTTCATCGGGGTTATAGTGCTTGAAGGCAAGCGGGGTTTTTGATGCCGGCCCTTCGTAGGCGATTTGATTGATTTCAGGAAACGCGATTTTCATGTGTTAGAGTTAATGAGTTAGCCCGCATATTCATTGCCCGTCCCGGTGCTTTTCAAAAGACGGTTAAAAAAGCAATCCTGTTTGACGCGGCGCGTGCGTGCTAATGGTTGGGAAGAATCTATATATCCATCCCGTTCAATGCAACAACCTAATCACACGCAACGGATATTTTTTTTGCCGAAATGACCGGGCAAAATGTCACGCCGGTTTGCCTATAAATAAAGCGCGCTTTGCAGATCGCGTGAAAGCACGCTCATGAAGGGATAACGGCGGTCGGGATCCCGCTGCAAACACTTGAGGATCACTTTTTCAAGCGCGGGGGGAATTTCCGGGTTGTGTTCGCGCACGGGAACCGGGGTGGAATCGTCCATTTGCGACGCGAGAATTTCCGCTGGCGTCTCTCCGGGAAACGGCTTGTGGTTTGTCACAAGCTCGTAGGCCGAAACGCCGTAGGCAAAAATGTCCGCGCGCGCGTCAACCGGCTCGCGCTTCAATTGCTCCGGCGCCATGTAGCCCGGCGTGCCGGGATTTTTCGAGAGCTTCACGGGCTTTTCGGGAATCGGCTGTGCAAGGTCAAAATCAATCAGCCGCACATTTCCATTTCGCGTGACCAGAACATTTTCCGGCTTGAAATCCAGGTGCATGAAACCGCTTTCGTGGACGTGCTCAAGGCCGCTCGCCATGTCAATCAGGATTTGCGCCACATTTTCCGCCAGCACCGGATCCTCCCGCGCAAAAAGCTCCTTCAAGTTTGAAGCCTCGACGTAATCCATGACCAGATAAAAGACGCCGTCCGCCTTGCCATGTTCGACATAACCGACGATGAATTCGCTCTCGTTTAATTTTGAAAGCACCTCGCAGCCGCGCAAAAAACGGCGGCGCGACAGAAGATTGAACCGCAGTTCCCGCTTCAATTTCCGCAGCGCAAACGGCCTTCCGCGCCCGTCCGTCACCAGCCAGATTTCGGCCATGCCGCCGCTGTTGATGAGTTCCTGAAGATAAAATTTGCCGGCGAACCTCTCCAGGTTCGCCCCGACCGCAGCCGCATCCGATGATTCACTCGCCATTGTGCCGGAAAATATCATGCCACGGCGGACCGCGCGAATTAAAATTACGCTTGTAAGTGTCCGGCGAAAGGCGCAAAAATAAAACTGTCAGAGTTCTGCAACCAAATCCCTCACCTTCATGCCGAGGGCTTTGGCGATTTTAAGAAGTGTATCAATCGTTGCAGCTTTTTCGCCGCGTTCGAGTTCACCTATGTAATTGTGATGCAAGTTGGCTTTTTCCGCCAATGCTTCCTGGCTTAAGCCTGCATTCTTCCTGTAGGAACGGATAATTTCTCCCAAAACCCTTCGATGTTTTTGATTGGCTGCCATTGTTTGCACAAAAGCAGGAAGTGCGGAATCAAACCACCGTCTTGAGGCTGTATTTTCTGCTTGCTTTCTTTGCAGCAAACTTTTAGAATCGTTGCACAGCAAGAAACTCCTATGAAAAATCCACAGTCGGTCTTGGCGGGCGTTGTTTTAACATTTGGATTCGTCTTTATTCTTCAAGGCCAGCCGGCTGCAGGCGGCGGACAGGCAACGACGGCGGCGCAACAACTACCAGCCCCCACCCCCTATGCCATCACGAAACAGGACGGCGATTCGCGGGTCTGGGAACGGACGACCTACGAAAAGGCGGCTGACGGAAGCGTCGTTGCCACAAAACATCACTACACAGAAATCCAATCGGGATTGAACTACAAAGACCCGGCAACCGGCCAGTGGAAGGAATCCAAGGAGGAGATAGACATTCAACCAGGCAGCGATGGCGCGTCAGCGATTCAGGGACAGCATCAGGCATACTTCCCCGGCGACATTTTTCAGGGAATGATCAAAGAAGTGACGCCGGACGGGCTGCAACTGCAAAGCCGTCCGGTGGGCCTTTTCTACGCGGACGACACGAACAGCGTGCTGATTGCGATCCTGACCAACAGCGTGGGAGAACTGGTGTCTTCCAACCAGATCGTCTATCGGAACGCCTTTGAAGGGGCGGACGCCTCGATCCGTTACACCTACCGGAAGTCGGGCTTTGAGCAGGACGTGATCGTGCAGGGCCAGTTGCCCGACCCCGGCACGCTGGGGCTTGACCCGGCCAGGACGCGGCTGGGGGTGTTGACCGTGTTTTTTAACACAAACGATCCGGTGGCAACGCCCGGGCCGGTGGATGCGGCGGATGGATTGAGAGACTGGACGCTGACGTTCGGGAGCATGACAATGGGGCCCGGACGGGCTTTTTCCATCGGGAACACGGAACCCTCTACACCTCCTGCCGGTGCGACACCCGCCCAATTGCTGAACTGGCTCACCAACTCCGTGCAACAAGCCAAGGAGACACCCACATTCAAACACTGGTTCCAGATGGACGGGCGCAATTACTTGATGGAGGAAGTGCCTTATAGCCGGGTGGCGGCGCAGTTGAGCCAGTTGCCGGCAACGGCCCGGCAGGATGTTGTCAGCACAAAACTTTATGCCGCCAACTCATTTCTGGAGGCGCTGCCGGCCCGGCTGCTGTCGCCCTCGGTGCAGTTGTCAAAATCGAAAATGACCCGGCTGGCGCGGACGGACGGGGATCAACTGCATGGTTTGGTGCTGGACTATGTGACCGTGAGTTCCGGGGGCAATTACACCTTCCAGGGCGACACCACATACTATATCAGCGGCAATGTAAGTCTCACGGGCACGATGACCGTTGAAGGTGGAGCCGTGCTCAAATATGCATCAGGTTCGCAGTTAACGCTTACCTACCCGCCGGTCTGGCAGGCGAGCGCCTATCGTCCGGTCATTTTAACCGCCAAAGACGACAACACCGTGGGCGAGACGATTTCAGGAAGCACGGGCAGTCCGGGCGGATATTATGCCAGTTGTGCGCTGTCTTTTTTCTACCCGCCCACGACGATCTCCAATTTCCGGATTTCCTA
>Ga0208220_1000101_pt1 | contig 32102 bp, 20 predicted proteins | sample NGESurdeep092012_9_FD_184484 | JGI IMG/M metagenome (GOLD analysis project Ga0208220, IMG submission 184484) | Arctic peat soil microbial communities from Barrow, Alaska - NGEE Surface sample F53-1 deep-092012 (SPAdes) | ecosystem: Environmental > Terrestrial > Soil > Wetlands > Peat ...
CGCTCCCCGGTTCCAGGTCCGAATGATTCCGTTGAGGTCCTTGCTGATAATGGCATCGCCCGTCGATGTAACGATGGCGGCGAGCCTGCCCTTGAGTTCCTCCCCGCGTTTGCGCTCGGTGATGTCTTTGAAGATAACCGCGACGCGACGGCGCGTTTCGTCTTCGAGCCGAAAGGCGTAGAGTTCCAATACGCGTCCTTGCGTGGCAAGATCGCGTTCAAACCGGAGCGGCTCGCCGGTTTTGACAATGGCGTCGTATGTTTCGAACCATTCCTCAGGTTCGCCCGGGAATGCCTGCCGGATGGTTTTCCCAACCACGTCGCCCACGCCGGATTCCATCTCGAACGCCGGGTTAGCCACGATGTAGCGAAAATCCAGCAGCCCGCCCGTTTCGCCCTCAACCTTCTCGATGATGCAGAAGCCTTCGTCGATGCTTTCGAACAGTGCGCGGTACTTTTCCTCGGAGGAGCGCAAGGCATCTTCGGCCTGCTTGCGCCCGGTAATGTCCTCGATCGCCAAAAGGATCAGCAGCACCCGACTATTTTGTTGCTGGACGGTGCGCGCGTTTAGCAGCATCGTTCTCCGTCCGATCCCTTTGAAATTGTGTTCGACCTGGAAATCGTCAAGAACTCCTTTTTGTGGAAGCAGTTCGGTCAACAAGCGCCGCAGTTCCGGGATGTCCCACTGCGCATTGCCGAGCTCGTACAGAACTTTGCCCTCGGTTTCATCCGCCGTAACCCGGAACGCCTCGTAGAACGACCTGTTGGCGGACTGCACGCGAAGATCGGCGTCCAGCACCAGCAGGGGTTCTCGCACGGTCTGGACAATATTCTCCGCATAAGCCTTCGCATCCAGGGCGCGCCGCTCGGTCTCTTTAAGCTGCGTCACATCGGTGAAGGTGACGACCACGCCATCGATCGCGTTATGTACCGTGCGGTAAGGCAGGATGCGCATCTGATAATGCCGCTCCCCCTCTCCGGCGAGCTGCCGCTCGCGCGGGGAGAGCGATTTGAGCACATCCCTGATGTCCTGCGCGAGATCGGCGTCATGGAACCGTGCCGCCAGATCTGTGATGGGCCGCCCAACATCGCCCGCAATCAGTTGAAACATGCCGACCGCGGCGGGCGTAAAGCTCTTGATGCGCAGATCGCCATCCAAAAAGATAGTGGCGATCTGCGTACTCTCGAGCAGATTCTGCAGATCGCTATTGGCCCTATCCAGTTCGGCAACTTTGCGGTTGAGCTCGGTATTGACGGTTTCGAGTTCCTCGTTGAACGACTGGAGCTCCTCCTTGGAGGTCTCCAACTCTTCGTTCGTGGATTGATATTCTTCGTTTGTGGATTTTAGCTCCTCATTCGAAGTTTCTAGCTCTTCAAATGCCGCTTGAGCGTGCTCCTGGGCAGCCCTGAGCTCTCTTTCGAGGTGCCGGATTATTTCTTCAGAACCGGCATCGACCGCCGGCATCTCGCCGTGTTGCGTAGTCCGGCCGGAAACCGCATCCTCGAACACGATCATGTAGAGGTTCGCCGGCTGGAATTCCGTGAGTGGCTCTACAGTGATGTCAACAGAACTCACTCCGCCGTTCGTTTGAACGGAAACGTCCTTCTGAACAGCGCGTTCATGAGTGATCGCCGCATGATGCAGGGCCGTGCGCAAAGGAATCCGCAAGCCTTCCTTCGCCATGTTGACCACATTGCTCTCCGGGCTTCCTGTCGGCTGTTCCAGGTAGCGGCTCGTGCGGCCGAAAAAGTAAACGGCGTCTCCGTTCTCCTGAACTGTGATGCACGCCGGCCGGTATCGCTGCAAAATGATGCGTTCCAACTGCATAGGGAGGTTTCGCTCTTCCGCTTCGGGCCGCTTCTCCTCCGGCTGCTTTGCACGGCTGCTGTCCGCGAGCGGAAAACGAACTACCGGACGAGGCAGGCTTTCCTTCTTCTGGAAAATCCTGTGCTTCTTGTCCAACGCTCGGAACAGCCCCAGATGCCCGGCGGCGCTCTCCGACGGACCCAGAAAGAGATACCCGCCGGAACGTAACGCGTAATGGAAGAGCGGGATGATTTTCCGCTGCAGGTCTGGTCCCAGATAGATCATTACGTTGCGGCAGGAGATCAGACCCAGACGCGAAAACGGAGGGTCTTTGATGAAACTATGGGTTGAGAAAATACAGCTCTCGCGAATGTCCCGTTTCACTTGGTACGCGTGATCCTGCTTGATGAAGAAGCGCTCCAGACGTTCGGGGTTCACGTGCTCCGCGATGCCCTCCGGATAGCGCCCTTTGCGCGCCATCTCGAGCCCCCGTTCGTCGATGTCGGTGGCGAAGATCTTTATCCGGGGCGGATTGTCCAGCATCGACGCACGCTCGCGTAGCAGGATGGCGATCGAGTACGCTTCTTCTCCGGATGCACATCCCACCACGCAGGCGCGGACCTCGTCGCCGGAGTCTTTGCCCTCAAACAGCTTCGGAATCACCTCTCGTCCAAGCACCTCGAATGCCTCGGGGTCGCGAAAGAACTGGGTCACTCCGATCAGCAGATCCTTGAAAAGCCGGTCCGCCTCTTCCGGTTGGCGCTCCAAGGTTTGGACATACTGCTCGACGGTGTCAATCTGTAGCGCTTTCATGCGGCGCTCCAGGCGTCGCGCGATGGTGCTCTCTTTGTACTGGCTGAAATCGTGACCGGCTTTTCGCCGCAGCAAGACGTGGATCTTGCCAATGTGCGCGCCTATCTGCTTGTGGATGCTGCCCGTCTTACCGTAGAGTGAATGCAGGTGAGCGCCATACTCCAGGAGCTTTGCCGGCATCTCGTCCACCGGCAGCACATGATCCACCAGACCCGTTGCGATGGCGCTCCGAAGGATCGCGTCGTATTTGGCGGAGTCAAGGGTCTGCGCCATGGCCATCCCGCCGCGTTCTTTGATCTCCCGCAGGCCGAGCGTGCCGTCCGTGCCAGTGCCCGACAGCATGATGCACACGGCGTTTTCGCCGCAATCTTCCGCCAGGGAACGGAAGAGGCTATCGATTGGCGTGCGGTGGCCCCGAGGCTCAACTGGCGTTTCCAGTCGTAACCTGCCGTTTTTAATAGTCAGCGTGGCGCCCGGCGGAATGATGTAGACGCGGTCTGGTGCGACCTCAACGTTATCGTGGGCCTGCTCGACAGTCATATCCGTGCATCTCGCCAGCAGCTCCGGCAGAGCGCTTGTATGATCGGGGGCAAGGTGCTGAACGATGACAAACCCGATACCGGAATCGGCTGGCATGTGTTTGAAGAATTTCTCGAGGGCCTCCAGGCCTCCTGCGGAAGCGCCCAACGCCGCGATCAGGAGCTGCTTCGAGTTCGTTTTGCCCTTGCGCATTTGCTCCGTCGCCCCGGCAGGTCTCTCCAAGGGAGATGACGGAGCCCGTTCCTGTTCGGAGGCCGCCGGTGGTGTTTTTTCCTTCGCCATGGCTTGCGCTTCGGGGGCGACAAGAATGCGTCCGTTGCCCAATAAAAAGTACCACAGTAAGCACTCCTCATCCCTACGGTAAACGCGATCACGCTTGGTCTGGTCGGGGCTGCCGCTTTCGATCGACGCTTTGGCCGCAATCAGGGCTTCAATTCCGCTGGGAATGTCTTCGCCGCGGGATTGATGGAAAGCGTTGGCTATTTGCTAGCCGATTTGGCGGAGAACAATTTGTCGATTCGTCCAAGAATTGCAGTCAATTCTGGGGAAGATTGTCGGCAACCGGCTGGAGGTCGCAGAAAGAGACCGCTGTCCCGCCGCGTGGTACGGATTGCTTACTTCTCCAATTTGACGGAATGGCGGTTCCAGTGAAGCGTGATAATTTGGCAGGTGCCTTCGTGGCCAATGTGAATTTGCCACGATAGCGGATTGCATCTAGATCGATTTCCAGGAGAACAGGTTAATGGGCGAGTGGACGCGAAGAGGATTTTGGAGATCGCTCCAGGGTCGTCGGCCACTCTTCCACAATCGCCGGATTGCGCACTATCCGGGAGCTCTCGAATATCGGCCTTACATTTTCAATTGCCTCTAAACTGTGAGGGACAAGCATAGCTCCCCCAAAGGACAATTGGCGTGCGAGGCCCAAAGGGCGAACGCGGTCCGGGAAGCAGCAAGGCATTCAATTATGACTCGACTATTTTCAGATGATTTCCCGGCGGGGAAGGATCTATCCATCAAACGCCGTGACTTGATTATTGGCTCCGCGATGGCCGTCGGCATACTACGGGCGCAGACTCCTGAGCGAGCCCGGTTCAACCAGGCCAAATTAGACCGAATCGGAGTGATGACGCTGTCCTTCGACAGAGTTTTGAAAAGCGCCCGACACCCAGACGATCCAAGGAGAACTCTGGACATTCTGAATGCGCCGCAAATGATTGCCGACCGCTATGGTTTACATCACGTTGAGTTCCAGCATTCTCACTTTGCCTCGACCGAATCGTCCTATCTGAAGGAGTTACGCGGTCGCCTGAAAAAGGCGAAGTCGCACATGAATCAGATCTGTCTGGAATTCGGGACGCTCAATGTCTCTTCGCCGGATCCGATGTTTCGGATCGAGACGGTCGACCTCACCAAGCGATGGATCGACAACGCTGCCGCGGTTGGGTGTCCGCGCGTCATGCTGAATCAAGGAACCCTGGCAGCCGAAGTGCGTGAAGCTGCGATTGCAACCTTGAAGGAGATTGCCGAGTATGGGAAGAAAAGAAAAATCTGTGTCACTATGGAAAACCGAGGCTACGGACCTACCCCGACCAATCCAAGCTGGGAGGTCGTAGTGGAGGTCGTCAGAGCTGCCGGCATCCATGCAAATCCCGACACCGGTAACTTCCGCGACGAGGTGTCTCGCACCGCCGGATTGCGCGCAATGTATCCACTTTCTTGCGGGAGCAGTCACGTCCATTATGATCCGAAGCGATACAGCGAGGCTCATGCGATCGGGATTTCGAAAGAGTTGGGTTACAAAGGGCTCTATTCAATCGAAGCTACCGCCGCCAACGGACCCGATCCTTACGCCGCGGTGCAAACCATTATTGACGAGCTGGTAAAGGATATTTAGCATCGGCCTTGGCCATTAAGCGACCAATCCCACGAATGATCTGTTCCAGCCTGATTAAAGCCAATGCCTCAACCTTCTACATCTTAGAATATCGCTGGTTGTGTCGAAGGTCAAGGCATGTTCTAATCACCGGCGCAACTCGGGTCATCGGCCGTGAAGAATTTCCGTGCCGTGTTGCGGACGAGTGGTCGGCCATCCGTCCACTACTCGGTAATGGAAGAGTGGTGCGTAATGACGCGGGCGCCTAGCGTCAAGACCCTCTAAAGCAAACAATTGCGGACCAAGGTGCCCACTGCTCATCGTCCGGTGCTGCATAGGAGCAGATCTAAGCTGGTTTATTCATTGTTACTGACGAGAGAGAACATCGCCCCCTGAGGGTCCTGGCCCTGGATAATCCAACTGCCGCCGGGCACCTGCATCGGGCCGTTGATGATCTTCCCGCCGCCGGATTTGACACGTTCAATGGCTGCTTTGATGGAATCGACGTTGAAGTAGAAGCTCCAACTTGATACCGGAATATCGGGGGTCTTGGTCATCATGCCGCCGTCGCCCATCTGTTTGTGGTCGCCCTCATCGAAGATACGATAAATACCCATTGGTCCCATGTCCATATCGCTGACCTTACTCCAACCAAAGAGCTTGTTGTAGAACTCAAACCCGCCTTCGAGGTCCGTGGTGTAGAGTTCGTGCCAACCGATGGTACCGGGGGCGGGCGGTGCGGGGCGTTCCGGCGAAGGCATCCCCGGATTGGGAGTAAAGACCACGATGGCAGCGCCCTGAGGGTCGGACATGACGGCGAAGCGAAGCATGCCAGGAACGTCGGTGGCGGGTTTCCATAGCTTGCCGCCGGCTTCGACGATCTTTTCGATGTGAGCATCGACGTCATCGACGGCTATATATCCTATCCAGGAGGTGTGCCCGGGGATGTTTAACATGCCAGCCATGCCGACGTTGCCAAGATTGAAGGTGGTGTACTGCATACCATCAGCGTCTGTGACCTCCCGGGTAACCCAGCCTATAACGTCGGAGTAGAACTTGCCGGCGGCTTTTATGTCGCTGGTCATGAGTTCGTACCAGCTGAATTTTCCTTTTGGCGTAAACATTGCGATTCTTCTCCGCATTCATTATCCGTGATGGTGAGCGCCGTATCACAAGCGGTCAAAAAACGGACCGGCAAGATTCTGGACGAGTGGTGGGGCCATCCGTCCACTACTCGGTTATGGAAGAGTGGTGCGTAATCCAGACGGACTCCGAAAATTCCGAATTTCCGAAATGTTGGCGCTATCCGAGCGAATTTGCTGCGTCAGGAGTCTTGATTCCTTTCTTCAGCATTTCGATGGCTTTCTGTAGTCTCTTCAAACGTGTTTCTTCCTTTTTGGCCTCGGAGATCCGGCGGCAGTATTCTCTACGGTGCGTGTAACTCAGGCGCTCAAAAAACGGGAACACTTCTTCCCTCTCCATGGCATCTTTGAATTGAGTAGGCACTTCGACGCTTCTGAGCCCATCGTCCTTCCAGAGCTCGACTTCGACTGTATCGCCCGGACCTGTGCCGGTCTGCTCGCGTATGGCTTTCAGCATGGGCAGCATGTGCAGCGGATGGCCATACTTGATGAGCGAGCCCTTATACGGCACGCCGTTGAACGTCGCCCTTATAGGCACCTACCTCTGGTGCCGAATTCCTCTTGGACATCGTACGGGAAGAGTAGGTAGGCTCCTCCCCGATCCTCTGCTTCAATCTTGGCCGTGAACTTGTATTTCTTCAATGCTCCAACCTTTCTCTTCATTTGCGCGTAGATAACCTAGGCTAGGCGGATGGCTACCATAGCGTAGTGCGATCATTTGTCCCCTTCAACTCCAGGTTCGTCTCACCCACTCAAGAAGATTTCGCTCTCGCTCCTCAACCTCCGGGGCACCCCAGCCTCTACTTTCAATTGTCTGAGCCACTTCGTTCGCGGCGCACAACCCAGTAGCTCGGTATTCAGCGGTCTTTTCGACCGGGCTTTTCGAACTTAGCCTGCTGTTCAAGCCAGGTGGCAAGAGCATAAGATTCCCGAGAAAGTGTACAAAGGGAGCGCCAGTTGTCTGCGGCTGGATGTGCTCGATAGAGTGCGATGCTGATTCCTCCCAAATGCGTTCCCACTGCTCATTAGTGATGCGGGTATGAGCATTGTCCTCTTCATACCGGTACATCAAGTAACGCAGCTCTTCTTCCCAGCCTTCGTAGCAATTAGTCTTTCGAATATTTTCAATCGCCCAGTCGATGCTGTGCTCCCGATCATCGCTGCCAATCTTTAATAACCTTCGTTCTGCATCCTGTGCGCGGACCTCTTCATTCAAGCAGTCCCAAGCAAGCCTGACGTACTCGCCCACCTGGGTCCTTGCATCTTTATGGCAGAGCCCAAAGACCCTAAAGGATATCTTCTCCCAAGTAGCGTAGAGTGTTTCCTTCTCCTCTCTGCCGAACTTAGACAAGCCAATAGCGACAGCAAGCAGCCTGGCATGGGCTACCCGCGTGACCGCTCTGGATCGATGAGTCACAGTAAGAAATTCCTCAACGCCTTGTGCCACTCGCAAAAGCCAACGGGACGTCTCGACCGTTCGTACGGGATCGGTCCCACATTGTTTCGCTAAGCTGTCGACGGCCTCCTCTTCACCTAGTGCCTTACTGCGTTGGCTAACAGACCTCAAGGTTGCAGCGAATCGAAGCGCCTCCGTGCTCAACCCTTGGCGAAGACCAATAGTCGAATAGATTCCTTCCCAAATCGTGTGCAATTCTGCAATGCACTCGATTCTGTTTCCAGATCCGTATTGAAAAGCAATGCCCATCAGGAGACTCTTCAGTCGATCAAGCCATGGAACGGCTAAACCCCGACTGTTGAGCACTTCAAAAACCGTGTAAACAGTTGCTTCATCGTCGATCTCGTGGAAAATGAAGGTCAATCGGTTCTTCACAATTCCAGTAAGCTGAATCAAATTGTCCCAATTGTTTACGAACCGGGTGCAATCGCGGATCGCGGTCAGTAGCGCTTTATCAGCCAACGTCTTAGCTCCATTAGGTTCTGAAGCGTTGCCGTTTCTTAAGTATTCCGCAAAGAATCCGTTTGGGTCATGGTTCATCTGTAGCAGAATGAGACTGAGTTCGTCCTGCTTGATGAGGATTTCTTGTAGCTCATTTGCGAGCTTTGAGTGCGGCAACTCCTTCTTTTGAAGCGCTAGCTGAATTGCTTTCAGAAGAACAATCAGGGTCGTTAGTCGTTGTTGCCCGTCGACGACTTCAATGACCGAGTACTCATCTGTGACGATCGTCTTGAGGCCTCGGTTAAGACCGACGACCGTGGCCATGAAATGCCGCTGATCTTGACGGTCGCGCAATCCCGTTATGTCATCAAACATGTCCTCTCGTTGCTTCGAGCCCCAGGAATATGAACGCTGGTACTGGGGAATTCGGAAAAGACGGCTGGCCAATAGATCGGCTAAGGTCAGAAATTTTGGCTGAATGAGCACGACAGATACTCTAACAAGCGAACGGAACACCTCTGAGACGCCATTTGCTTCAACCATTGCGGCTGAGGTGCACCCGGAAGTCGAGTGGGAGTCAAGTTAGGCAGATCCGCCCTAACGGCGATGCGTTAAACCGAGACGATTCCACCCGGCTGGCTTGTCGGCGCCGATTCGAAGGCCAGCTCGCCCCTTCAGAATAAATTCGCCTGTCGCCAAAAACAGATCTATCGCTCCACGTGGCTGAAATCGAGCTGAACCCCGCAAATCGTCGCTCAGCCCACCCCCAGTCACAGCCCTCAAAAATATCGCCATCCCGCTGACCCGCCTTGGCTTAACCTCATTTTTGCCTTTCGCCCCGATCCGTTTTCCGCCCTCCTCGTGCTACCGTCAGCCATTTCTATTCTCAGGAGGCTTCCCATGTCCAGCAACGCCCAGATCGCTGCCAACCAAGCCAACGCTCAGCTCTCGACCGGCCCCACTTCCGATACCGGCAAATCCAAATCGTCGTTAAACGCCCTCAAAACGGGACTCACCGGACGCACCGTCCTGCTGCCCGGCGATGATGCCGCGCTCTACGAAGCCCATATCGCTGGGTTCCTGAAGCATTACGAACCGGCTGCGGATGAAGAGCGCAATCTTGTTCAATCGCTAGCTGATACCGACTGGCGTCTCCTCCGCATTCCGGCTCTCGAAATGGGCATTTACGCCGTCGGCCGTCTCGAGCTCGCCGACCTTTTCCCGAACGAAGACGAATCGGTCCGCAAGCACTTGATCGAAGCCAAAGTGTTTCTGGTCTATCAGCGCCAGCTCAACAATCTCAGTATTCAGGAAGGCCGTCTGCGCCGCCAGCGCGAAAAAGATACCGCCGCTCTGCGTGAGCTGCAGGAAATTCGCAAGCGCCAAGTCCAAGCCCGTTTGGATGTCGCCGCGAAACAATACATCCTGGCAGTCCATGAACACCGGCACGACGATTTCGATCCCGTCGCGCTTGGGTTCGATTTTTCACTCGCGGAAATCGAGCTTCGCGCCATGGCCCTCGACCGCCATCTGTTCGCCGAATACGAGGAGAATTTGCGCAAGCAAGCCTCCAAAGTCGCCTAACCTCTCGGCGGTTGTGGAGCGAAAGGGTGCCCTTTGGGTCCGGTCCTCCACAACGTCCTCTTTCGGCGAGGCCGGCTACACCCGCTCCGCTAAACTGGGACCAAGTGAAGCGTGTTCTTTTTCTATGCGTTGGCAATTCCTGTCGCAGTCAAATGGCGGAGGGATTTGCGCGAAGATATGGGGCCGATGTGATGGAGCCGTTGAGCGCCGGCTTTGCTCCCGCATCGATTGTTCAGCCTCTTACCAAAAAAGTGATGGAGGCCAAAAACATCAACATCGACGATCAGTACCCCAAGGATCTCGGCTCGGTGGAAGTCCCCTCTTTGGATGTGATTGTAAACATGAGTGGAAGCAAGCTTCCCATGCGTATACCGATCGAGGTTCGGAATTGGAAGATCGAAGATCCCATGGGGCGTCCCGAAGAGTCCTATGTTGCGGTTCGAGACCAGATCGAGCATCTGGTAATGAGTTTCATTCTGGAGCTTCGGCGCGGCGCGCGCGACGTTGCCCCGCCGCCGGATTTATCTCGCCGCACAAAAGAAAACGCGGCTTCGACCCCGAAACAGGGCCGCAAACCGCGCTAATCTTGAGCCGTCAATTCGGCTGTTGATACTTACTTGCTGGTGGTGGTGGTGTCGGTCGAAGTGCTAGCCGTGCTCTTCTTGTGATGATGGCTCTTCTTCGTGCTCTTCATTGTGTTGGTGCTGGTGTCGGTCGAAGTGTTCTGTGCGAAAACGACGCCAACGGGTAGCAGCGAAAGTCCAAGGGCAGCGATCATGATCTTCTTCATTTAGGGATATCTCCTTATATACAACTGAGTGATAGCACTATGTGCTCTCACTGAGTATATTCGCAAATTCATAGTGAAGGAGTCCTGAAGCCTACATTAAACTTGCTTTAATTTGAAATGTGTAACAAAATCAACGGACACGACGTCGCGCGATTCGCGTGCACCCCGGATGCAAACACTCTAAAATATTGATTTAGCCCGAAAACTACCTGAGATGTCCGACTCTTCTTCCCATTTGGTCGTTCCGCAGAAAGTGAACGGCCGGTACGATATCAACGATCCTCCCATCGGCCAGGGCGGCATGGGCGTGGTCTACAAGGCTTACGACACGGTCACCAAGCGGTTCGTCGCTCTCAAGACCATGTGGGGCAATGTCGATCCCGCCGCAATTGAGCTGTTCGAGCGCGAATGGACCGTGCTCGGCCGCCTCAGCCATCCCAACATCGTGGACATTCTGGATACCGGCGAATTTCGGGACGATACCCAGCGCAAGCCCTATTTCGTCATGCCGCTTCTGCCCGGCGTGACGCTCGACCACCTCATCAAAACTTCCAGCCAGCGGCTCACCGTTGAGAGAACTATCGAAATCATGTGCCAGGTGTGCCGCGGTTTGCAGGCCGCGCACGATCATAACCTCGTTCATCGCGATCTGAAGCCCAGCAACATCTTCGTGATGGAGGATGATGCCGTAAAAATTATCGATTTCGGCGTCGTTCATCTGGCCGACACCCGATCCGTAACCGGCCTCAAGGGAACCATGCAGTATATGGCGCCCGAACAGCTTGAGATGAAGCCCGCGACACCCATGTCCGACATCTTCTCGCTCGCTGTGGTTTGCTATGAAGCGCTCACCAAACGCAAGCCGTTCACCGGCAAAACCGAAGGTGAGCTCGTCGATGCCATCCGCCGCCATATTCCTCCGCCCGCTTCCGATCTCAATGCGGCGGTGAATCAGTTGGTCAGCCGTACCGTGCATAAAGGTATGGCCAAGCAGCCCTGGCATCGATTCTCGAGCGCCCGCGAATTTGCCGACACGCTTCAGAAAGCTATCCGCAATGAGCCCATCGAACGCTTTGACCGGAGCAAGATTCAGCCCAGAATCGACCGCGTCAAGCGCGCCTACGGCGAAGGCAACCACCAGTTCGCTTTGGAGATCCTCACCGAGCTCGAATCGGAAGGCCACATGGATCCCGAAATGTCCGTTTTGCGGATTCAGATCGATCAGAGCGTCCGTCAGAAAACGATTCTGCAGTTGCTCGATAGCGCCCGAACGCGCATGGAAGAGGACGAGCTCCCTCTCGCTTTGCAAAAAATTCAAGAGGTCCTCGTTATCGATCCTGGAAACCTGGATGCTTCCAGCCTGAAGAGCCGGATCGAGCGGCAGCGCAGTGAAAAGCAGATTGAAAACTGGTTCCGTCTGGTTCGGGAGCATCTCGACAACCAGCTCTATAGCCAAGCCCGCCAAGGTATTCAGGAGGTTCTCAAGATCAACAACTCCGACACGCGCGCCCGGCAGTTGCTGGCCGAGGTCGATCGCACGGAGGAGGAAGCGATCAAAGTTCGACAGGAGAAGCAGAAGCTCTACGAAGCCGCCGTTGCCTCCTACCGGAACGGCGAAATCAGCACCGCCCTGACCAAGCTCGAGCGTCTGCTCGATCTCAACCGGCAAAGCCCGAAATTCATCGCTCCCGATCGCGACGCGCAATATCAGAGCCTCTACAATCAGATTCGCTCTGAGCGCGATGTCGCCCGGAACGCTTATGCCGAGGGACGCAAGCACCTGGTCGATCATAATTTCGCGCGCGCGCTCGAGATCTGCGAGGAGTTCCTGCGGAAGCACCCCGGCGATCCGATGTTCCAGGCCCTGAAAATTGAGGCCGAGGAAACCCAGCGCCAGGAGCAGTCCTCCGCCGTCGCTGAAGTGAACCGCCGCGTCGAAGCTGAGCCCGATCTGGATAAGAAATACAACATCGTTAAAGAGGCTGTCGAAAAGTACCCGAATGAGCAGCATTTCAAGTCTTCCCTCAAACTGGTCAAGGACCGCCGCGATCTGATTAATTCCATCGTCGGCCGCGCCCACCAGTACGAGGAGCGCGCCCAGTTCAACGATGCGGCCGGTCAATGGGATATTTTGCGGAACATTTATCCGCTCTATCCGGGACTTGATTTTGAAGTGCAGCGTCTCGCCAGGCGGCGTGAGGAACAGGCTCAGGACGAAGCCAAAGCCAAATGGGTCGAAAGAGTCGACCGCTACTTCGGCGCGGGCGAATACGCCAAGGCCCGTGAGGTTGTGAGAGAGGCGCTCGTTGAATTCCCCGACGACAAGGAGCTGCAAGGGCTTGAATCGCTGGCGGGACAGGCCATTAAGCGCAGTTCCGATGCCGGCGTCCTGCTCGAACAAGGCCAGGCGCTGTGTGTCGAGCGGAAGTATGATGAGGGACTCGACGCATTACGCAAGGCCGAGCGCCTCGATGAGCGCAATCCCCTGATTCGGGCGGCCCTGTTGAGCGCCATTCTCCAGCGGGCCCGTGACTTAATGTCGAGCGATTGGCGCGCCGCTGAGCCGCTGGTCGCTGAGGCCCACGATCTTGACGCGGGCGACCCCGTCGTACGCAGTTTGTCTTCGCTCATCGAAGACTACAAGCGCCAGGAAGCCGTTGGCAAGTTCGTGCTCGAAGCTCGAGACTTGCAGGCCTCCGGCGATCTGCCGAACGCCTTGCGGAAAGTGGAGGAAGGACTCCGCGTTCATCCCAACGAAATACGCTTGTCGCAGCTCTACAACACGCTGCGCAACGCCATCGCGGAGAGCCGTCACTCCGATGCTTCCTCCAGCGGCGCTCCTGCCGTCCCGCCTCCTCCCTCTCAGCCACCGTCCAGGCCACCGTCTAAGAAGGATCTGCCGGATCTTCCGCCTCCGGTCCACACCACCTTTCAACCGATTTCGCCGGTTCCCCCGTCCGCTTCTAAATCCGCATCGATAAGCGCGGATGCTCCTACTTCTCTCGCTTCCGCTTCTGTCCCCGCTGCGAAGACCGTGCCCGCCGCGCCGCCAGTCAAGCCACCTTCAGCAAAAGCGGAGCCGAAGAAACGCGGACCGCTGCTGTGGGGCGCCGTCGGAGTCGCGGTGCTGCTCATTGCGGCCGCTCTGTTCTTCAAGGATTTAAGTCATCGGCCTAGTAAAGACACGCACATCATCCCCATTACGAAAACGACACCACCCACCGTTGTTGCACCGCCGCCGCCTTCTCCCGAGCTGAGCATCGCTTCCGATTTGAAGGTCGGAGCGGGCAAGTTCTCGCTCGACGGTGCTCCTCCCGCCGATCTCCAGCAGGGCGCCCTCACCATCGCCGCCGGCGATCATACTCTCGCGATCCTCGATGGAAACAAACCGATATTTTCGTTCGCTTTCCATGTCCAGCCGAATGAAATCCCCACTCTCACTGCTCCTCTAACGGGCAGCGTCGGAGGAGTGGTTGTCGCTTCGCGCGGCGGGACCGCCCAGGTATATGCCTCCGCAAAAATAAAGGGCGCCGTCGAAGGTCAGCCTCTCCAGCCCATACCGCCGGAAGGTGTCGCCCTAACGCTTCCCGCTCAAGGGGAGCTGAGCTTTATGATTGACGACGGTAAAGCCAAGCCTCAGGCTCTGCTGATTGAATCGTCGGCCGCGTCCGCGCTAAGCGTCACGCTCAGCGGCACAACCGAGCGCATACCCTTCACCATCAACGCCAATGTGGATGCCACTGTGTTAGTCAATGGCCGTTCTAGGTGGACTTTGACCGCTGGTTCCCGCGTGGTTTCCCTGACGCCGGGAACATACCGCATCACTCTCACGCGCGACGATTATCAGCCAGCTCCCGAACAAGTCATCGAATTGAAAGCGGGCGACACCAACCAACAGTCGCTCACCTTCAAGTTAATCCCCATTGCCCGCGATGCGAGCCTCGCCATCGAATCCGCTCCGGCCGGCGCGGAGGTCCTGGTAGACGGAACTCATCTCGGAGTCGTGACCCCCGCCGGGACATTTGCCGGAAATGTCAGTCCGGGCAGCCATTCCGTCGTGCTGCGGAAACCCAATTTCGAAGACTTCACAGCTTCTCGTGATTTCAAGGTCGGTGAGACCGCCAAGATTGCCGCCGATGGAATGAAGGCCTTCGGCTCCATCGCCTTCAAAGTCTTGCCCTCGAATGCTCATATCACCTACCGGCGCGACGGCGATTCCACCGCGACCGAGGTTTCCAATAACCAGACCGTTACCCTGCGTCCCGGCAGTTATGAGGTCAAGGCGGAAGCGGACAAATTCGCGTCTCAGACGCAGACGGTTCAGGTGGCTTCCGGCAAGACCCGGAATCTCGATCTGACGCTCTCGGCGTCCACTGTGAGGCAAGTGAAGGAAGGCCCGCCCCTCTACTTCGTGAATGGCGATACTTCCGCCTGGACTGTCCTCAAAGATGGTTGGTGGGTACATGACGGCAAAGGCCTCAGTTTTTTCAAAGCCGGCGAGGGCAACTTCACCATCGATATTCTGAAGGACACCCAAAAGGGAGTCTTTAAGAGCCATACGAAAAAGGTCCAGTTTTTCGCCGACTACACTCCTAACGGCGCTTGGGCCTCCTACACTCTCGATGCGCACAACCTCACCAGAAGAATGTATTCAGGCAATCGCGCTGGAGAGGAAATAAAAATTCCTCATGGCATGGAGGGTGGCTTGGTTTATCGCCTGTTCGTAGAGATCACACCCGAAACCGTGGTCATCCGGAACAAGGATCGCAAAGTGCTCGATACCCTACAACGCAACGGATCGAACGGTAAATTTGGATTTACGGACGAAGTGGCGCTGTCCGTTCATTAGCGGTAGGCTGCGCTCAAAGCCGGCAGATCAGCAGTTCCCGCTCGTAAATCATTTCCGGCGGCAAATGATCGTGAAGATCGATAAAAAGTTCTTCGTGTCCGATCACTTCCGCGCGCCAGGCTTTCCCGTCGAAGGCCTGCAATTGGTCGAATTTTTCCGGGGAGAAATCAAGCCCCTTCCACTCGATGTCCTCGTATCGGGGCATCCAGCCGATCGGCGTCTCGCGCGCTCCCGCGCGGCTGCGGGTACGGTCGGCAATCCACTTCAAGATCCGCATGTTCTGGGTGTATCCGGGCCAGAGGAACTCGCCGTCTTCGTCCTTGCGGAACCAGTTCACATGGAAAATCCGCGGCGTCACCGTCAGGCTGCGCTGCATGGTGAGCCAGTGCCGGAAGTAGTCGCCCATGTGATAGCCGCAGAAGGGCAGCATCGCCATCGGATCGCGGCGAACTTTTCCAACCGCCCCCGCCGCCGCTGCCGTAGTCTCCGATCCCATCGTCGCCCCGACATAAACTCCGGCGCTCCAATTGAATGCCTGGTAAACCAGCGGAGTGGTCGTTGCCCGCCGCCCGCCGAATACGAAAGCTCCAATGGGAACTCCGTTCGGATCTTCCCAGTGCGGGTCAATCGACGGGCATTGTGAAGCCGGAGCGGTAAATCGCGCGTTCGGGTGAGCGGCTTTCCTGCCGGTCTTTTTCCCAATTTGAGGCGTCCAGCGATTTCCTTGCCAATCCAGGCATTCCGCCGGTGGCTTGTCCGTCAGGCCTTCCCACCACACGCCTCCCTCCGGCGTCAGCGCGACGTTCGTAAAGATAGTGTTCTTTGAAAGCGCCGCAATCGCGTTTGGATTGGTTTTCGCGGAGGTCCCCGGCGCCACCCCGAAAAATCCGGCTTCGGGATTGATGGCCCGCAATTGACCGGTCTCGTCGGGCTTGATCCACGCGATATCGTCGCCGACGGTCCACACCTTCCATCCTTCAAATCCCTCCGGCGGAATCATCATGGCGAAATTCGTTTTGCCGCAAGCGCTGGGAAACGCCGCAGCCACATAAGTCTTCTCGCCTTCCGGACTCTCGACCCCCGCAATCAGCATGTGTTCGGCCATCCAGCCCTCATCGCGCGCAATGTTCGACGCGATGCGCAGCGCGAAGCATTTCTTACCAAGCAACGCGTTTCCCCCGTATCCCGATCCATACGACCAGATCTCGCGCGTCTCCGGAAAATGAACGATGTATTTCTCGTCGCTGCAAGGCCATGGAACGTCCTTGTCTCCCGCTGCGAGCGGTACGCCCACGCTGTGCATGCAGGGAACTACGCGCTTCACATCCTTATCGATCTCCCGGAATACCGGCAGACCGATTCGCGCCATGATGCGCATGTTCACCACGACATACGGCGAATCGGTCAGCTCCACGCCGATCTGCGACATGGGCGATTTAATCGGACCCATGCTGAAGGGCAGCACATACATCGTGCGCCCCTGCATGCAGCTTTTGAAGAGCGCCTTCAGTTTCCGGCGCATTTCAAACGGATTCACCCAGTTGTTGGTCGGACCCGCGGCGTCCTTCGATAGAGAGCAGATGAACGTGCGATTCTCCACCCGCGCCACATCGCTTGCGTCCGATCGCGCGTAATAGCAGCCCGGCCAAAGCTTCTGGTTCAGCTTGGTGAACGTGCCGCTAGCCACCATCTTTGCGCACAGCGCGTCATTTTCTTCCTGGGAGCCATCTACCCAGTGGATCGCGGCCGGCCGCGTAAGCTCGGCCATTTTCTCGACCCACCGAACCAGATGTTTATTCGTGCTGAGGGGCCCTGTGGATGTGGAAGTTCTCATAAGAGTGGCAATTCACTACTTTACAGTTCACGCCTGCTCCGCTAGTAACCCCAGATGCCGCAGTGCGCGGCGTACTTTCTTGGGCGATACCGCCAGCCGTTGCGCCACTCGCGATACTTTCCGCCCTTCGCGCTCCCAAACTCTGCGAATCAGCAGTTCTTCAAAGTCGCCGACCACGTCCTGCAGGGATTTATCTCCAATCGCGCCTTGCGACCACGCCCGAAGATTGGGGTCCTCAATCCCCGCGTGCAGAATTCCGGCTCTTAGAATTTCAATTTCCTGCCAGAGAGCGTCATGGCGGTCATGGTCCAGATAGCCCTCGGCCCGATCGCAGCACGCTCGCGCCGATTCAGTGTCATTGAAGAAGCCGTTGATCAACGTTGTCCCCTGGCAGATATGCGCTTGCGCCAGCAGCCTTCGGCTTTCCGTATGCTCTCCGAGATTCACCGCCTCCTTGGCGCAATCGTGCGCCAACTGTGCAAACCGGCTCGGATCGTCGGTTTCTCCGATCTGCTCTTCAAAGCGCGCGTTCGCCACCATCGCTTGTATAATGCGCGCCCGGCACATCAGCAGGTAATCGGCTTTGGTCGCGCCCAGTTCAAAGGCCTCGGTCGCGCGTTCAGCGGCTTCGTCCAGATTGCCCAAGTCCAGATGAATCTGGGCCGAATTCACATCTACGTTTCCCGTTCCGTGGTGATTTCCAGCGCGTTTGTAGATAGCGTAGGCGTCCGCCAGATCCGCCCGCGCCTTTCGCAGCAACTCGTGCATGCGCTCCAACTGCCCGGCTTTATTGCGCTTTTCGGGCTGATCGTCTACCGGGTTGCCGCTTCTTTGGCGTTCCCATTTCGCGTCCATGATCCGGCGCAATTGCAGCGCCAGGAAGCGCTTGGCCTGCGCAATATTTGTGAGCGAACGCGCCAGGTAACTCTCGAGCGACGGGCGTCGTTTGAAAAGATCAATCGAGGCCTCAAAGTATTGCATGGCGTGGTCATAGCGGCCCTCGCGCAGCGCAATTCTTCCGTATGTCGATTGAATATTGCCCAAGGTGATGAAGTCGTCCGTGTCGCGAAGCACCGCTTCGGCTTCCTGCAGAATGCGAATGGCATCCTTGGTTTTGCCCTTTTGGAAAAAAAGCCAGCTCTCGAGCGTGCGCATCACTGCCGCCATATAGGGCAACCCCGCGGCAGCCGCCATCTCAATTCCGCGCCGGGCAATCTCGAGCGCCTGATCGTATTCGCCTGCCTTTCGCAGACAGCGCGCTCTCCACAGGTCGGCCACCGTCGCCATCTTCGGGTCCTCAAACTCGTCGCTCAGAGCGGAAACGCTGTCCAGATGGCGCAGCGCCTCGTTCAAGTTCTCGCCGCGCATCGCCACCAGGGCTTCCGCCATGCGCAGGTGAATGTAATCGGCCAGCGGAAGCGTCTGCCGGCCGTTTTTCGGAAAGCGCCCGAGCAGAACCAGCAGCAATCCTTCATCCTCAAAGCCCAGATCGACCCACTGGGCCAGGCAACTGATCGCCTGTCCGGCGCAGGGTTGCCCAGGCGCGATTTCCGCAAACTCGCCGCGGTGCCGCTCGATCAGCTCTACACCGGCCCCGATGCGGCGGTCTTGGAGGAGCAGTTGCAGCTCTCCTAGCAGTTTTCCAGAAACCATTTGCGAGACTCCCCAATTCTACGCCGATGCGGAACGGACAGATGGTCCAGATCGGACTACTTGATTTGGAAACGCTTCTTCTTCGATAGACACTAGAACAGGGAAAGCACTTGGGGCGATGAAAATGAGCGCAAAAGTAATCGTTTTTCTCGGACCTCCGGGTTCCGGGAAGGGAACGCAAGCCGCTCGCCTTTCCACAGCCCTCGGCATTCCAACCGTGTCCACGGGAGAAATGCTTCGTCGGGAGTGCCAGTCCGGATCGGATCTAGGCAATCAGGTGCAAAACGTGCTCGCCTCGGGTCGGTTGGTCAGCGACGACTTAATCAACCGGACCGTCGCCAATCGCCTTCTGCAGCGCGATTGCGAGCTTGGCTGCATTCTCGATGGCTACCCGCGCACAGTGGCGCAGGCTCAACACCTCGACTCGCTACTTGCAAATTTGGACCTTCCCGCTCCTGTCATATTCGATTTCGAAGTTTCTTGTGAAGAAGTGGTAGCCCGTCTGGATCACCGCCGGCAATGCGTCCAGCGCACAGACGACCATCCGGCGACCGTTCGTGAGCGCTTACGGTTATACGAAGAGAACGCAGCCGAGATGATCCGCTATTACCAGGCGCGACGCTTTCATCGCATCCAGGCAAGCGGCTTGCCGGACGAGATCTTCGATGAAATCATTGGCGCGCTTGCCTCCTATCGCCCGGCTCCAGTTCTGAGCGGCGCAACAGGAAACGCGCTCTCCCGCGCCTGCGTATCATTGTAATTAGAGAATTAGACGTGGCGAATGCCCAAGGTAGAGCTATGCGTTTGATTTTTTGCGCGGCGCTCCTGTTTTCCGGGGCGATTCCGATGCTTGGCCGGACGGCGCTACAAGACGCGCCGCCGCCCCGTAAAGAGCCTCCGCCAGGGACTCTCCACTCCATTGCCGTGAAAGGCAATCATCTCTATTCTTCCGGAGATATTATCGCGGAATCCGGCCTCAAGCCTGGCCAACGGCTGACCGGCCCGATCGTGGAGCAAGCGCGCAAAAAGCTCCAGAATACGGAATTGTTCAACAATGTTTCCGACGAGTACCGGTACGTCGGCAATCCGCCCGCCTACGACCTTACCTTTCAGGTTGTCGAGAATGAGCAAATCTTTCCGATGCGCTTTGAACGGTTGGGAGTTTCTCCCGATGCCGTCCGCCAGTATTTGCGGAGTCACATCGAACTCTACTCCGACCGCATTCCGGGCACAGAGGGCGTGCTACGGCGCTATACGGCCGCAGTGCAGGCTTTTGTTGCGCAAACAAATGCCTCGGCTAAGGTAAGGGCGACCATTTCGAATGACGATCCGCGGCAATTGACGGTTCTTTTCACTCCGGACACACCGCCGCCCACCATTTCCCAGGTACTCGTTAGCGGGAATGAGGCTGTGGATACGGGAACGATTTTGCGCGCCGTGAATCAGGTGGCGATTGGCGTTCCGCTGACGGATACACGGCTCAAATTGATCCTGAACGGCGCGATCAAGCCGCTATATGCGGCCAAGGGCTATGCGGCGGTGAGCTTTCCCAAAGTAGAAACGGTACCGTCGAAGACCGATCTGGGGGTGGTCGTCAAAGTACAGATCAAAGACGGTCCTGTGTTCAAATTCGGCGCGATTCACTTTCACGGCAGCGGTTTGGATGAAGAAGAGATTCGCTCGAATATCCCCTTCAAGCCGGGGCAGGCGTTTAACGGCGAACAAGTCGACAACTTCCGGCTGAATCTGGTTCATCGACTGAAGCACCACGGCTTGCTGGATGCGAGCGTGACCACCGAAGCCGTTCCCGACGACGGCAAGAGGACGGTGGATGTGACTTACAACGTGGCGCCCGGCGCGGTATATAATTTCCAGACTCTGGATGTCCAGGGGCTGGACGTGGTTGCCGAACCGGCGATTGCGAGGCTGTGGGGAGAGAAGCCGGGCAAGCCGTTCAATCCCGATTATCCGGACTTTTTTTTAAAGCGCGTGCAGGAAGAAGGAATCTTCGACAATCTGGCCGATACGAGATCCGATTACACAGCCGACGCATCGACGCATAGCGTGACCGTTCACCTGTATTTCAAAGGCGGCGAATCGAAAGCGGTGAAGGCGCGCAAAAAGAAGGAAGAGGATGAAAACCGGACGAGCGATGGAACCTGGAGTCCGTGGCCGTAGGGGATGCTCCGGTCGCTATCCCTGTATTTTTGAAATGATCGCCTCGGGGTCGTAAACGCAACCACCCCAAATTCCGCCGCTCGCTTGTTGTAATGCTGCCCAGAGCCGGGTGTCCTCGGGCAGGCGCGGGTCGGGCCGGAGATCGGTGCGCAATGGCCGGTGAAGCAGCCGCAGACGCCCTTCCTCGGAATCGAACGATTCACCGTTTTCGCCGGTGAAATTCACGTGGCCCTCCAACTTGTTCCGATCGATTACGATCTCGAGGATGTCGCCATCGCGCAGCTTGCCGACCGGGCCGCCGGCGAGCGCCTCCGGCGAGACGTGCCCGATGCAGGCGCCGGTCGAGACGCCGCTGAATCGAGCATCCGTGATTACGGCGACGTGCTTGCCGAATGGGAGATGCTTGAGCGCCGAGGTAATTTCATAAGTTTCCTCCATGCCCGCTCCCATCGGACCGCGGCAGATGAGTACGATGACCTCGCCTTCCTTCACGCGACGATCCTTGATGGCGGCCATTGCGTCATGCTCAGTCAGAAAGACGCGGGCCGGGCCTCGCATGCGGTACACTCCGTCCTCATCCACTACAGAGGGATCGATCGCAGTGCTTTTGACCACCGAGCCTTCGGGAGCCAAATTTCCGTGAGGGAAGCAGACGGTAGAGGTTAAACCGCGCGCCCGCGCGGCATCGGGCGAGAGGATCACATCGTCCGCGTCGATTCCATCGAGTTCCCGCAAGCGCGCGCGAAAACGAACTCGCCGCTCCGACTGTTCCCACCAGTCGAGCATCACGTCAAGGGTTTCTCCGGAGACGGTCAGCGCCTTTGCCTGCAATAAGCCGGCGCGCCGCAGATGCAGCATGACTTCCGGAACGCCGCCGGCGAGGAAGACTTGAACAGTAGGATGGTTGCGCGGTCCATTGGGTAGAGCGTCTACCAATCGAGGAACGCTGCGATTGACGTGATTCCACTCGGCGACGGTGGGCCGCCGCAAGCCGGCCGCGTGCGCGATGGCGGGAACGTGGAGCAGCAGATTTGTGGAACCTCCGAACGCGGCATGCAGGATCATGGCGTTTTCAATGGCGGCCTGGGTGACGATATCGCGCGTCCGTATTCCCAGACTTTCAAGCCGCAAGATGGCGCGGGCCGTGCGGCGCGCCATATCGAGCCACACCGGCTGTCCGGATGGCGCAAGAGCGGCATGCGTAAGCGTCAGTCCAAGCGCTTCGGCCACCACCTGCGAGGTTGCGGCAGTTCCTAAAAACTGGCAGCCGCCGCCCGGCGATGCGCAAGCACGGCAGCCTGCCAGCGCCGCCTCTTCGAGCGAGATCTTACTATGCGCGAAGCGAGCGCCGATGGTCTGCACTTTACCCGCGTCTTCGCCATGCTCGGGCATCAACGTCACGCCGCCCGGAACCAGCGCGCAGGCGAGATCCAGCGTTCCGGCCAACGCCATCATCATCGCGGGAAGGCCTTTATCGCAAGTAGCCACTCCAATTACGCCGTGGCGGGTCGGCAGCGAACGAATGAGCCGCCGCAGCACAATTGCGGCGTCGTTTCGATACGGGAGAGAGTCGAACATGCCGGCGGTGCCCTGCGTTCTTCCGTCGCAAGGGTCGGTGCATGCTCCCGCAAACGGAATTGCGCCGTTCGATTTCAATTCGCGCGCGGCTTCAGCAACCAACAGCCCGACCTCCCAGTGGCCGGTGTGATAGCCCAAGGCGATGGGCTTTCCATCATCTGCCCGAACGCCGCCGTGCGTGCTCAGGATCAGCACCTGCTTTCCGCCAAGCGCTTCCGGAAGCCAACCCATGCCGGCGTTCTGCGTCAGCCCAAACAGGTTGCCGGAGGGCTCCGCCAGGAGCATTTCGGCGGTAATGGGCAGCGCGCCTTCCGGGCCGCGCGCGTGGGTGCGTACATCGAAGATGGCAGGGTCGGTTGAATCGGTAATGCTCGCGAGGTTCATGTAAGCTCCGTCAGAATTTTGCGGCTCGATCGGATACACTCAAATTTTCGTTCTCCGATGACCTCCGAACGCCGTCTTGTAGCCATTTATCCCGGCTCTTTCGATCCATTGACGAACGGACATCTCGATCTGATCGCGCGCGGCTGCCGCTTAGCCGATCACCTCATCGTAGCGATACTCAAGAACACGCAAAAGCAGCCTCTATTCTCGGTTGACGAGCGGATTCAAATGATCCGGGAAGCGGCGTCTGACTTTGCGAACGCCGAAGTCGACTCGTTTGAAGGCTTGCTGGTCGATTATGCGGCGCGGCGCGGAGCGAACGTCATCCTGCGCGGCATCCGCGCTATCTCCGATTATGAGACGGAGCTTCAGATGGCGCTGATCAATCGGCGCATGCGTCCGGAGACAGAAACGATTTTTCTGATGTCGGGGGAAGAGTATTCCTTCATCAGCTCCCGCATGATCAAAGAAATTATCATGCTGAAAGGCGACGTTTCGAGCTTTGTGCCGCCATCGGTAGCGCAACGGCTCCGCGCAAAAAAGGTAAATTGATAAGTAATGACGAAAACTGCCGCTGAGATCGCCGAACGTATCTCCACGATCAGCGTTTCCTCCACGATGAAGGTTGCCGCCGATGCGGACCGTCTTCGCAGGGAGGGCGCGGACGTGGTGGATTTCGGGGCCGGGGAGCCGGATTTCCCGACGCCCGCCAATATCAAGCAGGCCGCCGTCGACGCCATTGCCGCCAACTTCACCAAGTACACGAATGCCGGTGGGACGCCGGAGCTGCGCCAAGCCATCTGCGAGCGCCATCGCCTGGATTTCGGCACGAACTATACGCCCGCGGAATGTTTGGTAACGGTCGGCGGGAAACATGCGATCTTCAACCTGATACAGGCGCTGATTAATCCGGGCGACGAAGTGATTATTCCAGTGCCGTACTGGGTCACTTACAAAGACGTCGTCAATTACGCGGGCGGCGTTTGCGTGTTCGTAGAGACCGATGAGACGAAGGGTTTCGAGGTGAGCGCAGCGATGATTGAGCGCCACATCACGCCGAAAACCAAGCTGGCGATCGTTAATTCGCCGTGCAATCCGAGTGGAGCGGTGTTGTCGAAAGAAGAATTCCGCGCGATTTTCGAGCTTACCTCCAGGCGCGAAATCTTTCTGATGACGGATGAGTGTTACTGTCACTTTCTCTATGAGGACCAGCCGTTTTCGATCGCAGCGATGCCGGGGGCGAAAGAAACCGTAGTGGTGGCAGGTTCATTGTCGAAGACCTACGCCATGACCGGATGGCGAATCGGCTTTGCGCTTGCTCCTGCGCCGATTATCAGCGGCATGCTGAAGCTGCAAAGCCACAGCACATCGAATCCCGCGTCAATCTCGCAGATGGCCGCGCTCGAAGCGGTGCGCGGACCGCAGGATTCGGTTCCGGAAATGCTTGCGGAATACCGCCGCCGCCGCGATTTCGTAGTGGGGCGTCTGCGGGAGATCCCGGGTGTTTCGATCGTCACTCCCAAGGGGGCTTTCTACGCATATCCCAACATCAGCGTGGCCTACCGGGGCGGACGGATAAAGAACTCACTCGAATTCGCAAGCGCGCTGCTTGCTCAAGCGCACGTGGCGGTGGTTCCCGGCGAGGCATTCGGCACGAGCGAGCACGTGCGGATTTCTTACGCGACATCGCTGGACGCGCTCAAGCGCGGGCTCGACCGCATTCACCGGTTCATTGACGATCAGGCATCGCAAGGATGAAGTAGAGAGCGGAAGTGTCACATTGTGCAAATTTGCGCTAGCGCCCGCTCCCTCGCGGTCGCGGCTCTGAAACGGCCTCCAGTTTTTCCTGCTCGGCCTGATAATTGACGGAATAAGCGTTGAATCCGGCACGCCGGAACGCGCGCTGCGCTTCGGGATTCTTCATGAAAGTGTTCCACACAAAACCGGTGCGTAGATTCTCAGCCATCAACATGGCGATGCCGGTATCGATTCCAACCACGTCGGTGTCGTACCAGTTGGTCAATGGGTTGAAGGCATTCACGAAGCCATAGCGGCTCCAGGCGCCCGCGCCGTAACGGTTCCTGATGTTCTTGAGAACACGAAGAGTCGCGGCGGGCAGGAATGGCAAGGACCCTCCAGCAGCGCTGGGCACGACGGTTCCATCGATTGGTCCAACCGCCGGAGGGCCGCCCCAAGCGACGTAGCCGTTCTTAGAATCGGATGCGCTGATGCCCCACAGATCGTCGGAATAGTCGGAAAACCGCTTGCCGAGTTCCAGGCAGAACAGGCGGTGGACTTCGGTCGCGAGGATGGAGTTCATGAAGTAATCCGCGTAGCGATCGCGCTTGCCGCGAAAATCGAACCAGGCCTGCGAATATTGATGCACAAAGAGCGGCGCGTAGGAGCCGATATAGCGAAGGCCGTCATACTCAAACGTGGTGCGTTTCCAGGCATCCCAGGCATCGGGAGGCAAAGGCTTGGATGCAGCGCCCAAGCCGAAGAGATAGATCATCATCAATTCGCTGTAATAATCCCATCGATAGGGCAGGAAGCCGGTCTCCGGCGACCACCCATGCGGCAGCAAGGACGTGTCTTCGGATAGCCAAGTCCACTGGATGCGGCTCAGAATGTCGTAGGCGAAGCGCGTGATTTCAGAATGCTGGAAATATTCGCGGCAGGTGAGCACGCCGCACAGCAGGATAGCCGTGTCGATGGAGGAGACCTCCGATTCCCACACTCTTTCGCCGGTTTTGACGTTAGCGAAATGGTAGAAAAATCCGCGGTGAGTGGGCATCTTTTCCCACAGAAAATGGAGCGCGGTGATGGCGCGCTCGTGCGCGTCTCCGAGCGAGAGATATCCGCGTTTATGGCCGATGCAGAGCGCGGTCAGTCCGAAACCGGTGGCCGCAATGCTGGCAACCGTCGTGGTATCGGCCGCACGCACATTGCAGCGGTCTTTCACCAGACCGGTTACCGGGTCCGCCTGATCCACGAAATACTGGAAATTCGCTTTTTCCATCTCCTCGAGAAATCGATCGTCCTCAGGGGAAATGCCTTCGGTAGGATTCGCGGGCGCGCCTATTCGCGAGACTTTGGCTTGTCCCATGGCGAAGAGGGACGAGGGCGCCGCTATCAATCCGCGGCAGAGCTGACGGCGCGATATTGGCTCGCATAGCATGTGTTCGGCATTCACATCATAAAATTTGACCGGGGGCGACCCGAATGACTGGAGGACAAAAGAGCGCGCTTGCGGCGGCGATCCTGGTCGTCCTGGGTATTGTAGCCGGGGTCGTGATGACGCTTCGGCCAGCCGCGCCTCAAGCCGTTATTCTGACGGGCGCGGTCCTCAGGCAATCCGCCGATCCGAGGAGACAGATGCCGATTGGAGGAGTGCGAATCACGGCCACGAGCGACGCTTCAACAGGCGAAGCGATTTCCGATTCCTCCGGTTTTTTCAAGGTCACTCTGAATTCCGCAAGCAAGCCTGGAATGGTCTTGACTCTCTCATTCCGGCATCCGGATTACCAACCGGTCACCGAACACCTCTTTGAAACCGCTTTGGGCCAGATTTATATTGCCCGGATGACGCCACTAACAACAGCCGCCGCGCCTCAGGATGCAACTTCGCCCATCGCGATTACCGATGTTTCGGTGAGGTATTCCATCAAGAGCACGAATACCGTGAATATAGGAAGCTTCGCGAAGATCTTCGAAGTAGAGAACACCGGCAGCCTCCCTTGCGACGGCCATTTCCCCTGCTCGCCGGATGGCAAATGGCGCGCGGCGACGGGCACCGCTTCCTTCGCGGCCGGAGGAGACAACACCTTCGTGGATGTGCGCGTCTCCTGTATCGCCGGGCCTTGTCCTTTCACAAAAATCGACTCCGAAAATCCAATTGACAATGGGCGCGCCATTAAGGTGGTTGCCCTGAATTGGTCCGAAACCGCGACGTTTCTGGTCGAAGCCGAGGTGACTCGCACGGTCATCAGCGACTTGATCCGGCACTCGTATCCGGTCATTTTCGGAGACGGGATGAATTTCACTTTGCCGCCGACGGCTGAAGGGCTGACGATCGAAGCCGAGCTGAACGGCGCACCCATCGTGTTTCCTCCGGGGCCGGATCTGATCTTGTCCTGGGCCACGTGCACGGTAAAAGACAACGCGGATCGGTCGCGGCTTTACCGCTGCGAGTTGAAACCGGGATACGAGTATCGGTGAGGGCCGCTTGCTTGCGCGCGCGGCTCTGTGCGAGAGAGGAGACCGCTTGGGATTTGCGGCAGAGACTCACTGGCCGTCGCGTTCGGCCCAACGGGCGCGGATTTCTTCTTTCCAACTGCCGGAAAGCGGCGCTTTGAGGGCGCGTTCAAAGAGATCCTCATCGGTGGTCTCGCCTTTGTAGAGCCTCACCACATCCGCAACGCTGACTTGCTCGGGATCGGGCGCAACCAGCTCAATGGCGTCGCCCGCTTCCAATTCGCCTTCTTGGGCGACTGCGAAGTAGATGCCGGCGCGGCCGCTCCTCCAAAACCTTCTCACCATGTCTTCGCGGCCAAACCGGATTCCCAGTTTGAAGCAGGGCATGCGGGGCTGCGCGATGCGCAGGATGGCCGATCCGATGCGCAATCGGTCTCCGATACAGACCGATTCTTCGCTCAGGCCTTGGGTCGTCAGATTTTCGCCGAACACACCAAATGGCAAATCCATATCCGGCAATTCCTTGGCCCAAAAGCCGTAATGTTCCGAAGGATAGAGATAGACGGCTTTGTTCGGACCGCCGTGAACCGTCAGATCGGCCTGGCGGTCGCCCTCCAGGTTATAGCCGCACAGCGCAACTTTGCCTTGGACCGGAGACTTGAAGATGGCCGTCCGTACCGTGCCATTGCGAAGCTGGACTTCGCGAGGCATCCCCACCTGGATCGAGAGAACACGAGCGGAGAATGTGGAGCGGGCGGCCAGACTCTTTTGATGATAACTAGACATTCGGTGTCATGATGATTTAAACCTCCTACTGCCAGGACGTTCGAAGAGGGGGTTTGTTAGGGTTGGCAATGAGCATGGCTAATTTGAGATTCCTAGTGGTTCTGCTAGCCTCCGGCGCAATTGCCGCGGAGCTTGCTCCGCTGCCCGATTTTTCAATAACCAAGAGCGAGCTTCAGCTTGCTTCGCCAAGCATTCCGCGCATGCCATGGACTGTGGCTGGGGAACGAGGCGCGCTGTTCGGACGGCAAGATGGAAAGTTTGAAGCGTGGCTCTGGCCGGTGAAAATTCTGAGTAATTTCAAAATCTCGGCGCAGCTTGCCGATTACCCGGTTCCGATCGATGTGAACGCTCTCGCCGCAAGCATTCGCGTGACTCCGGCGGAGACGGTGATCACGTATTCCCATGCCGCTTTCACGATCCGCCAGCACATGTTCGCGCCGCGGCAAACCGCGAAAAAAAATCCAGGATCCAGCGCGCCCGCGACCGGAGCGGTGGTGTATTTCGAGATCGAATCGACACGTCCCCTGGAGCTGACGTTTTCCTTTACGCCCGAGATGCTGCGCATGTGGCCCGCGCCGAATTTCGGACGTCCGAATGGCGAATGGATAACGCAAGGCGACAGCGGGGTTTATGTGCTGCACACAGACAATCCGCAATTCTCGGCGATCGTGGCGATGCCTCACACCAGGCCGGGAATTCTGGTGCCGTATCAGGAGCATCCTCAAACTTATCCGCTGCAACTAAAACTTTCTTACGATCCCAAGCGGGATCGTGGATCGGTTTTCCCGCTGGTGATGGTGTTGGCGGACGCCAATCCGCCTTACGCGCAGGCCACGGCAGTCAATTCGGCTGTGCCCGAGCTTTATAAGCAGACTCAGGATTACTATGCGCATTTTTTCGATTTCCGGGTCACCGCGGACACTCCCGATTACGAGATTAATGAGGGGCTGAAGTGGGCTGAGCTGGCTATCGACCAGATGCAGGTGAGATATCACGACGAGGTCGGACTGGTCGCCGGATACTATGAATCGGCCGATTCCGCGCGTCCCGGCTACGCCTGGTTTTTTGGGCGCGACACACTGTGGAGCACCTACGCGATCAACAGCTATGGAGATTTCGCGCTCACGCGGCGGGCGCTCGATTTCCTGATCCGCCGGCAACGGGCGGACGGCAAGATTATGCACGAATATTCCCAGTCGGCCGACGCGGTGGACTGGAAATCGACTCCATACTTCTACGCTTCCGCGGATTCCACGCCGCTGCTGGTGATGGCCATGTGGGATTACGTCCGGGCCAGCGGCGACACGGAATACCTGAAGAGCAACTGGGAAGCGATCCGGAAAGCTTATGCATTCACTCGCGCCCACGACTCGAGCGACGGCATCTACAACAACTCGGAAGGCACCGGATGGGTGGAATCCTGGCCGAAGGGCATGCCGCATCAAGAGATCTACCTCGCCGCTTTGGACCGGCAATCGTCTGAAGCGATGTCGCATCTTGCCGCTCTGATGGGCGATAGGAACCTATCGAGCGAAGCGCAAAAAAAAGCCGCCGATATCGGGGGGAAGATTGAATCCGAATATTATGTATCCGGCGATCGCTTCTATGCGTTCAGCAGAAACGCCGATGGCTCAGTGGATTCGACCGCGAGCGTTTATCCATCGGTCGCGTGGTGGGACGGCGCATTTGCGCTCAAGAATGCCGGACCGATGCTGACGCGGTGGGCTTCGAGCGAGTTCTCAACGGATTGGGGCACGCGCGACATCAGCGATCGAACGCCGTTTTACGATCCGATCAGCTATCACCAGGGTTCGATTTGGCCTCTGTTCACAGGCTGGGTATCGCTCGCCGAATATCGCGCGGGCCGCCCGTTATCCGGATACGCGCACCTCATGCAGAACCTGGATTTAACGTGGTCGCAGGATCTCGGCTCGGTGACGGAGCTGCTCTCGGGGCAATTTTTCCAGCCGCTCGGCCGCAGCAGCTCGCACCAAATGTGGTCGTCCGCGATGGTGATTACGCCGCTGCTGCGCGGCATGTTTGGGCTCGAGTGGGACGCGCCGAACCACACGCTGCGGCTCGCGCCGCATTTGCCGTTTTATTGGAACCACGCGCGGCTTCATAATGTGCCGCTGGGCGCCGCGAATCTGGAACTCGACTACGAGAGCGGCAATGGCCGTTTGTTGGTAACGGCGAAAACCAGCCTGCCCGAAGTGCTCTGCTTAGTTGCGCAGACGGCGGCCGCGACGCCGTGCAAGGGCGCCGCCTCGGCTACTCATACGCTGCAAATTCCGCTGAACGCAGTCGAGCTGTCGATTCCAACGGAGTTGCCGAGCGAAGGATCGACGACGAGCCAGATCAAAGTTCTAGACGAAGAATTTTCCGCGAGACGGGCTATATTTAGCTTTGAAGCGCCGGGCGGATCGAAATTCGATCTGACGATACACCTCAATCGGCCGAACGTATCGGTGAGCGACGCGACCATGACAGCCGACCGGCTTCATCTTGAGTTTCCGGAAGGCTCCGGTTATCAGAGTAAGAGCGTTACGTTTACGTGGTAACGGCGACACTCTGGAGATTGCGGGAGTGGCGCTGCCATGAGTAGAGGAGACTGATGGCAATCGCGATTAAAGCCAAAGTCAAGCCGCCCCACAGACCGTAGACGCCATAACCGTAATGGAAGCAGAGCAAATAGCCAATGGGTAATCCGAACAGCCAGTAACCGGCGAAGTTAACGAGCATCGGCTCGCGCGTGTTGCCGAGTCCGCGGAGCGCGCCGGTCGCCACCGTTTGAATACCATCGAACAATTGAAATACAGCGGCGAAGGCCAGCAGTCCCACGCCGATGGTCAGAACGCCGGCGTCGTTCGTGTAGATGCGGAGAATCGGCCTGGGAATAATGAGGAACAAGAGAGCCGAGCACAGCATAAACGCGCAAGCGATGCCGATGGCGATAAAACCGCTCCGGCGCGCGAGGCGAGGCTGACGCTGTCCAATGGCCTGGCCGACGGCAACCGCCGCGGCCGAAGAAATTCCTAAAGGCACCATGTAGCTGACAGCGGCGCAATTCAAAGCAATCTGGTGAGCGGCGAGAGCGATCGGGTTCAATCGTCCGGCCAGCACGGCGGCCGCGCCAAACGCGCCGATTTCGAGCAAGATCTGGGTTGCGGCGGGGAAGCCGATCCGCAATAGATGCGAGAGACGACGCGGGTCCGGCTTGCGAATGAGGCTCTTGCGTCCTGGATCGATGCGCCGCTGAAACCACCAGATGAAGACCGCGAGCAGCACCGCCATATAGACTCGGGCGAGGCAGGTGGAGAGCGCTGAACCGACCACGCCGAGGGCGGGGAAGCCCCAATGGCCTTCGATGAGCAGCCAATTGAAGAACCAGTTGATGAGGTTGGCGCTGATGAGAACGAACATGACCGGACGAACGTGCCCGATGCCCTGCAAATAGCGGCGAAACGCGCCATAGAGGAGCAGGGGCAAAGTGCTGAAGCTGAGGGTTGCCACAAAGGGACCGGCGAGACGGCTGACCTGGCGTTGTATGCCGAGCGCATAGAACATGGGAGGCATCGAGGCAAACAGAAGCATCAAAGGGAGCGTGAGGAAGAGGGCGACGTAGACGCCCTGGACTAAAGAGTGGCGGGCGTCCTCGCGGTCGCCCGCTCCGTAGGCCTGCGAAACCAGAGTGTCGAGGCCGAGCAGCAGCCCCATGCCGAAGATGGCGAAAGAATAGAACGCGCTGCCGCCGATTCCGATTGCGCCGATCGCGGCGGGACCGAGGCGTCCGACCATGACGATGTCAACGACGCCCATGGACATCCAGCCGAGCTCGGCCAAGGCAACGGGCGCGGCGAGCGAGAGGACGCGGCGAACCTCGCTTTTAGTGGACGCCGGAAAAATCGGCCACTCCAGCCCGGATGGTGGTTTGAGGAGATGTCATATGCGAGCGTGCCGCGACGCCGGCGGCGTGTTTCTCATTCTGCACAGTTTCAGTCCAAACGCCGAAGACACGATGGTCGTAAGCGGTTATCCAAGTGTAATCGCCCAGAAATGCTCCTTGGCTATCGAAGGGCGTACGGGTCCAGGCGTAATTGGCGAAGGCGCGGCCGGCATCGGTGGAGCGGGCGAGGGTGAAGCGGGTCCGGAGATCGGACGGATCGGCGCGCCGATCGTAGAACTGCACGTAGATATCAGA